>WNFR01006579.1_pt1 | contig 13085 bp, 17 predicted proteins | sample 5400221 | NCBI WGS metagenome assembly WNFR01 (sample SAMN13153357, study PRJNA577476) | soil metagenome | isolation source: 40 cm soil under Madrone tree | place: USA:California | collected 2016-06-14
GTAAATCAAAGCTGGGGCGACAAGTGCCTTACATACCAAAAACATCGATCCTATGACGGCAACTGATTGAAGACTTTGTTGCCCCGTGCTCAACGTCGTGGCTTTTAGGATTTCATACGGAGCAAACACGACAAAAATTATCTTCGATATCAGAAAAAGGTTCCTGGAAAAAAGTTTAATCGTCGGCGATAGCACCGAACTGACACTGTCAAAAGGCTGGATTAAAGCTGGCTCAACCGAATATCCATCCGCCCTCCCAAGTCCAACTTCGGAGCGATTAAACTCCACCGGCTCCTGCATGCGAAACCTTGGCGATAGCTCTGCACCACACTTGTTGCAAAACTCCGACGCCACGGCATCCATAAAACCGCACTGCGGACATTGTGAATTTGTCATCTAATTGCCTTTAATTTCTGAGGAATGGTTTGCCTGGTTCTAGCCAAAACGTAGCTTCAACCCGTAACATGTGCATCGTGCCCAAACATTGTAACAGGCTCCGCCTTGTCCTAACATCCGGAATTCCACGGCCAGAAACGGAACGCTCCCGAAAACTTATCTGCACTGTAAACGTCAACAGACCGCAAGGATAATTCGTAAGAACTTCGCGGCTACTTCTTCCAATCGGCTCGTTCTTATCTGCGCTTCTTCTGCGTTCTTCTGCGGCTAAAAATCCTTCCGGTTCTGATCCGTGTTCCATCCGTGTTAATCCGCGGCCGATCGGATTGCGAGCCACCCTGCTGTAATTAAAAGCATTCGCGCGCCAGCGCGCAGCCTTCACTAGCCTCTAACCTCTAACATCTAACCTCTGTTTTCCTGATCCGCGGCTAATTTCTTCTGAGTGTACCAATCTTTGCGGTATGATCCAGCCTGTTCTAACTTCCTCAACTATAAAAGGAGAAACCGAATGAGCACCCCTAAGTTCCCACAACTCGTAATGATCATCCGTCACGGCGAGAAACCCGGAAACCCCGCAACCGATACCAACGGCGGACCGAACCTGTCAGTGCTGGGCTCGGCGCGCGCCGCAGCCTTGCCGTCCCTCTTCACACCCGATCCGACCGTGCCACCGTCGACGAACCCGCCTTCACAACTCGCTTGTGATGTGGTCGCGGGCTCTACCAGTCAATTTTCGGGTACATACGTATCAAGCGGAATGCCAGCGGGCAGTTCGCGATTTCCACCACCGAACTTCCTGTTTGCAACAGAAGCAACGAACAGCAGCAACAGGCCCGTAGAAACCATCACACCTTTGTCGCAGGCATTGGCGAGCCTGAACAACTCCGCACTAAACACCACATCACACCTTTGTCGCAGGCATTGGCGAGCCTGAACAACTCCGCACTAAACACCACCATCAACCACCATTATCCGGACGACTCATACGGTGACCTTGCTAATCTGATTCTTTCTGATTCTCAAACGTACGGTGGGCAGGTGATCCTGATTTGCTGGCATCATGGGAAGGCGCCACAGCTTGCCGAAGCACTTGGCGTTCCAAAGAGCCAGTTGACTCCCTGGGACCCGTGGCAACCCACAGTCTTTGATCTTGTCTTTCAGATAACGTGGAACACTTCGGGACAGGCAAACCTCGTTGTCGGCTATCAACAGCTCTTGTTTGCCGACACTGCTCAAGCCTGACAGATTATCTTTACGACTCTGCCGCCCTGAACCTTGGACGTCTTTGGGAACACGAAAAAGGAAAGAATCGTCTTTGCGCTCTTAGGCCCGAACGGGCCGGCATTCAATAGCCACGTCCGTAAGGTCGTGGTCGATTATGTCTTAAGCCGGCTCGGAGGCCCGATCGGGTCGGCACTATTACACCCCTACAATCTCAACTTCAACAACGCACATCCCATATCGAACCGCATTTCAACTGCATCTTCCGCATCCTTCTGCGGCTAAACTTTTTCCACTAACATCCAACATCTGTTTTCCTAATCCGTGGCTAATTTCTTCCTCTTATCCGCGTGTTCCCACAGCTAATCCGTTCCATATCCGCGTCAACCCACCCATTTCATCTGCGTCTTTCTGCGTCCTTCTGCGGCAAATCTTTCTTCCGCTTTATCCGTGTCTATCCGCGTAAATCCGTGGCTAATTTCTTCCTCTTATCCGCGTGTTCCCACAGCTAATTCGTTCCATATCCGCGTCAACCCGCCCATCCTCTTTTTTCATCTGCGTATTTCTGCGTCCCTCTGCGGCTAATCTTCCACCCTCACAAATCCCGACTCACCCAATTGATCCTGCAAGCTCCATGTTTTTCTTCACCGTCCCGGTCTTCAACGGCGACGGTAGTAATCAAGCGTTCTTTTACCATCTGCGCCAAAATCTCCGGCATAGCCTGATCCGGCACCTCGACGCCGGCGGCAAGCAGTTTGGAGTAAATATCGCAGGTATTAATACTCTCGCGACCAAGGCCGGTTTCATTCCTGATAATATTCTTGATCTTTTTTAGAAGTACCTTGTCCAAGCCATTTCTCCTATTACTACTTTCGGACCCGACTGTTTCGCGTGAGAATCGCGAGGCATCATACCCCAAAACCGTCTCAAAGTCCGATCCCCAATAACCATCAACCCCAAACCCACAGCATTTTCATTTCCGAACAAATCTGCCTCTTTAATCCGCGTTCTCCGTGTTCATCCGCGGCTAATTCTTCCGATCGGCTCGTTTCTATCTACGTCACTTGCGTCCTTCTGCGGGTATTCGCGCATCAACGCGCAGCCTTCACTAGCCTCTAACCTCTAACCTCTAACCTCTGTTTTCCCCATCCGCGGCTAATTCTTCCGATCGGCTCGTTTTTTATCTGCGCTTCTTCGCTTTGTTCTGCTGAAGAACCACTCCATTTACCCGAACCCCGATCAAGGTACGAAAATTCGCAGGTTGGGAAGGTTGGTTCACCTCCGCCTCAACGTTGAATTCGCTCAACATTACCTTCAATGCAAATCTGTAACTTCTTGTTTTCCTGATTTGATTTTATCACCACATATGTACGACTAAACTCACACCATCTTGAAATGCTAGGACTTCAGCAATTCAAAATTCAAAATTCGAAATTCAAAATTTCTTGCTTGCGGCTCTGCCGCGCTGGGTCCGGCCCATCAGTTATCAACCCCAAACCCTCGCATTGCGGGCCATCCTGCTGTAAACAAAAGTATTCGCGCGCCAGCGCGCAGCCTTCCCCTTCCCCCTTCCCCTTTGCCCCTTCCCCTGCCTTAGTTTTTCAGCACCATTTACTGAAACCTTTTCCCCGAAACGTCTTACCATTACGAGGAGAAAAACCAATGATTCATTTTCGCTTCACCACTGCCATACTTTTAGCCGCACTCACCCTAACCGCCTGTGGTAAATCCGGCCCCCCAACCGTAGGCGAAACCAAACCGTTCGCACAAGTCTGCGATAAATCAAACGACGGCAAGCGCATCGCGGTCGACGGCTACCTTCGCTTCCCAAGTTCCTTTACAAAGAGCAGCAGTGTCGTTCTACGGTTTTACGAGAACGGCAATTTCAAGGGCAATCCGATCGGAGTCCAGATGAATACGGGTACACAACCGAACCAGGTTGAGGAGGTCCAAAAACAGTTCGTGGACAGCGATCTCAAGGTCCACCTTGCGAACGGCCAAATCGCGCCCTTTGGAACCAAAGTCAAGGTCTCCGGCACCGTCTATTTCCCCATGGTCGAACAGGAATTCCCCTGTTCCTTCGAAACCCCCCTCATCGAACCATCCAACTGACTTCCCCTCCTTCTAATTCAAAATTCAAAATTCAAAACTCAAAATTCCTCCTCCCCTCCCCCCTTCCCCATCTCGACGCTCGTCTTCTAATTCAAAATTCAAAATTCAAAACTCAAAATTCGTTCTTTCTTCCTTTTTCGTTTACTATTCCCCGCGATGACCAAACGAAAGATCAATTACGCGATTAAGCGCACAGCAACTGGATTGGGAATGTTTGCTATGGAACCGATTCCGGCGGACACCCGGATTATTGAATACATTGGACCGGTGATGACCAACGAAGAAGCGGACAGGAAGGGAGGAAAGTACCTGATGTCGATCGATGAAAAGTATGTGATCGACGGCACCCCGCGCAGCAACACGGCCCGCTACATCAATCATTCCTGCCGGCCCAACGCCAAAGCCTTCCGGTCCGGCCTAAGAGTTTGGATCTGGTCACTCCGAGCCATCAAACCTGGTGAAGAGATCGCATACAACTACGGCAAAGAGTATTTCGACGACCACATAAAACCAAAGGGCTGCAAGTGCAAAAAGTGCCTGCCCACCCCTAAACCTAAATCCCAAATAAAAAAACCGACCACATGAACCCATCCGGTCGGTCTTAACCCATTCTCTATCCCTATTCTAATCCTTGCTTTATTCCCTATTTTATCCCTGTCTTAATCCGCGTTTTATCCGCGTTCATCCGCGGCTAAAACTGCTTCATGGTTACAGATTAGCACTGTTTGAGTCACCATTTACCATTTACCATTTACTATTTACTTACAGTTATCAACGCCAGCACTCGCTCTTTCTCATGTGCAGCCCACTGCAGCTGCCGCTCGCCGTACTCCTTCAACGCGTGATCCCCGCCGGCGGCCTCTTTCGCGCCTTCGTCCACCATAAATGATTTTGCATTCCAAAAAGCCATCAGCTCGTCGAGCGCCTCGACCGCGGCTCTTCCCAACGCGACCGGGTCCGTCTCCGCACTATCGCAGGCGTCGTCAAACTGTTGCAACGCACTCTGAGCCCTTATTTCGAGTTGATCTTCTGACATTTATTTCTCTCCCTATTTCTTTATTACTTTCGATACTACAACATGACCCGAGCCACAGCCGACCCCAACCAAAAATCCCCTGTATCACTCTACAGACTAGTAAAGGATTGATTCGCCCCTGCGAAACATTCGGCTCGAACTTTGATTGACCTTTAATTGACCTGGTTTTTAGAGACGATACCGGCTCAGTGATTGTGATCCGCTTTAATCCGTCGCCAATCCTCACAGTGTACCAATCTTTTGCAACTTTCTTCAGCCCTCAGCCTCGAATTTCCAACTTAGCAGACATAAACAACGAAACCACAACTCTGCGCACCTTCCTCCAGAAAAGAATGCTACCGGGAAACTGCACCTGGCAACTTTGGTGTAGCAGGGCCACAAGCCTTGTAACGCCCCTTCAAATAGCGGAAAATACGCCCGCTCTCACACTTTCCCACAGGAGAAATTCATGTCTGATTCTGTTTCAACAGCGGCCATTGCGGCGGTAGCAGGTGTTATTGCAGGTACTATTGGTTCCGTTGTTGCTCCATGGGCAATTGGGGTATTGAAAAGAAACGTGAAAAACTTGCCTATCGTCGAGAGTTAATTAGAAAGTGGCGAGTAATGGTGAAAGATATTACCAAGAAGCATCATGAGGACAAGGAACTCCATATAGATCTCGTGCAACTTCGTTCGGATTGGTACAGCCTTAAGCCTCAACTAACCCTCAGGACGTTGAATGCAATCGGAGCAACTGATTCAGGATTTGCGAAGAGCACTTTGCTGTATCAAAGAGTTGAGATAAGAAATATTGAGTTATTCAAGGATAAAAAATTCATTTTCAGCCATGATCTTGGATTTATATAATTGATGATATTGGTACAATTGAAAAACGTTGGAAGTTAGTGTAGACCACTTGAAAAGATTCGAATTATGTGGATTATTCTATTCATTTCTGCCGTTTTCAAAGGTATGCTGCTTTTGTGGTTCGTCGATTTGAAACTGGATAACTTCGACAATTTCATTAAGGACCGCAGGAAGTCCCGCATAGCGCTGGGCCAACTTTAAAGCCTGATAGCCGGAGACTCAGCTTGAGCGACGGCGCGTACTGATTAACACGAGTGTTGCGAGCGGAACAATCGCCCGACCATTCATCCAAGGGTATTCATCGCCTATAAATTTGCTGTTGGTTTATTGATTGATGTGACCGAACACTGGGCTGTCGAATCAACGGGATTAGGGAGCACGAGCCTTTGAAATCTGAGAATTGTGATACGTCATGTTCGCGGGATTTATCCGATGCTTGTACGTGAGCGATAGCAGCTCCCCGCAAATAATTATGTTCCCGGATGTTTCAAAAGTTGGAATGCCCAAATCAAACATAGCGTGATGATTTGGACAGAGCACCAACATGTTGCCTACTTCATCCAACCCCCCGATGCACGCCTCCCAATGGCCTAACGTGATGGACTTCAGAATAAAAAAGGCCCGTACTTATTTCGATTCTGTCGCGGCAGACTTGGCAGCGATGGGAGTAATGCTCCTTGAGTGACCTCGATCTTGCCGTATCCCGGATTATCCTTGTGGTCGTAAGACCCCTCCGTTGGGGCGATTCTTCAACATCAGGCGCAATCCATTTTTCGCTAGATGGCTTTCGAGATTTTACATCGGGCCAAACTCCACTAAGTTCAGAGTTTTCTTTAACTACCATGCCGTACAGTTTCCACGCTTGAGCCTGAGTAAGCGGGAAGACAGTACCGGCTGGTCCAGCTTTTAAAAACGACGGTAGGTTGTTTGCAAACGCAGCACGAAGTTCACCTATTTGAAGCGGACGATTGAATATTCCAGTGAGGTATCGGACATAAAATCGAGTTTGTCCAAGCTTGTCGGGACCCTTTTTATTGACACCGTCAAACACCCCAAGACGGATAAGCGATAATTTTGGAGAACCTAACCAAAAGAACAAACGGTCTCCAGGTAACCAAGCCTTTGCTGGCTTCTTCGTTACCCAAAAGTCCCTGTGCCCAATGCCACCCCACTCTGATAAATCGCGACGGGTTGGCTTCTCTTTGATTAACCAATAATTCACTCGTTCCGTTCCTTTTAAACTCTGACGAAAATTGCTTCCATAAACGGTTCACACCAGCTCGTGTCTTCCTAACGGCGCGGTCTGGTTCTATGTATGAGTTGTGGCGTTAGGCTGGTGCTGTTTGATGATTCCGGTCGTGTGGGCACGCGGATATAGCCCGATGCGAATAATGCCTTGCCTTCGGGTGAGCGATTGAATTTCTTGCGTTGGTTACGCGTCATGTGACGACGTGGGTCGCCAACTGGATAGTTTACATTTTCATACTCTGTTGGCGGGATGACTTTGGTCTTTGTTTGCTGTGTGGATGTCCCAGCAGTTTTTTCCTTCAGAATCGGTGCAAGAGTCTGAATCGGTTTTTCGACGCAAAGCGCGACTTCAACTTCGAAATATCCGGGTGACACACAAATAATGCCCAGTACATCACCGGGCTTTGCTTCTAGCGTGCGTACAACCGCAATTGGCATACGGGATCGTCCATCGCCATGCTCATCCACTGCTGTGGTATGACCTGCATATTGCAAAACGACCCTGGAAAAACCTTCGAAGAGTATCTTAGGTATGCGCGGTCGCAATTCGTTACCGCCTGGAACAGTCACGGTAACGTCGAATGTCTTTCTGCCTTTTAATTTCAGACGGGCTTGTGACTGTCCTCCATTGGATTGGCTGTTTTTCGATTCGACGAAAGAAGAGGGATGGGCGAGCTTTTGACTGTCTATTGCTCCTTTGCTACGAGCCTTGGCTGATACTGCATTTTGATCGTTGCACCTCAAGAGGTGTTGTTCTAGTCGACCGGGACGGTCAGCGAGTTTTGTAGCGCAATGCGAACAAAAAATAACGGTGTTTTCAATAAGGCATTGTTTGTCTACATTCAAGAGACGGGTGGGCTCTGCCACATCGCGAACGATGATAGGCAATTGCGCGCCGCCTGTCATGTAATACTCTTCTTTCTCGCGCCTCGCGTATTCGGACCCGGAACGCTGCACCGCGCGTTCCATCCTTACCCTGTCGTAATTCATCTTCGCCATAGGAACTCAATTTCTTGTCATCAGAAAATTACCGAAATAATTTGAAGCTGAGCAGAAATGCGTTAGCGGCATCGCCCACTCGCTGATTCTATGAGTCGGCGATTGCTCTGTTCTTGGCTATTCTCTTCTTTAAATCTTTTATTTTCGACTGATGCGTTTCCGTCACGCTCGTAACCAAATTGACTATTGGCATCACCGTGTTTCTTTCGTACCGTTTGGCAAAATATCGGAATGTCCATATTGGAATCGCAGCAAACACGACAATTCCAGCGAGGGAGGCACTCGGTTCTCCTAAGAGCAACGAAATAATAAAGGGAAGGGGGAATATCAGTGTTACGATGACTCCCGCACCAATGATTGTGGTGAGTGTTGTTCGCGCTGCTTCGAGTTGGGCCTGCCTCTTGGCAATGTGCTCCGCCCCCTGTATCTCCATCGAAGTAAGCTCTTGCCTGAGTCGTTGAAGGGCCAGCTCTGCTGCCGTTTTATCCGTCCCAGTTTGGACCCTGGAAATCGCATCTATGACGGGCTTAAGTGAGACGGTTCCACCCTGTCGTTCGACGTACTGTTCGGAACCACAGTAGCCGCAACAGAATCTGTCCATACTTTCTGTAACTTCCAGATTCGAACCACATGAGACGCATTTGAGGTTAAGGATTTTGAGATGTCCAATCATCGATATTTCTCAGCAGTGGGTTAGTGAAGCATTTATTAGATAGATAGATAGGTGGGCCAACCTCTTGGGTTCAAATCCGAATAGGAAATGCCCCGCTTTAAAATCGATTGCTCGTTTTATTAGTTGTGAGAGCAGAGAGAACCACATAATTGAATGCTAGGAACGCCGCTTTCAGAACCGCGTACCGTCAATTTGAAGATATGCAAAACGCTATTTAAAGTCAAGTTTTAGCAACCTCAAAGGTCCCCTGTTTCAGTTACAGCCAATGGCCCCTTCAGAAATTACGGCGACCGAAACTGGAAGAACACGTTCAATATTTTATGGACATGGATGACGCTCTCGACCAGATTTTCCAGGTCCTAAAGCCCGGAGGCAAGGGCCTAGTCGTAGTGCAAAGCTATTACTTTAAAGGTATGGAATTGCCCCTCCGCGAAATTTACCGGGAGATAGCCGCAACGAAAGGGTTTAGTTCGGAAATTGCATATCGGGAAAAGGTGAAGGGGCACATGGCTCGCGTGAATACGAAATCACACAAATATAAGAGAAAAAAAGTGTATTTCGAAGACTTCGTATTAATTGAAAAGCGTAGTTCTGCTTCTCAAATCGGAGAGCTTTGACGTAAGGCAAATCCTCGAATATGCGTGGGCAATGAGTCGAAGACACCTTGAAAACCAGTTATACTGCTTTAGCTCTATGAATATTTCCCTCGAAAGGACCCCTCTCAAATGGCTCGTATTAGCGTCCGCGAGTTCGTCGAACGGCTACAGAGTTTGAGCGCCGTCATAGAAACTAACACCGAAACACTTAACAGAATTCAAGAAATTGCCAACCTTTTTAGTAGCTCACTTGGTACCCTAAACAGTGTAGTTTCCTCACATGCTGATAAAGGGCAATCATTAAGGATGTTGACGGAAGAGTTCAGAAAGTCAAGGGCCACGATTCTCACACTGAAAATGGGTAAGACGTTTGTTGGAATCGATAAACTGCGCGCACAGTTTAGCAAATTCCCTTTTCCCAAAGCGCTATCTCACCATCATCCCTTTACCGGCATAGTCGAAGCCATTGATACATTTGAGAAGAGATACGAGGCGTTCTTAGAAGATGGCACACCCGTTTCGACCTTAGAGGTTATTGTCTCTGCGATGATGCTGCGACGGTCAATCGCAGCAATCGAGGATTTCGTACACGCGACAGTTAATATACTAGATCCACCCTTTGAACCTGAAAAGGGATGCGGCATACTCTCGCTCTTTTTAACTTCATCAGAAGACTATTCTTCCACCATAGAGAAGATGGCAGCTGTGGAGGGCATGTATGTCGAACTCTGCAATCTTCTCAACGTGTCTACTAGCGCATATCCTCTTAAAGCCAACCGCATTGAATCGGGAAGTCTTTGGCTAAAGCTCTTTGGAGAATCAAAAGTGGTAGCAATGATGACGTCTCTCATCGAGCGAAGCGCATCGTTCCTGTACAGAAATTTTACGAACGAAGGGAAAATAGAATCGATACCTAAAAAAGTTGCAGCCATCGAAATACTTCTCGGACTTTCGGCGCAACTCGAAGCAAACGGAGTCGAAACCGGTAACATTAAAGAGAATATACAAAAATCAGCGGTGTCCCTTTCAAAGCATCTCTCAACTTTGTTGGCTGGAGAACCGACGATTGAAGTTAATGGAAAAAAGCTTTCGGTGGGCGAGGAGATGGAGCAAAAGTTTTTATCCGAGAGCAGAATGTTATTCCTTGGAGACGGAAAAGCAAGCGCGACCTCAGAAGAACCCTCGTCACAAGCGGGTGAGCAGTAAGAAGCCCGGTAGAGTACAGTTGTGGCATGCTCGTCCGAGAACCCGAAGCCCATATTTTTACTTACGATTGCTGAAATCCTGTTTAGCGTCTTGTCGCAGTAGGAGCGCCCTAACACCATGCTTGTTTATAACTGCCCTGAACTTTTCCACCAGATAACACGAATAAAATTGGTGAATTTTGATAATTACGGTATGTTGCACCGTGATGGTAAAGAGCTGATAAAGAGTTGGTTTCAACGTGCATGCTCTGCGCGAAATGATTCGGAAACTTTCGAGCCTTTTATCTTTGCATGGTTTGCTTTCAATGGCTGGGCATCATGTGTCGTTGATGCTGATAAAGACAGTGAGTTTATAGAGGCTCTCATTTCTGACGCCAGGGTTTATCAAGACTTCGAATCTTTAGTAACAGGACCCGATTCGGCAACGGGTATTCATGTTAGAAAATTCGCAGAATATCTCCCCATTTTCGATGTTAAAAAGTTGAAGCGAAGGGGCATCTCTTTACGATACCACCACCGGGAAAGTCGTACGGACCGTATTCACCACTATTTTAGTAACGGTGCGAAAGAGTTTGAGCCGCGATGCTGGCTGCGGCACATAGATTCTGGCGAGAGCGTTCCATTAGATTGGGCGCATGTTTTGAAAGCTATCTATAAAGTGCGGTGCAACTTGTTTCATGGACAGAAATCAGCGCATTCGGAAATGGACGGACGATTAGTTCGAGAAGCCTTTCTGACCTTAGTTAGTTTCATCGACGAAGCTGGCTACTTACGTTAAAAGTCTGAATCCTGCTGTTTTCGGTTTAAGAACCTGTAAGAAGCGGGGCTATTTGCGACGTTATTCACTCACGATTCAACGATTTCTCCAAATCGCTTTATCCAATGTCACAAGGAGAACTTCAGATGGGCCACATCAGACTCGGTCGGCTCCCAAAAACTCGGGATTGGGTTGGAGTTTTCGATACCTTACAAAATGACAGTACTAACACTGCCGCACTTGCCAAAAGTGCTGTAATCGCAGCCCAAGCGCAGTTTTCCGACCTAGAGAGAAACAGTGCAATCAACTACTGTTTTTGGGTCCTCGTACGACTTGCAACTGCCGGTCGAAGCGATAATTTCGTCGGTGAACTTGAAAAACTGGGCGTGCAACAGAAGGCAATCTCCTCCGGTTTGCAATTCGTGCAATTAGTTTCACGGACTGTTGAGAAGGAGTTACGAGGCCGCAGCCAGTCTTCTGTATTTGTGCGAATGGCCGAACTTAGTCTTCGAGAGGTCCTGTCGGCCAACATCATCGAGCAATCAAATTCACTATTCGGCACAAGCTTAAGCGAGATTCAGGCGGCATGCCGGACAATCTCAACAACTAAGAACTTTGGCCGAGTCGCTAAGGAGTTCTATGCGACCCTCCTTAGCAGGTCTATTCAATTTATCATTGATAAGGAACTTTCCAATTACGTTGGCCCAAGTGGTTCCACGGGTTCTCCTTGGCAAGTTCTAGACTTCCAAAGGTCACTAAAGGTCTATTGCTTTGAATCGGCAAAGATTGTCGAGGACTTTGCGAGTGGTTGGTTTTCTAAGAATAATTGGGACAGCAATAATGACATATCTGAAGATGCCGCCAAGGCATTTACCGCCTACGCAATTCAAAAAATTCAAATGGAGTTGCGGGGGGCCAAAATATGACAGAGGTACTGGTACTCGGAGATGGGGTCGAACCCTCCGCCCGAAGCTCGCATCATAGTTCTGTCCTGCCTCTAACCTCTATAGGTCCAAATGCAAACGTACGGCTCCAGATTGACGCTTTTAGAACGAAGTTTTTCTGCGAAATTCCTGAGCGCCTTGATGACCTACTTCACATCGCAGCATTCGTTTTTTCCGCAGATTCCCGCATTCCTCGCGGTTCGATAAAAGATGTCTTCGCGGAGAAGTGGTCGAGACACTTTTCGATGTTATTACCGGTCAAGGACTTGAATTTCTGGAATCAGAAAGACGTAGGTCGGGCATTGACTGACGTGTTGAATTTTCTGACAGGGGATGAATTCTCTTTTGAATTCGTGCAACGATTGCCTGGGGAGCCACATCAGGGAAACTTGTTCTTCAAGGATTCAACTGACTCGTCCAACGGTGGCGACGTCGTTATTCCTTTTTCCGGCGGTTCCGATTCTTTGGCCGCTACCCTCATGGCAGTTCGCAATGGAAGACATCCGGTCTTAGTCAGCCATCGTGCGGCTCCTAAAATTGACCGTCGTCAGAAAGACCTCGTTGACCAATTGAAAACTCTCTTCGCGGGTTGGAGATTCCCTCATCTCAGTATGTGGGTGAACCGCATAAAGGGTGAACGGCCGACAGACTTTAGTCAAAGAAGCCGTTCTTTCCTCTTCACTTCGATGTCTGTAGTTGCTGCTGCCATGCTAAACATTGATGAGGTATGGCTATGCGACAATGGTATCGTCAGCATCAACCTACCCCAATCCGGACAAAACTTAGGGACTTTCCTTTCCCGCTCAACTCACCCTCGATATATTGCCCTAGTACAAGACCTCATGCAGTATGTAACTGGCCGAAGCGGCCTCTGCATTTCTAACCAACTGCTATTCCAGACAAGGCGAGAGGTCCTAGCCCGGATTATGCATGAAGAAGTTGAGAAGTGTTAAGACGGGTGAAATTGGGGCTGAAGAAACGGCTGTCATGGACGGTTTGATAGCGAAGGTTGGTTGTTTCCGTAGTCTGGAGTGGATTCGACGATTGGGTCG
>WNFR01016250.1_pt1 | contig 13085 bp, 15 predicted proteins | sample 5400221 | NCBI WGS metagenome assembly WNFR01 (sample SAMN13153357, study PRJNA577476) | soil metagenome | isolation source: 40 cm soil under Madrone tree | place: USA:California | collected 2016-06-14
CTCTTCCCTCACCACAGTATGACTGACCTTCCACCCCAGCGGGTGACATCATCTGGACCGATCCAGCAACCAATACAACCGTGGTATACAACAATGGCGACATCGCATGGATCATTGCTGCGACGGCTCTCGTCTGGATAATGATCCCTGGTGTTGGTTTCTTCTATTCTGGTCTCCTCAGACGTAAAAACGCCCTGTCTATGATATGGCTCAGTATGATGACGTTGGGTCTCGTCTCCTTTCAGGTCAGTGTACATTTCCTTTTCTCGTTACTCTATCTCACAGCGTTCTGCCATAGTGGTTCTTTTGGGGGTACGTGCACTACGGCGAAACTGGTGTTTTGGCTGGGCTCAACGTTCTTCTGTCTTCAGATATTCCCTGGCATTTAGTGACGGTGCAAACCAGTTCATTGGGGATCTCCGTCAGCGATCCACCTTGTCTTTCATCCATCCCGTCTTTAACACCTGCCTACAGGCTACTTTGGCCTCAAGGGTGTGCTTGCACAGCCCTCTATTGGGAGTCCGAAAATACCTGCCCTTATGTTCTGCATCTACCAATGCATGTTCGCCGCCATCACGCCCATGCTCGCCGTCGGCGCTCTTGCAGAACATGGGCGACTTGGTCCTGCCATGGTTTTCGTTTTTATCTGGTCAACGATCGTTTACGACCCCATTGCTTGTTGGACCTGGAATTCGAATGGGTGGTCATTCAAGCACGGAGGCCTCGACTTCGCTGGTGGAACCCCAGTCCACATCTCTTCTGGCACCGCTGCCCTCGCCATCAGCATATACCTTGGAAAACGCCGTGGATATGGCACCCCTCGTCTAGCCTACAAGCCGCACAACTCGTCGTATGTTGTTATCGGTACCGTTTTCCTGTGGTTTGGCTGGTTTGGCTTCAATGGGGGTTCAGCATTAGGCGCCAACTTGCGTGCTATTCAGGCTTGCATTGTCACCAATCTTGCCGCCTCTGTTGCAGGATTGACATGGATGTTGTGGGATTATCGTCTCGAACGCAAGTGGTCCGTGATCGGTTTCTGCTCCGGAGCTGTCGCTGGTCTCGTCGCGATTACACCGGGATCCGGTTATGTTGGTTCACGTAGGAATATTACTCTGAATGGGTTGGTCTGTTACTGAAACAGAATGCACACAGCCGCTGCTGTCCTATTCGGCGTTTTGGGTGGCACTGTTTGCAACTTCGCGACTCAGCTGAAATTCCTCTTTAACTATGACGATGCTTTGGATATTTTCGCCGTGCACGCGGTCGGTGGTGTTGTTGGAAACGTAAGTCCGATAGTCTCTTGTAACGTATACACACTGAGATACACGTCTGCTTGCTTTAGATCCTCACAGGCATTTTCGCTCAGGCCTCTGTCGCTGGCGCCGATGGTATAACCTTTATTCCTGGCGGTTGGCTCGATGGGCACTGGATCCAGTTGGGTTGGCAACTCGCTGCCTCGTGCGCCGGCTTTGGCTATTCGTTTGTCGTGACAACCATCATACTCTGGGTCATGCACTTCATTCCGGGTCTAAGTCTTCGCTGTAATGAAGAGGCAGAGGTTGTCGGTATCGACGACTACGACATGGGCGAATTTGCCTATGATTACGTTGGCCTTGAGCAAGATCTCGGCATCATGGACGTTGAAGGAGGGTTGGAGCGGGAGAGGGTCAACGCAACTACTGGTGGACGTGAACCGCGCCATCCAGGTGCCCCCGATGGTGATAGTGGTGCGAGCGAGGTCGAAGAGAAGCGTGCCACATGAATGTGTTAATCTTTGTTAGATGCAGTGACTTGTTTTTTCTTATCTTTCAAAAACCCCCGTTTTTGAGTCTGTTGACTTGCTGATTGCCTACTGCCGCTCTTTAACTTCAGTTTATGCCTGCCACTCATCCTTTTCGATTTTGGGTCCCCATCATTACCAACTATTGAAGGATAGCCTGGTGACGCTAGTCGCCTTCGTGTCTAAGCCATATTCAGCTATACGTGTAAACTTACATGTTGGAACATTGGACTTCGCTTTATGTATACCACTTTGGACTTCTAGCAACTTTTGCCTGTGTTTGTTTTTGCACAGTCCTTCCACATCAATTGAATCAAATTTCATATTGTTATTCCTGGGTCGTAATACCTCCACTACAACATGTTCTCTAGTGTAAAAGCAACTGAAAACCATGTGCAAAGGAGTGGGATAAAACATGCCCAGATCTGAGACTGGTGGTCGTTATCTACAAGCCTGCGGTGTTGTCAATAAAACTACTGCCTTGAGGACGTTGAGACCGTCATCAGTCACCATTACAATACGGTGAGTAGGTGGGCTATATATCCTGGACAAATTACCTTTGCAAGCAATGGGGAGGAGGCAAGAGGAAATGGCAGAGAAAGTGGGGGGCTGCAGCAACAATGGAAATGAAATGGGATGGAGAACAGTGGAAAGGGGAAGAGAGTAAGTAAGACCTAAGGCAGTAGCAGGGAGGTACGAAGGCATTGGCGAGGACATTAGCGAGGACAGGAGACGATGGTGAGCGAAGGCGGTAATGGAGAAGGCGGGAGGTCGACCGCAGCGAAAAGGGGCGACAGCAATGCCGAGATAGCGATAGCCGGATGGGAGGTCAACGGTGACGCTGGGGGGGGAAGCATGGGGAGAGCGCGCCGAGAATTATCCTTCGTACACAACAGCAAGAGAGAGAATGCACTGATGTGACCAAAAGGTCAAAGACAGGAAGGACCCAGAATGCGAGCGCACGAGGGGCGATAAGAGGGTACAGAGAGGGGGAGGTGGAATGAGGCGGTATGATAGACGGGATGGAGACGTCACGGCGCAGATGGCACAGGTAAATTGAGGGTGTGAAGTCTACGTGACTGCGTGAAGGTATTTGCTGACGCGGCTGGGGAAGGTCACCTCTCACACTCGATGGTGAGGCCGGGGCAGGAGGCGGGATGACGACAGACTGTGACAATGGCAAAGGAGTGGTGTGCAGTGAGCGTACAGGACGGGAGACGGAAGAGGGGAAGAGGAGTAGACCAAACGAGAGCAGAGAGCCCCGCCTTGTGCTGTGGGGTCTGAATGTGGGGAAAGGAAATACGTGACCTCGTCTCCACTCCCAGTGTGCACCCACCAATCCTAGGATGTCATGAATTGATGACGAAAGGTGCTAACAAAATCCAGCTTGCCAGTCAAGGTTCATTTCGATTGGGATGAAGCAACAAACCACACACAGGAGGGAGGTGAGGTGAGGTGAGGTGAGGTGAGGTGAGGCGATGAAGGGAAGGGGTGCGATCAGGAAGAGAGCGACTGAGGGTGAGAAAAGGTGCAATTGCAGTCACTCCTCACGTAATGGAAAAGAGGCGGTAGGGCACAATGCGAGGCGGCGGCGCCAGGACAGGGCAAAGAGGGCGCAGGCGAGTAAGGCAAGGGTGAAGCAAAGAGGCATATTGTGCAACTAGCGAGCAGATGGTAAAATAGGTGTAAGATGGTGAAAAGGGGGAGGGATGCACGGGAGGTAAGCAGCGTAAGTAGACGACGCCAGGCGAGGGAGCCTGAGATGGCGACAGGCCGGAATAGCAGCCTTCGGGAGATGGTGGCTACGAGGGAAGGGAACCAGAGAGATAGCAGGGAGATAGCACAGGCAGCGGCTCTGAGAAACATATAGGGAGTCAAGGGCGATGGCAATAACGCTCGCCCCCATTGCAGATGCCTCACACGGGATGACGAGGGGCGACAAAGGGTGGATGACGAGGAGGCGGCGGCATGAGCACGGCGACCACACTGGTAGGAGAAGAGGCCACGGCCAGGCATGGGAGGGGAGATGGCAGAGAAGGGGGTTGGACAGGTAGAGTGAGGAGATGGCGACAAAGAAGACTACCGAGTGTGTGTGAGAACGATTTCGGGACGGCCTTTCCACATTTCAAGTTACCTTCACCATCATGGCTTCAGATGCTTTGGCTCGAATACTTGCCCGCTTGAAAATTTTACCTTCCATTTCCTTACCGACAGATTACCCTCGCCCCGCGGATTCCCAGCGCTTCGTTGAGGCAGCCCATGTCACCGAACTCTCAGAGCAAACATCCCTCAGCTTACTCAAATTAGCCCTCTATGACGAGAATCTTTTTGAAGACGAAGACGATCATGATTTGGCAGTTTCCAATCGGCCTTCAGCCTTCCATTTACTTCTATCCGCTTTTGCAGTCCTGTTGCATCGTTACACTGGAGAAACAGATCTTATCATTGGCTCTTCTTCTGCATCTGCTAAGGATCCTCTCATTCTTAGACTCTCCATTGATCCCAACGATCCATTTTGGGCTGTGGTCAAGAACATCCAGCAAACCGAGCGTGAAGCTGAACAGGATTGTCTTCCGTACGAGACTGTCGTACGAGCCCTCGGAAAGGATAAGGACGATGTTCCCGAAGCGTCCCGCTTCATCTTCCGTCTAAGGTTTTTTGACGAGACAGATGCACAAAAGGAAAACTTTATCCAACCTGCCAGTCTTACTTCCGATATCACCATTTTTGTTAAACGGCCGCCCACATCCATCCATGCATCCATCGCACCTCGAATCACTTTGCGCATTCTGTATAATTCGCTCCTATTCACTCGGGCACGTATCTCTTGTATTGCAGATCAGCTCTCTGTCCTGATCCGCAGAGCTGCTCCCTATCCGCTGTCTCCCATCGGGTCCATCTCTTTGTTGACACCTATCCAACAAGCACGTTTACCCGATCCGACTGCAGATTTGAATTGGTGTGACTGGAAGGGTGCCATCACGGATGTTTTTTCTCGAAATGCTCGCCGTTTTCCACTGAGACCGTGTGTCATCCAGAGCCTTCCTTCAAGCCATCTGGACGTACCATATGAGCGAAGATATTATTCGTATGGGACAATGCTTCAGGCATCTAATATTTTGGCGCATCACCTCATTTCTGGTGGAATTAAACCTGGAGATGTTGTCATGGTATATGCGCACCGCAGCGTCGATCTGGTTGTCGCAGTCGTTGCTACGTTGAAGGCGGGAGCAGCTTTCTCCGTCATCGGTATGTTTTATCTACCTGGCATCTTTCTAGACATCGAATGCTTTTCTACAGACCCTGCCTACCCCCCCTCTCGGCAGACAATCTACCTTCGTGTTGCCCAGCCCCGTGGTTTGGTTGTACTAAAGGGTGCGGGAACGATCAATTCAGCTGTGAGAACTTTCATATCCTCCGAACTTCATATCTGCGTCGAGGTGCCTGCGTTGGAACTCTCCGCAGATGGCACTATCATGGGGGGCCTTGATAGTGACGGCCCAGATATTCTCCTCCCTCAGAGAACTATGGGAGATTTTGACCCCGACGTCCTTCTCGGTCCGGATAGCATAGCTACACTATCTTTCACAAGCGGCAGTACCGGGATACCGAAAGGGGTTAAAGGCCGACATTATAGTTTGACTCACTTCTTCCCGTGGATGGGTCACAAATTCAATATCGGGGAGACCTCCAAGTTCACAATGCTTAGTGGAATCGCTCATGATCCCATCCAACGAGATAGTGAGCCTGACTATCTGATCCTCCGTTTCTCCACTCATTCCACCATTGCAGTGTTCACCCCTCTGTTTTTCGGGGCTGAACTCCATATCCCGACATTCGACGACATCAACACACCTGGGCGGCTGGCAGAATGGATGGCTAACAGTGAAGTAACTGTGACTCACTTGACGCCAGCTATGGGGCAACTTCTGTCTGCTCAGGCCACGTGTCAAATTCCTTCCCTTCTCAGTACTTTCTTCGTGGGGGATGTCTTGACAAAACGCGACTGTAGCCGCTTACAGTCACTAGCAGCCAACGTTCGCATCGTAAATATGTATGGAACGACGGAGACTCAACGAGCTGTGTCATACTTCGCCATACCAAGCATCTTAGAAGACTCTACCTTTCTGGCAACCCAAAAGGATATCATCCCAGCGGGCCAAGGAATGGTTGACGTTCAGCTCCTTATCGTGAACAGGAATGACAAGAACGTCCCTTGTGCAATAGGAGAGATCGGGGAGATCTACGTCCGCTCTGGAGGGCTAGCAGAGGGCTATTCAGATCCAGACTCCACAGCCGAGAAGTTCGTCCTCAATTGGTTCTCCACAGCAACCGAGCGGCTTGATATTCTTCTCCAACCACCGAATGGGGCACTCCCTCCCTCAGAGACTGTCCACTGGAAAGGGATCCGCGACCGAATGTATCGATCTGGCGATCTTGGTCGCTATATGCCTAATGGCACCGTGGAATGCACCGGGCGCGCCGACGATCAAGTGAAAATCAGAGGATTTCGTATTGAGCTCGGAGAGATTGAGACGCACCTCAGCCAGCATCGTCTGGTGAGGGAGAACGTCACGCTAGTCCGGAGAGACAAGGACGAGGAAAAGGTTTTAGTCAGCTACTTCGTGCCGCTCGAGGGGCCCGATCTCGACGGCTTTGCCAGTGATCTGCCCGACGAAACAGGTGATTTTGGCAGGATGCGAAAGTACAAACGTCTCATCAAGGACATCAGAGAACATCTCAAGAAAAAACTCCCAAACTATAGTATACCTACATGTACGTTCGCTTATCGGAGTCTGTGCAAAGATCTGATCCAAAGATCTCTAGTGTTTGTTCCATTAAAGAGGATGCCACTTAATCCAAATGGCAAGGTAGACAAACCAGCTCTTCCGTTCCCAGATACTGTACAGGCGTCTGGCTTAGATACGCGACCACACGGAGAGACCCATACAGCTAGCCCAACTGAGGAAACTATGCGTGCTATATGGTCTCGAATTCTCCCATCTGCCCCTTCTCCGATTCCTCTCGATGAGAGTTTCTTTGATATTGGTGGCCACTCTATCCTCGCTACGCGGCTCATTTTCGAGATCCGGAAAACATTCGTTGTGAATGCCCCTCTTGATTTGATTTTCAACAATCCCACGATCTCGGGCCTTGCTATGGCGATTGATACCCTCCGCAATGCAGACCTCGGTCTCTCAAATGCCTCCGAGAATATTTTAAACGAAGACCAAAAAGAAGATTCACGTCTGAACGTGAACCCCGATTACAGCCGGGACTTCGGTGCCCTCTGCTCAGTTTTACGACCGTCATACCCTCGACCAACCATCTCCGATGCTAGGAACTTCATTACTGTTTTTCTCACTGGTGCCACCGGGTTCCTTGGTGGCTTTATCTTACGGAGCCTTTTATCACGTGAGAGAGTCAAAAAAGTCATCTGTATAGTCCGTTCTTCGACAGATGCGAAAGCTATTGAACGTCTGCGTCAGAGCGCAAGCGATAGCGGTATATGGGACGAGGGTTGGGTTCAAACGGCACGTTTAGAAGTGTTATGTGGCGATCTGGACAAGGACGCCTTCGGCCTTGACCCTCATGTATGGGACCGCATCACTGGGACTGAGTTCATCTGTTTTCAAAGGTTCACTGGGTCTACCCTTACGAGAGGCTACGTTCTGCTAACGTCCTTGGAACATTGAGAGCGATTGAGTTCGCATATCAGGGAAAACCGAAACAATTCATATTCATTTCAAGCACCTCTGCTATTGATACAGAATATTATGTCCATCTCTCCGACTCCTTGTCGCTAGCTGGCGAGGGGGGGGTTCCTGAGGACGACCCACTGGAAGGCGCTCGGACCGGCCTCAAGACTGGATACGGTCAATCTAAATGGGTATCAGAAAAGTTGTTGTTTGAGGCTGGAAAACGGGGTTTGAACGGATACATTATCCGTCCAGGTTACATTGTCGGAGATACAGTAACGGCAGGTGCGTGGAATGTCCAGCTCGAAGTAGACCCTTCAACTAACTCAGACCGCAACAGTCACCAATACAGACGACTTTATATGGCGCTTGGTGAAAGGCTGCATCCAACTTGGACTCGTCCCCGACATAAACAATACCATCAACATGGTTCCGGTTGACCACGTAGCCTTCTGCATCGCACTGGCTGCGGTTTCTCCACATCCAGGTCTGGGTTTAACTGTCCTCCACGTACGAGCACGCCCACTTCCCACATATAACTTCATTTTTTCATCTCTCAGCCACTACGGATTTCAAGTAGAACGATGCGAATACCTCAGTTGGAGACGCGAGCTCGAACGGCATGTCATGGAGATGCAGGACAATGCACTATACCCGCTCCTTCACTTTGTATTGGATGATTTGCCCACCAGCACAAAGTCTCCTCACCTTGACGATTCGAACATGCGCACCTTGTTGACAGGTCACGAAGATAAAGGTGATCGGACCGTGTCGGACGAAGCACTGGCTAAATACCTCTCGTGGCTCATCCTCACTGGATTTTTGCCCAGATCTTCATCGGCTGGAGGAAGTCTCCTGCCCGAGTTAGGTAACGGGTTGAGGAAGCCTTTAGGACGAAGCGGAGCATAAAAGGAGCTTCAAGTCTCCAGAACACCTGTTTCTGTACACTTCACTCCATCGACATTCTATTGTAACTTAGTCACCATCGCATGCACTTTAACAGTCACGTTGGCCTTCGATCTTTTACGGATGTCGTCTCGTAGTAACTCATCACTGCCACAACGTCGTCTCCTGTTAGATATTTGTGTTTGGCCAGCAGCTGCAGAAAGAAAGAAAAATGGTCATAAATAGTACTTTGTAATGACAAATTGAGAAACTCGCCAATAACCAGACTCGCATCCCCTTCCACCCCGCCGTTTCTGTGATAGTGGTGCGGAACTTGTCCACGAACTCCATCGTTGTTTTCTTTGCATCCAGGAGGTGTTGACTTATTGATCGAATTAGTGGATGGAGGTAACTCTTGCAAAAACAGCTGAAATACCGTCGCTCAAAAAAGATCCACCGATTCCACAGGGCCTGCATTGCCTTGTCTTCGTCCCTCACATCATCGATTTCAAACAGTTCTTCATCTCTTTCTATGAGCGACCACGATGTAAGGCCGTATTCGGACGCAGGAAACCTAGCGACAAGATCGAAAAGACGTGGGCCACCAGGGCGACAAGAGAAGCGCAGGCCCTCGTTTTCATCAGAGGTGGGAAAGTAGGGGAAAACCGCAGATGGTCCAAGAGGATCCCCGATTCCTTGCACCCTACGTGCTCTGCCGCTAGCTGTAGCGGACTCGAAAAAAGGTTTGCAAGACGCAAATGATGGAGATAAATCCATTTTGGAATCACGTTCTTCTAATGCTTCTGTGGCTTCAGCGGTCTCGTGCGCGGGTAATGGGGGCTCTTCGACATCAATCGACGATCCCCGAAGTGTGTCGGTGGGCGACAAGGGAGGGACAGGCGAAGGCGGAGAGGGTAGATCCTGTTGCCTAAGCGAAGTTAGTAGGTGGTTGGATATCACCGATTGTTTAACGTACAGAGACGGTTCTATCCCTTCCCATTCGTCTACTTCGCCTCCGGGAAGTTCAAGCGCAAGTTCCCAGTTCTACAGTTGCAAGAGGTCAAGAAAATAAGCTCAACGAAGATAACACTGACTGACACCGCTCTCTTTCTGCCGCCAGCTCGCCTCCACCTCTGTATGATCCCACTCTACGTGTGCTTCTAGCATTTCCTTCGAACTGACACCTCCAAGGGTGTCACACAGAGGACAAAACAACTTGTCGGCGGATAGTTTCACTTTGTGAGTTGAATACACAGTCACACCATCGTCCGACTCGTCCTCCGAGACATCAATGGCCAATTTGTAAAGAACGGTCAGTGTTTGCATTGAAGGCGAAATAGAATCCATAATGCCCATCCTCTGGCAACGTCGACGAAAGCTAGTTTTGACAACACGACGAAGGAACGGCAGGCGCCTTTGTTTAGCAGCAGCAGCTACGGATAACGAGAGTGTTCCAAAAGCCGCTATCATGGTCCTCCATGGTGCATCGTCGGCGTCGGCGACAACAAGTTCGGATTGGGGACCTGCTGGTGCACCGTCGTCATTATCGGCATGTTTCACTGTCGGTTTCTCTTCGTCACTACCTGCACAATAAGCATCTGGAATGTCAGTCAGTAGATCTGTGCTCACTTAACTCCGGGGCCGCCACAAAACGTTTATTCCGCTGGGTCTTTCCGAAAATGACACTTGCATAGATGGCGCTGTCGACCTGGCTGTTCTCACATGTGAGGATCACAGTCGGTAATGCAGCAGAAAAAAAGCTTGACGCACTTTCTCTGTTGATTCAGCAGCCGCAGGTCACGTTGTCTACTTGAAGTCATATGCGTTGCTGCCCCCGACCGTCTAGCTTGACCTTTGGTTGTAGCATTTCGAGAACGGTTCGAGACCAAAAATACCCCAGGTCTCTTGAGATGGTGAACACGCGAGTCTCCGACACTCTTGTGCGGAAGAGGCTTATTTCGGCGTTCTGGTCGAGGCGCACGATAGACAGGAAGTTTTGCGCCACGATGAAATCCTGCCACACCGGCAATCGCGTACGGGCGTGACGTGATCAGAGGGCGGTCTGTAGCAAGTATGCGAGTCAGTCACCACAAGGACAACAAAAGGGATACAATCAAATCAAACTATTTGGAAAGGTCCGCGCTCCTGCTGGGTTGGTGTGAGGTGCCTAGAGTTGCAGTGGAATCACATTGGGACAATTAACTTGAGTGAGCGTGGCCTTACCCTTTGTGATATCGTGTCAGAGTGTGTGGACTTTTTAGAGGTAGCTCCATTGGCGCTGGCAGGGGTATTGAGCTGGGCTGATTGCACCGAAATTCGGATTTGCTTTCGCGACGTCGAAAGAGGGGCACTGGTGGTTTTGCGGGCTTTGAGTTGTCGAATCTCGGGCATGGGCATGTGGATAATAGACTGAACCGCAAGTGGCCAGACGGCCGGACGGAAAGACAATTAATTATATAAATGTTGCAATTACTGTACGGCTTGGCGATCCAAGTCAAAGCTCGCCATAACTTGCAGTCAGCTGAAAATTAAGTGATCTTTGCATGTGTACCAACGAACTGGATAGAAGCTACACGAAGTCACAACCACTAAGACAGAATCAACCGTAGTTCAATCCTCCATGGTCGCGATCTCGCTCGCCCCGTACGCGTTGATGGCCATCGCGACTACCTCCACGCGATCGATTATCACTTGTACGATCCACACCCATTGGCATCTGGGGGCGACGAGGCAAATGCGAAACCCGGGGCTTATGATCCCAAGGCGCAGCCTGCGGCGCACCAATAGACACATTTGGGAGTTGATAAGGTACCGGGGGAGGACCCTGAGCAGGGTAATGAATAGGAGGGAGGTTCATTGGCACCCCACTTCTATATTCAGAAGGTGGGAGGCTACCAGGTCGGGCGAGTGGCGGAGCGCGGAAAGTATCATGCGGGGGAGGGCCGCGGTTGTAATAGAGAGGAGGGTTACTGATCGTTGGCGGCGGTGGGGGGTGCAATTGTTCCGGGGGACGCGGTGGTGCTACGGGGACTTGCGGAGGCTGTTGGCGGCGTCCACGCTTGTCAAATTCATGAGACGCCTCGTAACTGGGTAGCCTAGAGAAAGAAAAAAAAAATTGAGTAGGACTTAGAATAAGGAGATTGTAGGAACGGCACGTTTTAGGATCAGCTGGAAGAGGATCTGTCCACAGGTAATCGTGTTCAAGCGCGTGTGATGCAGAAATGCGCTCCGCCGGATTGCAAGTGAGCAACTTGTCAATAAGATCGCAAGTCTCCGCTCCAAACCTCCCGAACCATTTGTCAGTAAAGGAATAATAACAAGATCAAAGTGATGACTGACTGTTCAAAAACGGATTTAAGCCGTTTCGGGTGCTGATTGTGATGCTTGACGCCCTCACACCCTGGCAGAGTATCGAAGTTTGGCCAAGTATGTTGGTTGGGGGTACCACACATCTGCCATATCTTTTCGAGCTGGTCCAGATCCGAGTTTCCAGGAAGGATGGGATGCCGTAGGAACATCTCCCCGAGCACACACCTGACAGTGACCCTAAGCGCGACGCATGAACGAGAACGGTCGTAGGCATACCCTACACCCCACATGTCAATTTCTCCACCGTAATTTCTCGCCCCAAGAAGTAACTCCGGAGGGCGGTACCACCGCGTCACAACGCAGTTTGTGTAACGCCGCTCCTTGCTGCGTGAGTTCCCGAGGTTTGTAGCAACGGTTGTTGCGCTAGGATCATATGATCGCGCAAGACCGAAGTCGGCGATCCGCAAAGACCCACTATTCGAGATTAAGAGATTAGCTGCCTTCATATCACGATGTAGGATGTGATTCTGGGATTAAACATCAAAATGGCGCACAAATTGGACAAGGCAGAAAACACACTCTATGCATGTATTCTGTACCTTCTAGAAGCTGCTTCATGTACAGCTTAATTTGGCTTGGTTGCAGCTTGACGCGATCGTTCTCCAATAAACCAGCCAAATCATGGTCCATATATGGGAATACCATATACACGGACAAGGGCTTGTCCTTTCCACTACCTGGAAATGATCGATGATGGCCAAAGCGAACGAGATGTTCGACAACGCACTGCGAACAACGAACATGTCCAGCAGCTCCACAACATTGAGATGGCTGAGAGCCTTGAGTATTTTTATTTCTCGTAATGCAGTTACTGGCATTCCCTCTTTTTCGTTGTGCATGAGGATGCGCTTCAACGCAACGAGTTTGCCAGTCGGGCGGTGCTTTGCCTTGTGGACCTCCCTGATAAGACTATGAGCGCTGAGCGCGAAATGATAAAGATAAGACCCGCCCAAAGGTACCCTCGCCTAGCTTTGTCATCGCATCGTAGTCGTCATGTTGCCCAGAGCCTACGAAGGTTCGTCCATACGCTTTATACTCTTCCTCGCGTGAGCGACGGAGGTGGGGTCGAAGTATTCGAGAAGATTGAAACGATGACAGGTGATCTTTCGGCTTCTCACCAACTCGCAAAACGTCTGTTTCTGGAGAACGGGCGTGAGTTTCATTTCCTTCCCCGTCATTGTCGTCGACGGGTTGAGTAGGGAGAAGTGGCATAGAAGGCGGAGAACGGGGCACTACACGTGGAGGGGGGTTTTTTGGGAGCGGGATGGAGATTGTAGAATTCCGGACTTGAAGTTCGGATAAAGGGGGAGAGGGTGGCGGAGGTAATCTAGGTTGAGGAGGAGTCCGAGCTG
>WNFR01016698.1_pt1 | contig 13085 bp, 12 predicted proteins | sample 5400221 | NCBI WGS metagenome assembly WNFR01 (sample SAMN13153357, study PRJNA577476) | soil metagenome | isolation source: 40 cm soil under Madrone tree | place: USA:California | collected 2016-06-14
GACCACGCGGCGGCGGATCTCTGCGAGGCTGACGGTCGTGAGCGATTTCGGCACCTTCGTACTCAACCAGTTGCCGCCGCCTCCACGTCGCGTGCTCGAGGTGGGCTGCGGCACCGAGGGCGGGCTCGTCGCGACGTTGCTCGACGCGGGTTACGACCCGCTCGGCGTCGATCCGAGGGCGCCCGAGGGCGAGCGCTTCCGCCAGGCGCAGTTCGAGGAGATCGACGGCGAGTGGGACGCCGTCGTCGCCGGACGGGTGCTCCATCACGTGAATCCGCTCGACGGCGGGATTGCACGACTCGCAGCATTCGCACCGCTGCTCATCGTCGACGAGTTCGCGTGGGACCGCATCGACACTCCTGCACAGGACTGGTACGAGGGCCAGCGTCGCATGCTCGCCGCCGCGGGGGCGCACACACTCGGGCCGGCGTCAATCGACGAATGGCGCGTGCGGCATCCAGGCCTGCACCCGCACGGCCTGCTGCTCGACGCGCTCCGCGCCCACTACGACGAGCGCGTGCTCGACTGGGTGCCGTACCTCCACCGCTGGCTCGGCGGCCCGAGCAGCGAAGCGCTCGAGACGACGCTCGTCGGAGCGGGCGCGATCCCTGCGATCGGCTACCGCTGGGTGGGCGTCAGGCGCGAGCGCCCGTGAGCACGTCGACGACGTGCACCTCGGCCGCGTCGCGAAAACCGGCGCCGAGCTTGTCCTCGAGGATCTTCGTCAGCTCGCCGCTCTCGGCCAGCTCCTGCGTGATGTCCGCGCCGCCGATCAGCTCGCCGTTGACGAAGACCTGCGGGATCGTCGGCCAGCCGGAGATCTCCTGCAGCTCCACGCGGATCGCCGGATCGGCCAGGATGTCGACGGTGGTCACCGGCGCGCCGGCCTCGCGGAGCGCGCGCAGCGCGCGATCCGAGTTGCCGCACATCACGAACTGCGGCGTCCCCTTCATGAAAAGCGTGACGGGCTCGTTGCTGATGACGTCCTGAATGCGGTCGGACAGCTCGCTCATGCGGTTCCTCTCGTCTTGATCCGAAGCTCATGGATGGTGCCGTCGCGCAGGGGCTCTGCCAGTGCCTCGTTGACGAGGCGATGCTGGTCGAGCAGCGCGAGCCCCTCGAAGCGCGGGCTCGTCACGATTACCTGGAAGTGATCGCCGCCGCCGGTGCGATCCTCGACGCGGAGCTCGTCCGCATCCGGGAAGGCATCGCGCAGCAAGGATTCGAGACGGTCGACGGCCACGCCGCCATGGTACGGATCGCGGCGTACCCTGTGGGCCGATGGACGAGATCGGACTCTTCCCGCTCGGCATCGTCTTGCTGCCGACCGAGCGCGTGCCGCTCCACGTGTTCGAGCCGCGCTACAAGGAGCTGATCGGCGAGTGCCTCGAGCACGAGACCGAGTTCGGGCTTCTTTACGCGGACCACGACGGCGTGCGCGAGATCGGGACGCTTGCGCGCGTCGGCGAGGTGCTCGGGCGCTTCGACGACGGGCGGCTCAACATCGTCGTCGAGGGCGGCGCGCGGTTCCGCGTCGAGACGCTGACGCGCGGGCGCTCGTTCCTGACGGCGTCCGTCGCTCCGGTACGCGACGGCGGCGCCGCCGCGAGCGCGGAGGCGGCGGCGCGGGCGGCCGGCTCGTTCCGTGCGCTCGCCGCGGTCGCCGGTGCGGAGGCCGGGGAGCTCGACGAGAGCTCGGCCGAGCTGTCGTTCGAGCTTGCGGCGCAGGTCGAGCTGCCGGCGGACGCGAAGCAGCAGCTGCTCGAGCTCGACTCCGAGCAGGAGCGGCTGGAGCTCGTCGTCGGCCTGCTCGATGCGGTGCGCGCGACCCTGATCGCGACGCGCGAGCTCGGCCAGCACGCGAAGAAGAACGGCTCGCGGCTGCCGCACTAGCGCGCCCAAAAAAGAGCAAACACACACCGGAGGTTAGACCTGGGAGACTTCCGTCCACTCCCAGGTCTCACCTCCGGTGCGCCAGGAACTCGAGCAGGTCGCTGCGCGTCAGCACGCCGACCGGCTTACCGTCGCGCGCGACGACGATCGCGTTCGCGCCGCCGCTGAGTGTCGCGAAGACATCGTCGAGCGTGGCCGATGCCTCGACCGCGCCGAGCGGCGGCTGCATCGCGGTCGCGACGTCCTCGTGCAATACGTCGGGATTCGTGAACACGCGCTCGAGCAGCGCACGATCCTGGAGCGAGCCGATTACGTCGGCGAGCGATTCGCACGAGCCGTCACGCACGACGGGTAGCTGCGAGATGCCGTAGCGCTGCATTGTGTCGATCCCTTCGCCGACCTTCTGGTGCGCCGAGATCGTGACGAGGTCGGGCAACTCGCCGCCGTGCTTCGCATGCAGCACTTCCTCGACCGTCGGGAGCGGGGCCTGCCGCTCGAGGAATCCGTGCTCGAGCATCCAGTTGTCGTCGTAGAACTTCGAGAGGTAGTTCCGACCTGAGTCGGGGATCATCATCAGCACGCGCCTGCCCGGGCCGAGCCGCTGCGCGATCTGGACTGCGGCGTACACCGACGTGCCGCCCGAGCCGCCCGCGAGCAGTCCCTCCTCACGCGCGAGCCGCCGGGCCCACCGGAACGACTCGCGATCGCTGACCCGCACCCACTCGTCGACGACGTCGGGATTCATCGTCTCGGGCCACGTGTCCTTGCCGATGCCTTCGACGAGGTACGGATGCAGGTCGTGCTCGCTGCGCGCGGTATAGACGGAGCCCTCGGGATCGGCGCCCACGATCAGCACCTCCGGCTTGCGCTCCTTGAAATAGCGGCCGACGCCGCTGATCGTCCCACCGGTGCCGACCGAGATCACGATCGCGTCGATTTCGCCGCCGTCGGTCTGCTCCCAGACCTCCGGGCCCGTGAGTCTGTAGTGCGCCTCCGGGTTGTTCATGTTCGAGTACTGGTCGGGCTTGAAGCCGCCGGGGATCTCTTCCGCGAGCCGGTCGGAGACGGAGTAGTAGCTCTCCGGCGAATCGTGGTCGACAGCCGTCGGCGTGATCACGACCTCGGCGCCGTACGCGCGCAGCAGCGCGATCTTCTCCTGGCTCATCTTGTCGGGCATCACGAAGATGCAGCGATAGCCCTTGATCGCCGCGGCGATGGCGAGGCCGACGCCGGTGTTGCCGGAGGTCGGCTCGACGATCGTGCCGCCGGGCTTCAGCTTCCCCTCGCGTTCGGCAGCCTCGATCATCGGCAGGCCGATGCGGTCCTTCACGGAGCCGCCGGGGTTCAGGTACTCGAGCTTCGCGAGGATCTGCGCGCCGCCCCGTGGTGAGAGCTTCTCGAGCCGGACGATCGGCGTCGCGCCGACGAGCTCGAGCACGGTCGGGAACTCCCTGGGCACGCCGGAAGCCTATTCGTTCGGCCGCTCACATCGAACTCACAGGTTGCTCACACCGCTGTTTCACCCCCGCCGACGATTGTCATTGGGACTCCCTGTCCCCACGCCCTCGAAGGTGGAACCCGATGCACGCTTTGGCACACCCCCACAACCGCGCGCTTCGCGCATGAGCGCGCTCGCGGCAGCGATCGCGAGCCGCGCGCCGAGCTTCGGGCGCGGCGGCCTCCGCTGGCTCAACCTCGGGCTCCTTCTGATCGCCGCCGGTGTCGGCGTGCTCGCGTACGTCGTCGTCGGGTCGAAGCCCGCCGCCACGACCACCGCGATCCAGCAGACGAGCACCGTGACGCGCGGCGTCGTGTTGTCCTCGGTCTCGGCGACGGGCAGCATCGTCGCCGCAAAGAATCTCTCGCTCAACTTCCAGTCGAGCGGCACGCTCACGGCGGTCGAGGTGAAGGCCGGTCAGCACGTGGCGAAGGGCCAGGTGCTCGGCAAGGTCGACTCCACGGCTGCCGCTGCGAGCCTGCGCCAGGCGCAGGCGTCGCTGAGCAGCGCGCGCGCGAACCTCCAGGCCGCGCTCGCCGGCGAGACGGCGACCCAGCGCAAGCAGGACGCGCTCTCGGTCGCAACCGCCAAGGCCGCGCTCGCGAATGCGCAAGCGACGACGAAGACGGACGCGATGACCGCGAACGCCGCGGTCGCGCAGGCCGCACAGCAACAGCGCGCCGACCAGGGCAACGAAGCAGTCGCCGTGGCGCAGAAGAAGACCGATCTCGGCAGCTACACCGATCTCGCCGCCGTCCAGGCCGCCGCGACCGCTGCGCAGGCCACGGTGAGCGCCGATCAGACCACGCAGCACACGCATCAGCAGACGCAGTTCGATCTCCAGACGCAGCAGACCGTTGCGAACCAGCAGCTCGCGACGGACAAGGGCAATGCGTCGGCCGAGAGCAGCGACCAGGCGACGCTCAACTCGATCGCGCTGCAACTGCAGGCGATCGCAAAGACGCTCGCGAACGACAGCTACCAGCTCTCGCAGGATCAGGCCGTGCTGTCGACGATCCAGTCGACCGTCAACGCCGTGAAGGCCGACCTCAACTCGATCCAGAGCTACGAGGCGAAGCTCGTCTCCGACACGAATTCGATCAACTCCGCGAAGACGAACCGCGCGACGACGGTCGCGAGGGACAAACAGAGCGTCGCCTCGGCCAAGTCATCGGTGACCTCGGCGACGCTCGGCGTCGCGGTGAAGCAGGCGCCGCCGACGGCGAGCGCGCTCGCGCAGCTTCAGAGCGGGATCGTGCAGGCGGAGACGAATCTCGCGAGCGCGCAGCGGACGGTCGACCAGACGACGCTGCGCGCGCCGATCGGCGGCACCGTCTCCGCAGTCAACGGCATCGTCGGTCAGACTGCGGCCGGCGGCGGTGTCTCCTCCGCGAGCAGCAGCTCGTCGTCGTCCAGCTCCGGCTCGTCTTCGGGGTCGGGGTCCTCGTCGTCGGGCTTCGTGACGCTGATCGGGCTCTCGTCGATGGAGGTCACCGCGCCGTTCGCCGAGAGCGACGCGGCGAAGCTTGCGATTGGCGATCCCGCGACCGTGACGATCTCGGCGCTCGGCACGACCCAGCTCGCCGCGCACATCGCGTCGATCGACGCCACGGGAACGTCGTCCTCGGGCGTCGTCCAGTACGGCGTGACATTCGCGCTCGACCGCACGAGCACGAAGATCAAGGCGGGCATGACGGCGAACGTCTCCGTGACGGTCAACGAACGCGACAACGTCCTCCACGTGCCGAGCGCCGCCGTGACCGGCTCCGGCCAGAACGCACGCGTGACGGTGCTGAAGAACGGCACGTCGCAGACCGTTCCCGTCGTCGCCGGGCTCAAGGGCGACACCTCGACGGAGATCGTCAGCGGGCTCACCGCCGGCGAGACGGTCGTCACCTCGATCGCGAGCGCGACGAGCTCCAGCGGCTCGGCGACAGGTACGACGGGCGGCCGCGGCCTCGGGAGCTTCGGCGGCGGCGGCTTCGGCGGCGGCGGCGGCGACTACGTCGCGATCATGGGCAGCTCCGGCAGCGGCAAGTCGACGCTGATGAACATCATCGGCTGCCTCGACGTTCCAACGCGCGGCCACTACTTCCTCGAGCGGCTCGACGCGAGCCGGCTCGACGATCACGAGCTCTCGTTCATCCGCAACCGCCGGATCGGGCTCGTGTTCCAGAGCTACAACCTGATCCCGCGCACGACTGTGCTGCGGAACGTCGAGCTGCCGCTCGTCTATCAGCGGGTAAAGGCGAGCGAACGGCGCGAGCGTGCCGAGCGCGCCTGCGAGCTCGTCGGTCTCGGCAACCGCACGCACCACGTTCCCTCCGAGCTCTCGGGCGGACAGCAACAGCGCGCGGCGATCGCGCGCGCGATCGTGACCGATCCGGCGATCGTGCTCGCCGACGAGCCGACCGGCAACCTCGACACGGCCTCGACGCTCGAGGTGCTGCAGATCTTCGCCGACCTCAACGCGGCCGGCCGGACGATCGTGATGATCACGCACGAGCACGACGTCGCGGCGCACGCGAAGCGCGCGATCGGAGTCGCGGACGGCGAGATCGTCTCCGACGAACGCAACGCGCCGCTAGATGGCGCGCCCCCTCAGCCGGGCATTCGCACGACTGCAGACCCAGATCGAGGGGCTCGGCACGAACATGCTCACGATCCAGGCCGGCGGCCGCACGTTCGGCCGGCAGGCGGCGACGTCGAGCTCGTTCACGTTTCTCACACTGAAGGACGTCAAGTCGCTGCAGGACAGGACGCTCGCGCCGGACATCAAGTCCGCCACGCCGGTCGTCAGCCCGCAGTCGGTGACCGCCGTGCACGGCGTCGCGTCGGAGACGCCGGGACAGATGATCGGGACGACGCCGAGCTACGCGGAGGCACGGAAGCAGAGCGTGACCGCGGGGACGTTCATCACCGCCGACGACCTGACCCAACATGCGCGCGTCGCCGTCATCGGCCCGACCGTCGTGACGAATCTCTTCGGCGGCAGCAACCCGATCGGCCAGACGATCCAGCTCAGCGGCGCGAGCTTCCAGGTCGAAGGCGTGCTCGCGTCGAAAGGCTCGAACGGCATCCAGGACCAGGACGACGTCATCATCGTTCCGCTGACAACCGCGCAGGATCTGCTCGTCGGGCAGAGCGGACAGCTCAGCCAGATCATCGTCGAGGCGACGTCGAGCTCGACCGTGGACGCCGCGCAGGCGGAAGCGCAGTCCGTCCTTCTGCCGACGCACAAGAACACCGACGGCACCGCGGCGTTCAACATCCTCAATCAGGCGTCGCTCCTCACGGCGACGAGCTCGAACAACCACACGTTCACGGTGCTCCTCGCCGCGGTCGCCGCGATCTCGTTGCTCGTCGGCGGGATCGGCGTGATGAACATCATGCTCGTCACCGTCACCGAGCGCACACGCGAGATCGGCATTCGCAAGGCGATCGGTGCACGCAAGGGCGACATCCTCGGGCAGTTCCTCACCGAGGCGGTGCTGCTCTCGATCATCGGCGGCGTGACGGGCGTCGCGGCGGGACTCATCGGCAGCCACTTCAAGATCGTCGGCGTCCAGCCCGTGCTCGAGTGGTTCTCCGTCGCACTCGCGTTCGGGGTGGGCGTCGGCGTCGGCCTCTTCTTCGGCATCTACCCCGCAAACCGCGCGGCGTCGCTTCGCCCGATCGACGCGCTTCGTTACGAATAGGAGCTGTTCCATGAACACGATCACCAGTCCCGCTGTGCCGTCCGCATCGCCGGACGACGAGCTGCTTACCGAGATCCTCGCCCGGCGGCGGCGACGGCTCCCGAAGTTAACGCTGACGCTCGCGGCGCTCCTCGTCGTCGCGGCGGCGTTCGCCGTCGGCGCCGAGGTGCAGAAGCACTACGGAACGGCGTCGGCGTCTGCGGCAAATCCCGCCGCTGCGTTCGCCGCCGCGCGCGCGGCCCGCGGGCTCGGCGGATTCGGGGGCGGCGGCGGTTCCGCTGGCGCGGGTGGAGGCACAACGACCGGAACCGTGACGCTGATCAAGGGCTCGACGCTCTACGTGACCGACAGCTCCGGCAACACCGTGCTCGTGAAGACCTCCGCGACCTCGCGCGTGACGAAGAGCGTCGCGTCGAGCGTCAAGAACATCCGCCCGGGCGCGGGCGTGACCGTGCAGGGCGCGACGGCAACCGACGGCAGCGTCACCGCGACATCGATCGCAGTCGGGAGCACGAACGGTGGCTAGGCGGCGCATCCTCTCCGTCGGCGCGCTCGCGCTCTCCGCGCTCGCGCTCGCCTTGTTCGCCGCCGGTTGCGGCGGCTCGAGCTCGGCTGCGACCCCGCCCGCCGGCACCACGACGACGACGACGGCGGGCGGCGGCCCGAGCTCCGCGACGTTTCAGAAGTTCACGGATTGCCTGACGTCGCACGGCGTCACGCTGCCGCAGCGTCCCGCCGGCGGCGGTGGCGGTGGCGGTGGCGGGACTCCGCCTGCGGGCGGCGCGCCCGGCGGCGGCGGCGGCGGCTTCCTCGGTCAGCTGACTGCGAAGCAGCGTGCGGCGTTCACGGCCTGCCAGAGCCTGCGGCCGGCCGGTGGGCGCGGCTTGGGCGGCCGCGGCGGCAACGGGCCGGCCAACTCTGCGCTGACGAAGTACACGGCCTGCCTCAAGTCGCACGGGGTCGCGTTCGGCACGTCTTCCGCGTCCGGCACGACATTCGCGAAGGCCGCGGCCGCATGCAAGAGCCTCCTGCCGAAGACCGCGGCCGGAACGGTGAACAACGGGACGTCGACGACGGGCTAGATCGCAGCGGCGGTCGAGGGCTCGACCGAGACTTCCTGTGGCCGCACGAGGGCGAGACACGCGACGACCGAGAGCGCGCCGACCACGGCGAACACCCAGAACGCGAGGGCAAAACCGCTCGTCAACGAGAACGCCGGACTGTGGTTCGACGCGAGGAGCGTGCGCATGTGGGTGAATGCGACCGTCGACGCGACCGCGACACCGATCGCGCCACCGACCTGCTGCGACGTGTTGATGAGCCCCGATGCCAGCCCCGCCTCGTGCTGCTTCACTCCCGCCAGCGCGGCGATCGACATGGGAATGAATGCGAACGCCATGCCGACACCGACGAGCACATACCCCGGCAGTAGGTCCGACGCGAACTTCCCGTGGACCGGGATCTGTGCGTACCAGATCATCCCCGCCGTGATCAGCGCGAGACCGACTCCCATCACCGGCCTCGGTCCGAATCGCGTCGTCAGCGCCTGCGACAGGCCGGCCACCGGGATCACGGTTCCGGCCGTCGCGAGGAACGTGAGCCCGGTCTTCAGCGCCGAGTAGTGCAGCACCTGCTGCACGTACAAGGTCAGCAGGAAGAAGTTCGAATAGACGACCGCGCCGAGCAGCAGCCCGGCGACGTTTGCGCCGGTAACCGTCTTCGTGCGGAAGATCGAGAACGGCACCATCGGCGCAGGGTGCCTCGACTCGATCGCAAGGAACGCCGCGAGCAGAACCGCGGACGCGACGAGGAAACCGATCGTGCGGTCGCTTCCCCAGCCGACGTCCGGCGCCTTCGAGATGCCGTACACGAGCAGCGCGAGGCTGCCGGTGATCGTTGCGGCGCCGCCCGCGTCGAAGCCGCGCATGCCGGTGATCTTGCTCTCGCGGACGAGCGGGCGCGTGAGTGCGAGCACGAGTGCGCCGACGGGCACGTTGACGAAGAAGATCCATTCCCAGCCGGCGTACTTCGTGAGGATGCCGCCCATCAGCACGCCTGCTGCGGCGCCGCTGCCGGCCATCGCGCCCCAGATGCCGAGCGCCTTGTTCCGTTCCGAGCCCTCGTCGAACGTCGTCATGATGATCGACAGCGTTGCCGGCGAGATGATCGCTGCACCAAGACCCTGTACGGCTCGCGCTGCGATGAGCACGCCGATCGAGCCGGCGAGACCGCACACGAGCGACGCCGCAGAGAAAAACGCGATCCCGATCATGAACATGCGCCTGCGCCCCAGCAGGTCGGCCGCGCGTCCGCCGAGGAGCAGGAAGCCGCCGAACGTGATCGCGTACGCCGTGATCACCCACTGCAGATCCTTGTCCGAGACGTTGAGCGCCGTCTTGATCGACGGCAGTGCGACGTTGACGATCGACACGTCGAGCACCGTCATGAACATTGCGACGCAGACGAGCGTCAGCGCCTGCCAGCGGCGCGGATCCGGATCGGCGTGCACGGAAGGCTCCATCATTCTCCTCGGGAAGCGGTCTCGGGCTGACTCGCAGTATTTCCTGCCGATCGCGAGTCGAGCAAGGGCATCTTCTCGTCGACGGCGGGACGCAGCACCTGCTCGACGTACGAGTCGATTGCCTTCTGCATGCCGACGTCACGTCCTGCCTGCTCGGAGAGGAACCAGCGGTGCTCGAGGAGTTCGTGGAAGATCTCGGCCGCTGCGCGCTTGCCCAGCAGCTCGGGCGGAATCGCCGCGATCGCCGGCTCGAAGACCTCGCTGAGCCAGCGTCCCGCGGCGGCGGCGTCGGAGATCGGCGTCGTCGTCGAGCGGTTCAGCTTCGTACGGTACGCGGTGACGTCGTTGAGCAGCCGCCGCGCCTGGTTCTCCTGTGCGTCGAGACCGGTGAGCCGCAGCAGGCGACGCCGGTGGTGTCCCGGCTCGACGACCTTCGACTGGAGCTTGAGCCGCACCTCGGAGCCGTCGCGTACGAGCTCGACCTCCTCGACGTCGAAGCCGAGCGCGTTCAAGCGCTTGAGGCGCTCCTCGAGCTTGTCGGTTTCGTCCGGCGCGAAGACCTCGTCCTCCGTCAACTCGGCCCACAGCTGGTCGTAGCTCGCGCGCACCTCCTCGGCGAACTCGACCGGGTCGTCGACGACATCGCGGTCGAGCTCGGCGGCGAGGTCGTACAGCTCGCCGACGAGGTTCTCTTCCGCGATCGCGAGGTCGTGCTGCCGCTGGCCGTCAGAGAGACGCTCCTCGAGCTGCCCGGTCTCCGCGTCGACGAGGTACGCGGACAGTGCGCCCGCGTCGCGCCGGAACAGCGCGTTCGAGAGCGAACAATCGCCCCAGAAGAAGCCGGCGAGGTGCAGTCGCACGAGCAGCTCGCTCAGCGCCGCGCGGATCGTCGGCTCGGGTGCGGGCAGCACCGCGGCGCCGAGGATGAGCCGGTACGGGAGTGAGAACTCGAGGTAGCGGGTGATGAGGACGTCCTCGAGCACCTCGCCGTCGTGGCTCGTCCGCTCGGAGACGATGCCGACCGCCTCGACGGCGGGCACGGAGAGCTCGGCGAGCGCACCGAGCAGGCGGTATTCGCGCGCGGCGAGCCGCGACGGGAGCTCTTTCAGCGCATAGAACGACCCGTTGAGACGCACGAAGCGCACGACGTGGCGGCTGATCCCGCGCTTCGCGTCGACGAGGAGCTCGGCCGGCCACTCCTCCAGCGGCACGCCCCACGGCAGCTCGAGAAACGCCGATTGGTCGGCACGCGCTAGAAGTCGAAAGTGCTCGTTGGTGATCGCCATCGGGGCCCTTGAACGAACAAAGCCCCGCACGGCTTATGCCGGCGAGGCTCCGTCGCCTGCCCGCTCACGGTACCCAAGATGGGGGTCAGACCCCTGGGCAGGGCCGCCGAGGACCGCGCCGGCCGGACACGCCTCGTGCCAGGCACAGGACGTGGCTGCGCGGGACGGGCCGTATCCCTTTGCTGAGAACCCCTGTGATCAGTGGCGGAAGTGGCGGCGTCCGGTGAAGACCATGGTGGCGTCGGCCTTCCGCACCGCATCGATCACGTCCTGGTCGCGCTTCGACCCACCGGGCTGGACGATGGACGTTACGCCCGCGTCGAGGGCGACGCGGGGCCCGTCGGGGAAGGGGAAGAACGCGTCGGACGCGAGCGCGGCGCCGCTCGTCTCGTGACCGTACGCCTGCGCCTTCTCGACGGCGATGCGGACGGCGTCGACGCGGCTCATCTGGCCCGCGCCGATCCCGATCGTCGCCAGGTCGTTCGCGAGCACGATCGCGTTGGAGGACACGTGCTTACAGACCCGCCAGGCGAACACGAGGTCGCCCCATTGCTGCTCGTCGGGCGAGCCGCACGCGACTTGCCAGCCTTCGCGGTCTTCGATCTCCGAGTCCGGGTCCTGCACGAGCAGTCCGCCGAGCACGCGCTTGTAGTTGCGCAGGTCGGCTTCGGTGCGGCGCCGTTCGCGATCGACGAGGATGCGCGTACCCTGTTTGCGGGTCAACGCCGCGAGCGCGTCGGCGTCGTAGCCGGGCGCGAACAGCACCTCGACAAACTGCTCGGCCAGCTTCTCACCGAGCGGGCCGTCGACGTCGCGGTTGACCACGACGACGCTGCCGTAGGCCGAGGTTGGATCGGAGGCGAGCGCCTTGTCGTACGCCTCGACGAGGGTCGCGCCGATCCCGACGCCGCACGGATTCGCGTGCTTCACGATCACGCACGCGGGCAGCGCGAACTCGCGCGCGAGGAGGCGCGCGGCGGAGAGATCGTTGAGGTTGTTGAACGAGAGCGCCTTGCCGTGCAGCTGGTCGACGCGTGAGAGGAGATGCGAGCGGCCGCCGCGCTCCGCGTAGTACGCCGCGCGCTGGTGCGGATTTTCGCCGTAGGACAAGTCGAGCACCTTCTCGAGCGGCAGCACGAGCGTCTCTGGAAACGCCTCGCGGTCAGCGAACCACGACGCGATCGCCGCCTCGTATGCGGCGGACGTCGCGAACGCCTCGGCGGCGAGCTCTCGCTTCGTGTCGAGCGAGAGCTTGCCCTCGGTGCGCAGCTCGTCGAGGACGAAGCCGTAGCGCTCCGGCCGGCAGACGGGAGCACAGTGGGCGAAATTCTTCGCTGCACCGCGCAGCATCGACGGGCCGCCGACGTCGATCATCTCGACGGCCTCCGCTTCGGTGACGCCCTTCTTCGCGGCGACCTCCTCGAACGGATAGAGATTGACGCAGACGAGATCGAAGGGCTCGATCTCGTGCTCTTCGAGCGTCGCGAGATCGTCGTCACGGTCGCGGCGCGCGAGGATCCCAGCGTGGATGCGCGGGTGCAGCGTCTTGACGCGGCCGCCGAGCATCTCGGGCGATTCGGTGATCGCTTCGACACGCCTGACGGTCAGACCGAGCTCTTCGAGGTAGGCGGCGGTGCCGCCGCTCGCGACGAGCTCCCAGCCGAGCTCGGCGAGACCACGCGCGAACACGTCGAGACCGGTTTTGTCGTGCGTCGAGATCAGCGCGCGCACAGTTCCTCCACGACGCGCGGCAGCAGTCGGTGCTCGAGCTCCTTGATCCGCGCGTGCAACGTCTCCGGGGTGTCGTCGGGGCGAACCGCGATGCGCTCCTGCGCGAGCACCGGGCCCGAGTCGACTCCCTCGTCGACGAGGTGCACGGTCGCGCCCGACTCGCGCACGCCGGCCCTGAGCTGCTCCTCGACCGCGTGTGCGCCCGGGAACTCCGGCAGCAGCGACGGGTGGACGTTGACGACCCTGTTCGGGAAGCGATCGAGGAACGCCGGCGTCAGCAGATGCATGTAGCCGGCGAGTACCACGAGCCCGGCGCCGTTGTCGCGCAGCCAATCGGCCATCGCCGCGTCGCGCTGCTCGCGGTCGGAGTAGTCAGCGAGCTCGAACGCGCCGGTCGGCAGTGCGCCGGCGCGTGCAAGTGCGGGCGCGTCGCGGCGGTTGCTCGCGACGGCGACGAC
>WNFR01022356.1_pt1 | contig 13084 bp, 24 predicted proteins | sample 5400221 | NCBI WGS metagenome assembly WNFR01 (sample SAMN13153357, study PRJNA577476) | soil metagenome | isolation source: 40 cm soil under Madrone tree | place: USA:California | collected 2016-06-14
TCGCGCTGGAAGCGTCTGCGTCCGGCGCCGATGGGCCGCGCATTCCGTTACCAGCGCCGCACGGCGCACATCGTTGTCGGCGTTGTCGAGCATCATCACGCCGTGCAGCAGCGCGTCGCCGCTGCGGCTGCCGAAGCGGAATCGCACAAGGGCGTCAAAGGCGCGGTGAAAAAAGCCCGCCAGGCGCTCGCCGGAAAGAAAAAACAGGGCGGAAAGTCCAGGAAGTAGCGGAGGAAGCTTTGGGACAGAAGACACATCCATACGGATTCCGGCTGGGCTACAACAAGCCGTGGAAATCGCGCTGGTACGCCGACCGCGATTATGCCGACCTGCTGCATGAGGACGTTGCGCTGCGCAGGCAGTTGAAGGACAAGTTGCGTTCCGCCGGGATCAGTTCGATCGACATCGAGCGCGCCGCCAACAAACTTGTGATTCGCCTGTTCACCGCCCGTCCGGGAATCATCATTGGTCGCAAGGGCGCGGAAATCGACAAGCTCAAGGGTGAAATTCAGAAGCGCACGAAACGCGAAGTTCACGTGGACATCCAGGAAGTTCACCGGCCGGAGCTGGACGCGCAACTGGTGGCCGAATCGATCGCGTTGCAGTTGGAAAAGCGCGTCGCCTTCCGCCGGGCCATGCGTAAAGCAGTGGATTCAGCGCTGCGTTTTGGCTGCAAGGGAATCAAGGTTCGCGTTGCAGGTCGTTTGAACGGCGCGGAAATCGCGCGCAAGGAATGGTACCTGCAGGGACGCTTGCCGCTGCAAACGCTTCGCGCGGACATCGATTTCGGATTTGCCGAGGCTCACACGTCGTACGGAGTGATTGGCGTGAAGTGCTGGGTGTATCAAGGTGAAAACATCCCCGAGCGCGGCCAGAAAAAAGTTGTGGCGCTCGCGGCGGCTGACTAAGACACGGGTGCGGGCTCTACTTGGAGCCCGCCGAAATCGGGTGCGGGCTCTACTTGGAGCCCGCCGAAACGAAATATGGAAGGGTGTAAGGGACTACGACGATGTTAATGCCAAAGAAAGTGAAGTACCGGAAACAGCAGCGCGGGCGCCGCAAGGGCAAGGCCTGGCGCGGAGGCGAGTTGTCCTTCGGCGAATATGGCCTGAAGGCGCTCGAGCCAAATTGTGGATCCGGATTTTTCCGGACAAGCCGTTCACCAAGAAGCCGGCGGAAACCCGCATGGGTAAGGGCAAAGGCGCGCCGGAAAAGTGGGTAGCGGTGGTGAAGCCTGGCCGCGTGATGTTTGAAATGGCGGGCGTGGATCTGGCAACGGCGAAGGAAGCGATGACACTCGCGGCGCACAAGCTGCCGATTCACACGCGATTTGTCAGCCGCGAGGGAGCACTCTAATGGCGCGGGGAATTGAGAAGTTGCGCGATCAGGGCACATCGGAACTCGCCGCGCACGCGGGCGAACTTGCCGAACAGGTATTTCGCTTGCGTTTCCAGCTGTCAACAGGGCAAGCCGAAGCGGTGACCAAGCTTCGCGTCGCCCGGAAAGATCTTGCACGCGTCAAGACCCTGCTGCGCGAGCGCGAATTGAGGAAGACTGATGGCAAGTGAAACTGCGGCGGCACCCGCGCGGCTCCATCGCCAGGAACTGACCGGCGTCGTGACCAGCGCGAAGATGGAAAAAACGATTGTGGTGAAGGTGACTCGCCTGGTTAAGCACAAGCTGTACACGCGCGTGATGCGGGTCACGAAGAAGTTTTATGCGCATGACGAAAAGCGCGAGGCGCGCCTGGGCGATAGGGTAAAAATCGTGGAAACCCGGCCCATGTCAAAACTAAAACGCTGGCGGCTTGCCGAGGTGCTCACGCGCAGCACCCGGGTAAATTAACTTGCGCAAGAAGGGATCGGGTACGGGCTCTACTTTTACGTTGAACGCTTCAAGTGAAGCGTGGAGCCCGTCGGGACAAGGACAACTGCCATGATTCAGATGAGAAGCTGGCTGACGGTAGCCGACAATTCGGGAGCGCGGCAGTTGACGTGCATCCTTCCGCTCGGAGGCGACGTGGGAAGCCGCGCGGGACTGGGCGACGTGATTACCGCTGCAGTGAAGGAAGCCGCGCCGGACAGCCCGATCAAAAAGGGCAAAGTCGTGAAGGCTGTGGTGGTGCGGACGCGCAAGGAACACCGGCGCAAGGACGGCACCTACATCCGTTTTGACGATAACGCCGCGGTGCTGATCAACGATGCCAACGAACCGGTGGGCACGCGCGTTTTCGGGCCGGTGGCCCGGGAACTGCGCGAAAAGAAATTCGCGAAGATTGTTTCGCTTGCGCCGGAGGTCTGGTGAGCCCGATGCGAAATCGAATTGAACAAGCTCCGGCCACTGCCGGAATTAAAAAAGGCGATCAGGTGCGGGTGATGACCGGGCGCGATCGTGGCAAAACCGGCCGCGTGCTGGGCGTGAATCCGGTCAAGCGCACGGTTACGGTCGAGCACGCGGGGATGATCAAGCGCCACACGCGCGCGAATCCATCGAAGAACGTCAAGGGCGGCATCGTCGAGAAGGAAGGATCGATGTCGATCTCCAACGTTCTGCTGTTGTGCCCTTCCTGCAATAAAGGCACGCGCCTGGGGCATAAGTTTCTGCCCGACGGCACCAAAGAACGGGTCTGCCGCCGTTGTGGCAACAGCCTGGAAAAGTAACGTAAGACGAAGAGGAACGGGTGCGGGCTGTACTTGGAGCCCGCCGGAATAAGAGATCGCATCATGATGAGCCGAATGCACGAACGTTATCGCAAGGAAGTAGTCCCCGCGCTGATGAAGCGGTTCGGGCGGAAAAATCCCATGGCTGTGCCCAAGGTCGCGAAAGTGATTGTGAACATCGGCATGGGCGAGGCCAGCCAAAACGTCAAGCTGCTCGACGTGGCGGTCATCGAACTGGGACAGATCACCGGGCAGAAGCCGGTGGTGACACGCGCGAAGAAATCGATCGCGAATTTCAAGATTCGCCGCGGAATGCCGATCGGCTGCTGCGTCACTTTGCGTGGCGATCGCATGTACGAATTCCTGGACCGCCTGTGCAACGTGGTGCTGCCGCGCGTGCGCGATTTCCGGGGCTTGCCGCCCAACGCGTTTGACGGGCGCGGCAATTACACGCTGGGGCTGCGCGACCAGCTGGTGTTTCCCGAAATCGATTACACACGCGTCGACAAGATCAAGGGCATGAATATTACGCTGACGACCACGGCAAAGAACGACGAAGAAGGCCGCGAACTGCTGAAGCTTCTGGGCGTGCCGCTGCGGCCGCAGGCTTAAACGGGTGCGGGCTCTACTTGGAGCCCGCCGGAATAAAGATCGGGTGCGGGCTCTACTTTTACGCTGAACGCTTCAGTGAAGCGTGGAGCCCACCGGAATAGAGATTTTTAGGAGAAATAAATAAACGATGGCGCGAACTTCTCAATTCGCCAAGATGCGCAAGAAGCTGAAGTTCAAGATTCGCATACGCAACCGCTGCCGCCTGTGCGGCCGGCCGCGCGGGTACCTGCGAAAATTTCAAATGTGCCGCATTTGTTTTCGAGCCCACGCGCTGCGCGGGGAGATTCCCGGCGTGGTGAAGGCCAGTTGGTAAAGGCGGCGGAAAACGACTATGCAAACTGATCCTATCTCCGATTTATTGACGCGAATTCGCAATGCAGCCAAGGCTCGCCACGCGCGCGTGGATATTCCGACCTCCAAGCTGAAAGCCGAAGTGGCGCGAATTCTGAAGGAAGAAGGCTACATCTCGACCTATAAGCTGGTCGAGGAAAACAAGACGCGCAAGACGCTGCGGCTGTTCCTCAAATACACTCCTGACAAGAGAAGCGTAATCACTGACCTGAAGCGCATCTCGAAGCCAGGGAGCCGCCGCTACAAAGGCGCTACCGAAATTCGTCCGGTGGTAGGCGGGATGGGCATCAGCATTATGACCACACCCAAGGGTGTGATGACCGGCCGCGCGGCGCGCAAGGCGCATATCGGCGGCGAAGTACTTTGCGAAGTCTGGTAAACATCCGGTAGGAGAGCGATCGAGCTATGTCACGCATTGGAAGAAAACCGATTACCGTGCCCGCGGGAGTGAAGATTCAGATTGGCTCCGACGCGGTCGAAGTGCAGGGACCGAAGGGCAAGCTGAGTGTAAATCTGCCTCGGGGGATCAGTCTCGAGCAGAAGGGTGCTGAGTTGCATGCGGTCCGCGCGAACGATGAGCTGGCGGCGCTGCACGGTCTGGCGCGGGCGCTGGTGGCGAATGCCGTCGTCGGCGTGACGCAGGGTTTTAAGAAGGATCTCGACATCGTAGGCGTGGGATATCGCGCCGAGCTCAAGGGCAAGGTAGTGAACTTCGCGCTGGGATATTCGCATCCGGTCGAATTCCCCATCCCTGAGGGAATACAAATTACGGTCGAGAAGCAAACGCACCTGACGGTTTCAGGCGCCGATCGCGGACGCGTCGGCCAAGTTTCAGCCGACATTCGCTCGCTGCGTCCGCCCGATCCGTACAAGCAAAAAGGAATTCGCATCACTGGCGAACGCCTGAAGAAGAAAGCCGGTAAGGCCGGCGCGGCTAAGACAGGCGCCTAGAGTCCGCCGATTGATTTGATTTTCGGGTGCGGGCTCTACTTGGAGCCCGCCTATTTAAGGAGAGAACTCGTGGCAACAGAACCGGTACGGAAGCTATCGCGTAACGCGCACCGCCAGCGGATTCACCTTCGCGTGCGTACGCGCGTGACGGGAACGCCTGAGCGCCCGCGGCTGTGTGTGTACCGCTCGAACGGGCACATCTACGCGCAAGTCGTCGATGACCGCAGCGGACGAACGCTGGTCTCGGCGAGTTCGCTTGACGCGGACACGCGCAAGGAACTGAAGGGCGGAAGCAATGTGGCGGCCGCCAAAGTGATTGGAAAAAAAATCGCTGAACGCACCCGCGCTGCCGGAATCGAACAGGTGGTGTTCGATCGCGGCGGTTATATGTACCACGGACGAGTGGAAGCCCTGGCCGCGGCGGCCCGGGAAGCGGGGTTGAAATTTTAAGCCTATGTCGAAGCACATTCTGAGAGAAACTCTGGCGGTCCGGCGCAACATCCAGGTAAATGCCAATAGCTTGAAGGACCAGGTCGTGGCCATTCAGCGCGTGACCAAGGTCGTCAAGGGCGGCAAGAACCTCAGTTTTTCGGCCCTGGTTGTTGTCGGAGATCAGCAAGGGAACGCCGGGTTCGGCATGGGCAAGGCGCGCGAAGTGCCCATGGCCATCCGCAAGGCCATCGAGCAGGCCAAGAAGAATCTGATTCACCTGAATTTGAAAGGCACCACGATTCCGCACCAGGTTCTGGGTCTGTACGGTTCAGGGCAGGTCCTGCTGAAGCCCGCGCCCGACGGCACGGGAATTATTGCCGGCGGCCCGGTGCGCGCCGTGATGGAAGTCGCGGGAATTTCCAACGTGTTGACGAAGTCCATCGGCACGTCCAACCCGCACAACGTGATTAAAGCCACTTTTGACGCGCTGCTGCGCCTGAAAGATGTGGCCAAGGTCGCGGAGCTTCGCTCAAAGACGGTGGAGGAACTCGGGCGCAACTAGCCCCGGGGAACGCACATGGCTAAAACGAAATCGGGAACGCTGAAAATCAAGTGGGTGGTCAGCTTCATCGGATGCCCGAGAGATATGCGGGCGGCCATTCGCGGTCTGGGATTCCGCCGCATGCAGCAAGTGGTGGTACACAACGATACGCCGGCCATCCGGGGCATGATCCTGAAGGTCCGGCACCTGGTTGCGGTTGAAGAATAAGAAAATTGAGGGAACCATGGCTGTAAACCTTTCAAATCTGAAGCCGGCACGCGGATCGCGGCATCGCAAGGTGCGCGTGGGCCGCGGAATCGGCTCAAAACTTGGCAGGACGTCCGGCAAAGGCAATAAGGGACAGAAATCGCGCAAGGGCTATTCGCGGCGTCCGGGTTTTGAGGGCGGCCAGATGCCGCTGCGCCGCCGGATTCCCAAGCGAGGCTTTCACAATCCTACCCGCGTCGAGTATGCGGTAGTAAATGTCGAAATGCTGAATGCTTTCCCGGCGGGAGAGACGGTAACACCAGAACTTTTGATTGCCAGCGGCCTGATTCGCCAGGTACGCGCCGCCATCAAGGTTCTGGGCGATGGCGAATTGACTGCCGCGATCACCGTGCGGGCGCACAAGTTCAGCAAGTCGGCCGAGGAGAAGATTACTCGCGCCGGAGGTAAGGTAGAAATTCTGCCATGAACCAGTTCTTCGAAGCATTCGCCAACATGTTCCGGATTCCGGACCTTCGCAAGCGGCTTCTGTTTACGCTGGCGATGCTGGCGGTGTACCGGCTGGGCGCGTTCCTGCCTACGCCGGGAATCAACACCGATGTTCTGGCGCAATTCTTTAGTCAGAATGCGGGATCGGTTCTGGGAGTTATCGACCTCTTCAGCGGTGGCAATTTTCGCCGCCTGACGATTTTCGCGCTGGGCATCATGCCGTACATTACGGCATCGATCATCCTGCAGCTGATGACCGTTGTTTGGCCGTACCTGGAGCGCCTGCAAAAAGAAGGCGAGCTCGGCCGGCGCAAGATTACGCAATACACGCGCTACCTGACGATTCTGTTGAGCATCGTGCAGTCGTTCTCGATCGCGGAGACGCTGCAGCGCACGGGCGGCCCGGGGAATCAGCCGCTGGTTTACAACCCCGGTATTGGTTTCATCCTGATGACGATCCTGACCCTGACCACCGGCTCGGCGTTCATCATGTGGCTCGGCGAACAGATTACCGAGCGCGGCGTGGGCAACGGGATGTCGCTGATTATATTCGCCGGAATCGTTGTCGGGCTTCCGCGCGCAGTCGCCGACCTGTTTGACAAGTTCAAGACCGGACAGTGGGGCCCGTTCACTGGTCTGGCATTGATCATTTTGATGGCCCTGATGGTAGCGGTCGTGGGAGTCATCGTTTTCGTGGAAGGCGGGCAGCGGCGCATTCCCGTGCAGTATGCCAAGCGCGTGATGGGACGTAAAATGATGGGCGGGCAGATGACGATTTTTGCCAGCTCGCTGCTCACCTTTCCTGGAACGATAAATCTGGTCCTCGGAAAGAAATGGCGGGCGCTGGATTGGCTCTCGACGAACCTGGCTTGGGGCGAGCCCTGGTACATTTTGGTCTACATTACGCTGATTATCGTGTTTGCTTTTTTCTATGTGGGCATCGTATTCAATCCCACGGAACTTGCCGATAACATGCGCAAGTACGGCGGTTTCATTCCCGGAATTCGTCCGGGACGCAATACGTCCGAGCATATCGATCGCGTTCTCAGGCGTTTGACGTTTGTCGGCGGTGTGTACCTTGCGGCCGTTTGTTTGCTCCCCGAGTGGCTGATGGCCGGTATTCACTTGCAGCATCTTCCTCTTGTGGGCACGTGGTTTGACAACCACATGTGGCGATTTGTCCTGGAAGGTCTGAAAGTGAACTTTTATTTTGGCGGCACTTCTCTCTTGATTGTTGTCGGAGTGGCGATGGACACCGTGCAGCAGATCGAGGCCCAATTAGTGATGCGGAATTATGAAGGGTTCGTGAAGAAGGGAAAGCTGCGTGGCCGCCGTTACGGCTGATCGGAATCTTGCTCGACACATGTCTGGACTGCAACGAGCGGTAATCCTGCTGGGCCCTCCTGGGGCGGGCAAGGGTACCCAAGCCCAGCGGATCGCCGAACGGTATCATCTGCCGCATCTGTCAACAGGTGACATGTTGCGCGACCATATTCAGCGCAACACCGAACTTGGGCGTAAGGCCAAGCCGTTGATGGAACGCGGCGAGCTCGTCCCGGATGACATTGTGTTGAGCATGGTCGAGGAACGCATTAGCCAGCCCGATTGTGCCAATGGGTTCGTATTTGATGGATTTCCGCGAACCCTGGCGCAAGCCGAAGATTTGGAACGGATTTGCCGGCTGCACGAATTTGATTACACCATTGTTCTGCATATGGTAGTGGATCCGGACTTGTTGATGCGCCGGCTCACGGGGCGAAGAATCTGCAAGGCCGGCGGGCACATCTATAATATATATGACCGCCCGCCGAAGGTTGCGGGGATTTGCGATATTGACGGCAGCGAGTTGGTTCACCGTCCGGATGATACCGAACCTGTGATCCGTGGCCGCCTGATGGCCTATGAAACCCAGACGCGGCCTCTGGTCGATTACTACAAGGGGCAAGGCCTGTTGATTGCAGTGGACGCCATGGCCGATGCGGACGCCGTTACGGCCGCCATCGCAAAGACTTTGGACAGAGCGGAAAAAGAGCAATGATTGTGTGCAAGTCGCAGGCGGAACTGGAAAAAATGCATCGCGCCGGCCTCGTGATCTGGGAAGTCCTGAACCACCTGCGCAGCATGGCACAGCCGGGGGTTACGACGAAAGAACTCGACGAATACGCGGAGCGCCGGACAACCGAATTGAAGATGCGTCCGGCATTCAAGAATTACCGGGGCTATCCGGCGACTTTGTGCACCTCGATTAATTCCGAGGTGGTGCACGGGATCCCCTCGAAATCGAGGCGCCTGGAAAAAGGCGACATCATTTCACTCGATTTTGGCGTCGAATATGCCGGCTATTATGCAGATGCGGCGGTAACTGTTCCGGTGGGCGAAATTTCTCCTGAGTTGCAGCGGCTTCTGCAGGTGACTCGTGAATCGCTGGACATGGCCATCGACAAGGTGCGCGTCGGCAACCGGCTTACGGACATATCGGCCGCCGTGCAGGATTGGGCTGAGCGCAAGAATGGTTATTCGGTTGTGCGGGATCTCTGCGGCCACGGAATCGGCACGCACATCCATGAGGAGCCTAACGTGCTAAATTATGGCGAACCCGGTCGCGGTCTGCGCTTGCAGGAGGGCATGGTCTTCGCGATCGAGCCGATGGTGAATGTCGGTGGACCTGACGTCAAAGTGCTCGAAGATGACTGGACCGCGGTGACCACCGACGGCACGAATTCGGCGCATTTTGAACATACCGTGGCGGTTACATCCAACGGGCCCTGGGTTTTGACGCGTCCCCGCGAAATGCAGGGACCATCTTGGTAGGCGGGGCGAGAGGGCACATGGGCAAGCGACCCGAAGCGGATAAGCGCAAGGCCGACGCGTCCAATCCCAAGGAAGACGCCATCGAAGTGATGGCCACGGTCATCGAGCCGTTGCCCAACGCGATGTTTCGCGTGGAGTTGGAAAACAAACACCAGGTGCTCGCGCACATTTCCGGGAAGATGCGCAAGAATTTTATCCGCATCCTGGCCGGAGACAAGGTCGCCGTGGAGCTTTCACCTTACGATCTGACGCGCGGCCGCATCGTGTACCGGTATAAGTAGCCGGGTCCGGGCTCTACTTGGAGCCCGGCGGAATATTGATCAAGGAGCATGGAAATGAAAGTCCGGGCATCTGTAAAGAAAATTTGTGACAAATGCAAGGTGATCCACCGGCGCGGAGTGGTGCGCGTAATTTGCTCCAATCCGAAGCACAAGCAGCGCCAGGGATAGTTTAAGGAGCACGCATGGCACGTATTGCAGGAGTAGATCTTCCGGTTCAAAAACGCATCTGGGTCGGACTCACTTCGATCTATGGCATCGGGCAACCGCGCGCGAAATCGCTTTGCGCGAAAGCCAACGTCGATCACACCAAAAAGGTGAAGGACCTGACCGAGGAAGAGATTAACGCGCTGCGTCAGGCCATCGAATCCGAGGGCCGCGTCGAAGGCGATCTCCGCAAGGAAGTTCAGATGAACATCCGGCGGCTGATTGAGATCCAGTGCTATCGCGGGATGCGCCATCGCCGGAATCTTCCGGTGCACGGACAGCGCACGCACACCAATGCGCGGACGCGCAAGGGACCGCGCAAGGGCGCAGTTGCAGCGAAGAAGAAGGTCGCGGCCCGAAAGTAACCGTTTCGTGATTGCGTGGTGGACTTAAAGCTGAGGTCGAAAAGTTGAAGTCGAGTAAGTAGAAATTGAAGCGAGGGTACTGACTTGGCAAAAGAACCGCAACAAGGCGCCACAACAGAAGCGCCGGGAAAAGCGACATCGAAGCGTAAGAAAGAGTTCAAGAAAAAGCGGGAGAAGCGCGTCGTCCCGCACGGCGTGGCGCACATTCAGGCCACGTTCAACAACACGATCATCACCATCTGCGGGCCGGATGGGCGCGCCGTGTCCTGGTCCTCGGCCGGATCGATCGGCTTCAAGGGTTCTCGCAAGGGTACGCCTTACGCTGCGCAGCAGGCCTCGGCATCAGCCGCGGGAGTGGCGCGCGATCAGTACGGCATGAAATCGATTGAAGTCCGCGTGAAAGGTCCCGGCTCCGGCCGCGAATCGGCAGTGCGAGCGCTGGCCTCTTCGGGCCTGCACATCGTGCACATCAAGGACGTGACGCCGATACCGCACAACGGCTGCCGTCCTCCGAAGCGCCGCCGCGTTTGACGGGTGCGGGCTCTACTTGGAGCCCGCCGGAAAAAAGACGCACCGACTACAGTTTTGGTTTTGAGTTTCTAGCAACAGCAAGATAAGGAGAAACGCATTTGGCACGTCATCGAGAAGCGGTTTGCCGGCTCTGCCGCAGGGAAGGGCAGAAGCTGTTTCTAAAAGGGCTGCGCTGTTTTACGGAGAAGTGCGCGATTGAAAAGCGTAACTTCGTTCCGGGACAGCACGGCCAGTCCCGCCGCGTAAAAAAGCTGGCGGGTTACGGTTTACAGTTGCGCGAAAAGCAGAAGGTGAAGCGCACCTACGGGCTGCTCGAGCGGCAGTTCCGCAACTACGTCGAAAAATCCGAGCGAGCGCAGGGGCCGACGGGCGAAAACCTGATCGTGATGCTCGAACGGCGGCTGGATAATACCGTTTGGCGCTCGGGTCTGGCGAGCTCGCGCTCACAGGCGCGGCAGATCGTCCTGCACGGACACGTCCGCATCAACGGGAAGAAAGTCAACATTCCTTCGTACCTCGTGAGCGTCGGCGAGGAGATCGCGCTGAAGGAAAAAATGCACCAGAACACCATGGTGCTCGAAGCCCGCAACGTCGCGCAAAGCCAGAACGCGGTGCCATGGCTGGAAATCGACCGCGACGCTTTCAAGGCGCGCGTTGTGGCTCTGCCGAAGCGCGAAAACGTGCAGACTCCGCCTATTACCGAACAGCTGATCGTCGAGTTGTACTCGAAGTAGCTGCGCGGCGGATTTCAAATCTCAAATTTCAAATTTGAGATTCGGATTTGGAATTCGAGATTCTAAATCGAGAATTTGTTTCCCTGCGATCGCGGGGAGGAAGGACTCAATAAATGTGGAAAGGTTTTCAGAAACCAAAGCGTTTGGCGGCCGAACTCGAGTCGCTTACAGATAAATTTGGGAAGTTTTCAGCGCAGCCGTTTGAGCGCGGATGGGGCACCACGGTTGGCAACGCTCTCCGCCGGGCTCTTTTGAGCTCGATCGAGGGCGCGGCCATCACGGCCGTCAAGATCGAAGGCGTCCTGCACGAATTCTCGTCGATTCCCGGCGTGGTCGAGGATGCCACCGATATTATCCTCAACCTGAAACAGGTGCCGCTCAAGCTGAATAACGATCAGCCGAAGACGATCTTCGTCAATGTCGAGAATCCCGGTGTCGTCACCTCTGCCATGATCGAGGAAGACGCCGATTTCGCGGTGCTGGACAAGACAGTCTACGTCGCCACGGTCAACGAAGGCGGAAAACTTCAGCTCGAAATGCGCGTCAAGAATGGCCGCGGTTATGTCTCGGCCGACCGCAATTTCGACGAGGATTTGCCGATCGGATACATCCCCGTGGATTCGGTCCACTCACCCGTGCGCAAGGTCAATTATGCCGTCGAGGCGGCGCGTCTCGGACAGATGACCGACTACGAAAAGCTGGCGCTGGAAGTCTGGACCAACGGCGCGATCACTCCGCAGGATGCCATTGGCCTGGCCTCGAAGCTGGTTAAGGACCACATGAGTATCTTCATCAACTTTGAGGAACAGCCGGACCTGCCCGAGGAAGCGGTCGAGTCCTACAACGACCCGCGCGTCGAGCACCTGGATCGTTCCGTCGAGGAACTGGAACTTTCCGTGCGTTCCTACAATTGCCTGAAGAACGCGAACATTCAGTCGATTCGCGAACTGGTCCAGAAGAGCGAGAACGAAATGCTGAAGACGAAAAACTTCGGCCGCAAATCGCTCAATGAGATCAAGGAAATCCTGACCAAAATGGGCTTGAGTCTGGGCATGAAGTTCGACGAGCACGGCCGCATCATCTGGCCGCCGCTCCCGAGCCAGACCGCGCCACCCACGACGGAGGAAACCGCGGGCCTGTAAGCGCGCGCTGAATCCACCTATGCGACATCGCAACTATGGTTCAAAACTCGGGCGCCAACCGGCGCACCGGCGCGCCACGCTTCGCAACTTGGTGACCAACGTCATCGAGAAGGAGCGTATTACCACTACGCTCACGCGTGCCAGGGCAGCGAAGCCGCTCGTTGAGCAAATGATCACGCTCGGCAAACGCGATACGCTGCATTCACGACGGCAAGCCGCCGCATATCTCATGACTCCCGGCGCAACCAAAAAACTGTTTGCCGATATCGCTCCCCGTTTTTCCAGCCGCGCCGGCGGTTACACGCGCATCATTCACGCCGGTTTTCGGATAGGCGATGGAGCAGACCTGGCCATCCTCGAACTGCTGGGCTCCAAGCTCAAGAAGAAAGAAAAGAAGGATAAAGCCGCCAAGCCTGAAGCCATCGAGGAAGAGGCGAAGGAAGAGAAGGCGGGAGCGTAGCAAATCCACGAATGCAAGGTTTAAGCAAAAGGCCCGCGCCGTATTTTCGGAGCGGGCCTTTTGTTTTACTTTTCCGACTGACGCGGGCATGCTCAAATTCTTGCGACAACTTGGAATCTTCGGTGGCGCCGGCGTCTCGCCGGCGGTTTTCTGATCGTCAAGCACAACGTAACAACGCTGGCGAGACGCCGGCGTCACCAAACCCAGCTGCGCGGCAATTAGTCTTGCAGACCTCAGTCAGGTATGCGGATTATTCCCGGTCTGCCTGGGTGACTTCCTCTAACTCCTTCATCGA
>WNFR01005378.1_pt1 | contig 13083 bp, 11 predicted proteins | sample 5400221 | NCBI WGS metagenome assembly WNFR01 (sample SAMN13153357, study PRJNA577476) | soil metagenome | isolation source: 40 cm soil under Madrone tree | place: USA:California | collected 2016-06-14
ATCCGACGTGGGTTCACGAAGAGGGTGATCAGTCCGAGCAAAAAGCGATCGAGCGTGCTGAGATTCGGGGCGCGATGTCGGGAGCGATTGCTGATCAGGAGTTGATGCTTGAGCAACAGAGACTCCGCAGCGACACTGCAATGCCGCCCGGGCCGAGGAATTTCGCGAGGGTGACAAGCAGGTGGGTCGCCAGGAGGAGCAGATCGCGCATGCCTCGAACATTATCACGCCTGTGATTGCGCGCAAGCTGCACGGCAACGGCTCATTCGGACTAGATTTACGATTTACGAATTCGCCACGGACAACGTACTCGTGAGCAGTGTTGAGGGCGAGTAGTCGATGAAGGACCCGCGCACCGGGGATCCGCCGCGGCGACGCCAGCCTCTGCGCATTCGAAAGTACCATAGGCGCTCCGCGCCTTCGTAACGGCGCGCACTCTCCTCGCTCCAGTCGATCTCCACCATACCCTGAAGCTGAAGCAGGTCACCCGTTTCGAAGTCGACGAACAGCAGCGCGGCGCGAGGGTCGCCTGACAGGTTACCGAGAGTGTTGAAATAGCGGTTCCCGCGAAAGTCCGGAATGGACAGAGTATCACCCTCGACCCGGACGAAGCCGGGCCGGCCGCCGCGATGGGAAATATCAGCTCCGCCGCTCGCTCCGGCTCCCGACCTCGACCGGCTGGCGACAAAAAAGGTGTCGGAGCGCTCGATCATCGCCCGCGCGCCGTCGTCGAGCGATTCGAACGCATGTACCTCCTTAGAGGCAACCGGCGACAATTGCATTGCGCGGCGCTGAATGTACTGCGGGCAGTTGCTGAAGCTCTGTCTCACTTCGACGGTGAAATGCGCATCGTCAACGCTCCCAATACGCCCGTTCGCCCGGTTGCGCCTGCGGGTTGCGAAATCGATGCCGAGAATGCCGACCTCTTCGCCAACGCGCAGTGTACCCGCGGCAGGATCCTCGGCGACCGGCGCGGCCTCGATGCTCAGCGTAACCCGGTCCGGCGACTGCACGAACCCGGGCCTTCCGCTCAGCATCGTCGCCAGCGGCCAGCCGCTTTTGTCGGCCGTGGCTATGAACACATACGGCAGCATGGCGAAGAAGCTGCGATGCTGGTCGGGTATGAAATTTCGAATGCCAGCACCTCCCGCCATCGCACCAGCACGAGACTGCGCCGCCAACTCGTCAGGATGGAATGGCGAGGAGTCCATGCAAGTCTCAGCCGGTTCGGGCCTCCGCTCGAGGAGTAGCCGACGCCGGCATGGGCGCGAACCGCGGCAATGCCTCGACGCGTGAGAGCCAAGCCCGGACCGCCGGCCACGGCTCGAGCGCAATGCCCCCCTCAGGCGCATGCGCGACATACGAATAGCAGGCCAGATCGGCAATGGTCGGATGCTCGGCCGCGAGATAGGTACGCTCCGCAAGATGCGACTCCATGAAAGGAAGTAGCCCGGCGGCGATGTCGAAGGCCCTGTTACGGTCCCCGGGGTAACTCCAGAGCGCCACCATGCGAGCCGTAGCGGGGCCGTACCTTACTTCGCCGGCGGCGATGGATAACCAACGCTGTACGAGCGACGCGGCGACCGGTTCCTCGAGCAACCACGGACTTCCCGCCGCATAGCGCTTCGCCAGGTATACGAGAATTGCATTGCTGTCCGCGAGCACCAGAGGTCCATCCTCCAGCACCGGAATCTGTCCGAGCGGATTCAGCTTGAGGAAAGCGGCCGAGCGCCGCACTTCCGCGGGTGCCGCCGCGAAGCGGTAGGGAAGCTCCAACATGCGCAGCATAAGAACCACGCGATGGCAGTGACCGGACAGCTCGACGCCGTGGAGAGTTATTTCGGATTGGCTCATGTTTCGCTCCTGCAGAAAATGAGGCCATTTTATCCTTGCATTGGCCGCTGCCAATCATGCACTCTTGAAAGTCATAATTTCAATCTTAGGAATAATCAATGGACCGCCTCGAGGAACTGGCAATTCTGGTTGCGATTGTCGACCATGGGAGCCTGGTCGCTGCCGCGCGCCGGCTACGACGTTCGCCGCCGGCGGTTACACGGGGCTTATCAGCTCTGGAGGACCGTGTTGGAGTGCGTCTGGTCGAACGCACTACGCGGCGCTTGTCGCCTACCGATGCCGGTCGCGCGCTCGCCGAAAGCGCAGGAATGCTGTTGTCCGCGTACGATGCCGCGGTCGGCGGCATTTCCGACATACCGGTCCGCGGTCTGCTGCGCCTCACCGCGCCTGTGCAGTTCGGAAGGCGCCATGTGGCACCGGTCGTCGCGGGTTTTCTGGACGCGTTTGCCGAGACGCAAATCGAGCTCGTCCTCGACGATCGCAATCTGGATCTGGTCGAAGAAGGGCTCGACGTGGCTGTGCGGATCGGAGCTCTGGCGGATTCCTCCATGCTCGCGAGGAAGGTCGGTGAGGTTCGCCGGGTCGTGGTGGCGAGCCCCGATTATCTGGCACGGCGTGGTACTCCGCGCAAGCCCGCAGAGCTGGCCTCGCACGATACAATCTTCGGAAGCGCCCGGCCGGGCGTGCTCGAGTGGCGATTCGGGCCACCGAAGCGCGCAACGGTGGTCCGTCTTTCGCCACGGCTGCTCGTCAACGAGATCGAGGCCCAGCTCATCGCCGCGAGAGCCGGCCGCGGGATCGCGCGAGTATTATCTTACCAGGTCGTTGATGAGCTCACACGGGGCAGCCTCGTCAGGCTCCTTCGCCCCTTCGAGCCTCATCCCCTTCCCGTACAACTCGTGGCTCCCGGCCGCATCCACATGTCGCCGAAGGTCAGGGCGTTCCTGGACTATGCCGCGAAAGCCCTGGGTCGGTTACGTGTCATTCGCGGCGCGGATCAGGGATGATGGGAACTGGTTCCGAACGAATGATTCACTGCTCGCTGTTACGCGATCCCACACACGAGGAATCGATGTCTTTTGTGAACAAACTGAAGACTGTCTGAGCGAAGGCAGTTCGCCGATAAGCTCGGGTGAGTGTCGGGGACTGGTTCGATGTTGGGGACCGTGAGGTCAGCGACGGTGGCGAAGGATGGATGGGCCCGTATGGTCAGGGTCAACGACGACGACAACCAATCCGTTGAGCACGCCTACTTTGGAGTGAGCGGTGAGCCGGTCATCAACCTCGAAGACGATTATCACCGCGTGACACAGCGCCTGAACAGCGCCGGACTTGTCTTCGAGACGGCTTACTTTGGCACCGACGGCAAACCGATCAACGTCCGACCCTCTTTTGCATATGTGCATTGTAAGTGCAAGTGCGAAAAAATCTCTGCGGCGGCGCTTGGAGGAGTAAGCGCTAGACTGACGCTGATATCGATATCGATGTCGGTCTCGCTGTCTGCTTAAGCAGGAGCTGCGTGGCAAAAGTAGGCTCGGGCCGACGATTGCGACGAGATTGTTTCGTCTCATTGGCGCTATTTGATCTGTCCCAGGCGGCGCAGCAGCGGAGTGATCGTCAGACCTTGCGCGAACACGGAGAAGGCGACGACTGCAAAGGTCAGCGTGACAATGGCGTCGTGGTGAGGGAGGTCTTCCGGGAGCGCCAATGCCAGAGCCAATGCCAATGCGCCACGCAAGCCGCCCCAAAAAAGGATGTGCTGGTGCCGGCTTTCTACTATTAGCCGACTGCCCGCGAACACCGCACACAACGGATAGATTGCCACCGCTCTCCCCAAAGTCACGAGCACGATCGCCACCAGTACAGGTAACCACAGGCCGCGGAAGTGCTGTTCGGCTTCTTGCAAACCTATCAAAATGAAGATGAGCGAATTCGCGATGAATGCGACGTATTCCCAAAAGCTCTCTAAGGCATGGCGCCCGGCATCGGACAGCGACCCGCTGGGGCGATAGTTGCCGACCACGAGGCCTGCGGTCAGTGCCGCGAGCACTCCGGAGAAATGATAGTGCTCGGCCACGAAGAACGAGCCGTAGGCGGCAAGCGTCGTGAGAGTAATTTCGACCAGATGATCTGTAGTTCGACCGGCCAAGAGCATGAAACCAACACCGATGACAGCCCCGATTAGTGCACCAGCGCCGATCGTGAGGAGCAATGTGCCGATTATCGAGACAACATCATGATGCTCGCCAGCGAGCACACTCAAGGTGGCGACGAAGGCGACGGCGGCCGTGCCGTCGTTCAGCAGACTCTCCGATTCGATGAGCAGACGCAGCCGACCCGTGACACCGGCTTCTTTGAAGGTGGCAATGACCGATACCGGGTCGGTCGCGGCAATCAACACGCCGAACACGGCGGCGCTGCCCCAGTCCCAGTTGAGCGCGTAGTGCATGCCACCGGCGGTGACGGCCGCCGCCAGCATCACGCCCAGCGTGGCGAGAAGCGCCACCACTGGCAGGTCCTTTTTGAATTCGCGCCAGCTGATGCAGAGCGCCGCTTCGAACACAAGCGGCGGCAAGAAGACCGAGAAAATCAAATCCTTCGATAGATGCAGTTGGATCCGTACATGCAAAAAATACAGCCCTATACCTGCAAGCACCAAGCCCACGGTGTATGGCTGTCGCAGACGCCGCGTTAGTATCGCGACCAACGCCGACACGAAGAGGAGAACGCCGAGTTGAGATAGATCAGACGTCATGCACGACTATGAACATGCCTGTGCAGGAGATCCCCGTTACCGACGCTTCTGACCGATTGACGTCCCACCTGACTGCTTAAGGCGATGACGCGGCCGCTGGCCCGGAAACGGTAAATTGAATGCGCCCCTCAGCGCTCTAGACTCGTGCGTGAAAACGATCCACTCGAGAATGTAGTGGCCGGCCGTCAGTGCGGGCGCGGGTATCGTGAGCGTGGCCGCATCTTTGGACGGCAAGTTGCCGAGGGGTTTCTCCTTATCGCTGTCCTTTTTGATGAATGCTTGATGAAATCGCACCGCTTCCGAAAATTCAAAGACGAATGACGGCGGCGGTGTATCGCTGACGCTGCCGTCGCAGTTATCCTGTTGGCCGCGCGCTCATTGTACTCATATCATCGCTTTGACGTCTAAAGAAATTTCTCTGCTGAACGGCGCCTGTAGTAGTCTGCTTAACGCACGAACCGCGCTCGTGCTCTGTTGATATTTGCCGAACTTGGGGTAGCTGATGCACCCTGATTTTGCGTTGCGCCGATTCGCCAATCGGGTGTGTCCCCGCGAGGACGAGATGCGGGCCGTGCGCGCTCACTTGGCGACCGTTGAGCGCCGGTTGGCGCAGGCGTTTCCTCGCTCGCGTATGGCGCAGATCCTAGAAAGCCGTCGGGCACCTGAACGGGACTCAGGAACTGCGGGTCGCTCGCCACGGAGTCGATTAAGAATAGGTTCGATCCAGAGAGTTTGCATGCCAGTTCCGGAGCGGACGGGCACTTGATATCGCTCAGCGCGGGTAGGCGCACAAGATCCGCCAATGGCTGCCAGTCTCCCGTGACCCCTTTCTCATTGACTCGAAACTGCAAAGGGCCGAATGCGGACGCCCCCAATGTCTTTGCCGGATTGAATGTGACCACCGCCACGTGAGCGTTCTCAAGCGTCATCCCGCCGTTCCCCATGTTCAAGCTGGTCGTGAACGACTGGTCGGTCGCGGCGATCTCGATGCTCTCGTCGTGCGAGAACGCCGCCGGCGACAGGGTGCGCACCGAAAATATCAGTGTCGCATCCTGTGGCAGCTCCGTGTCGATAAGCCTGATATTGCTGTTGTCGCTGGAAGGCGACGGCTGCACACTCTTGTTAATCAGAACCACGCGAGGGCGCGGCGCTTCGACCGACGCCTTGAGCGAAACTACGCGGCCATCTCTCAGCGTGACTTTGGCATCCGTGGGATGTCCCGGTTTTAGCGCGGCGACGGCTTGGGTGTCCTGGGCGATCATGGGCAATTCGTCACTGCCGCTCTGGGTCGACAAATCGCCTGGCAGAAACACCAACGCACCGATCGATAGGCTGGCGACCTCATCGAAACGGCTGCCTTTTAGCACCCCTTGCACGTCACCGAGGTGGATCCTGAAGCCTTCGAATCGTCCGGCCTCCGAGAACGTGTGGATCGGAATGGGCTGCGGCTGAGAGATTCCGGATTGCGTGACCATCAGCGTCATGGCACCCGGTTGGGCCTCTTGCAGCGGCAGCTTCACCTCGACTTCGTTGGGTTTGACCGCCTTCCACTCCGCCTTTAGCTCCTTCCCGGCTGGATCCTTCAGCATAATGCCGTCGATACAACTGACGCTGTCGGCGCGAAGGTGCACGGTATCCTGGCGCCCGACGATCAGCGATGCTGCGTCTCCCGCCGCGAGTTCCCACGCCACCGCGTGCGCATTCATCAAACGGAAGCTCGGACCGTCGTACGAATCAAAGCCCCATCGACCTCGCAGTGACGCTTGGACGCTGTCGCCAAATTCCGCGGATTTCAAGGCGGATGTGTCGATTACATAGCCTCCCTGAAGCGCATCGGCCACTGCCGGCAAGTCAATCGTCTTGCCGTCCGACCCAGCCAACCGTAAGGTCATGTCATGCGCATAATCGGTGGAGAACACCAGAGGAGCACCCTCGACCGGCAATACAAGCGTGGTCCTTCGAGCGCAGTAGATCTCCTTCGGATCAACCGCGTGCAAGGGGGGCAATTGTGACTCCTCAACCGCCGGCAGGGCGGCTACCTCGAACTTCGGACCCGTCAAGTCGAACGGTGCGGGACCGGCGTGGGCCGACGCCGCGAGCATGTACATCAACAGCAGGGGTCGAAAGCATGAATTCATACATACTCCGGTAACACTCATCCGAGGCCGTTCCGCGCCCCAGACGGCCAATTAGCGACCTCTCCGCCCCCTGGGACTATCCGGGATCGTGGAAATGACTGCGAGGTGCATCGAAATCGCCACGATTTGCCCGCGGATCCTGTGGAGTTCGCGATCGCCGGGTCGTACGCGACCTGTGAGATGGCGCAGCCGGATCTCTATGCCGAGCCTTGCAGTTCCTGACATGCTGACCCCACTCGGCTTTTGACCCTGGTCTATCTGACGCTCGCGCTCGCCGGCCCCGGCCCGAACTTGTTGGCCAAGCCGCGCGTTGCGGAGCCGGCCTCGGCGAAGTCGAAGGTTGGGGAGGCGATTTACCTCGAGGGAGTCCTCAGATCCGGGGCGCCGCTCACAGCCATGCGTGCGGGTGCGGAGCCGGCGACGGGCGAGCAGGCGGCCTGCGTCAATTGTCATCGGCGCAGCGGCTTGGGCTCCGAGGAGTTGGGGAATAGTTTTCCGCCGATCACCGGCCAATTCCTATTTCACCCGAAGGCGGGCGGCGCCGAACTGCCGTACATTTCGGGAGCCAGGCTCAGACGTACGGTTTACACTGACGTCACTCTGGCGCGTGCCATCCGCGAGGGCGTGGATTCCGACGGGCGGCAGCTCAGCTACCTGATGCCGCGCTTCGCGCTCGACGACGCCGATATGGCGGCGCTCATTGCCCATCTCCGTTCTCTCGATCACGGCAAAGTGCCCGGCGTATCGATGAGCGAGCTGCACTTCGCCACCATCATTGCGCCAGATGCGGATCCCGTGAAGCGGCGTGGAATGATGGACGTGCTCGAACATTTTTTCCAGGACCGCAACGCCGCGCCGCGCGGCGCGTCGGGGCAGCAGATGATCACGTCGGGCGCAACCGATGCCGCGCGGTCCATGTTCAAGGTCAACCGGCGCTGGGTGCTGCACGTATGGGAATTGACGGCACCGTCGGCGACCTGGGCGGAGCAACTCGACAAGAAGTTTGCGGAGACACCCGTGTTCGCGGTGATCTCGGGAATAGCGGGCCATAACTGGGCGCCGGTTGCGGATTTCTGTGAACGGCGCGAGGACCCTGCCTGTTCCCGAATATTGAGCAGCCACCTGCCAATGCCGACCGTAATTTCCACACACTGTATTTCACTCGGGGCGTGCTTCTTGAGGCTGACCTGATCGCCGCGGGTATTCTCGACGAGCCGGCCGGACGCGACCTCAAGCACGTGCGTGTCGTGTATCGTGCCGGCGACATCGGTGAGGCAGCGGCGGCATTGCTCACGGCGCAGTTGCGGGCACGCGGCGTCAGCGTTGTCACCCGCGTCGTTCCGCGCGGCGCGCCGCTCAATGCTGTGGCCGAGGCGGTGCGCGATCCTTCGTACACTGATGTGATGGTGCTTTGGCTCCGGCCGGCGGACCTCGCCGCCCTCGATGGAACGCATGCCCCGTCAAACCCGATTTATTTCTCCGGCGTCATGGGTGGTCTTGACGAGGCGCCTCTGCCGCCCGGCTGGCGAGAGCACGCGCAGATGGCCTATCCGGTCGACTTGCCGGATCGCCGCCGAGTTCGCGTCGACTACGCGCTGGGTTGGTTCCGCATCCGGAGGATCCCCGTTGTCGCCGAGAAGGTGCAGGTGGATACCTATCTGGCTTGCGGCCTGCTGACGGAGACCGTGAAGCACATGGTCGATGCCTTCATCCCGGACTACCTCATCGAGCGCTTAGAGGACACGGTCGAGCACCGCGTTGTGACAGGGTACTATACGCGACTCACGCTCGGACCAAATCAACGGTTCGCCTCCAAGGGAGGCTTTCTCGTACACTATGCACCGGGCACCCAACGCCTGGTTCCCGGTGGCGACTGGATGACGCCCTGACCGGGAGCCTGTCGCGGCTCACGCGGAATACTAAGGACGGGCTTATAGGGCCGGCGAGTGCATCGACTACCGAGTGACACCGCAAGCTACCCCGCTTGCTGCTCGGAAATAGGGGACCGCCGCCTCGGTGCAGTCTGGTCCCCTATTCCGCGTCGACCACCTGGACTCAGGGAGTGCCCTGTCCGGATAGTAACGACATCGTGAACAACACGGGTGGTCCGTTTGGCCGTCGCTGGAAGTTTAATCTCGCAGTGATGCTCTGCCCGGGTACAAGTACACCACTTGGCAAAAACACGCGAAGGTACGGATCGCCGCTGCTCGTTTTCCCGCTGGCGTTCAACAGCTTGACCTCGGGGGCAAGGCCACGGGCAATCACGATCAGATGGGTATCGATGATTGAGGTGCTGCTATTGGTGATCCGGTAGACGTCTTGCAGCCGCGTGCCGTCGTTGTCGCGGTCGACCAGGGAGATGGACGCCTGCGAGGTCACGTCAAGAAACTCGAGGCCCATATCACGTCGCGAAAGCGGGTCGTTGTTGTCCTGCGGCAAGCCGCTGGCCGGGCGGCCGTCAATGGCGCCGAGCGCCGCGAGATCCGGACGGTAGACCGAGTAGAGGAAGTCCGGCGGGCTCAGCTGGAACATCTTCGTCGGTGACTTGGGATCGAAGTGCACGAACGCGGGATCGTATAGGCCGTTCTCGAGAAACTCGGTCAGATCGTCCACTTGATCATCGCTCAAGCCCAGGCCGCGAGGCCAGCCGGGGCCGCGCGGGTTGGTGAACCGCGTCGATAGCGTACTCGCGGCGCCGGACTGTGCGTTTTGCGGTACTCCGGCGTTGAAGTACTGCACGACGCCCCTCACGCTCGTGAACGAGCCATTGTGGAAGAAGAATCGTGCATCTTTGAGCTGCCGCAAAGTCAGTGCACGGAACTTGAAGGCGTCGTCGGCGCGCGCCGTGATTTCCCGCCGCCCATCATCGAGAAAGTTGGGGTCCTTTTTCGCCAGGCGGTTCAGGGCCTGAAGAGGGTGGTCGCCGAGCCCGAGATTGTAGAAGTTCTCCTCCACGAACTGACCGACCCCACGCACGTCGGGATCGTTGACCTGCTTGTTGAGCATCGGGCCACTGTGGCAGCTGTAGCACCCGGCCCCGCCGGCGCCGCCGGTGGCGGGAGTGAAAAACAGTTCGGCGCCACGGCGCTGCGCCTGCGTCAGCGCGCCATTGTCTCCAGCCAGAAAGCGGTCCCACGGCGTGTTCCGAGTGACCGCAGTTCGCATGAACGTCGCTGTGGCCCGTAGTACGGTTATGTCGTTGATCAGCAGATTTAAGTCACCCTTCGCGTGGGCCTGCGCGGCCTCCTCGGGGAACGCATCCCGGAAGAGCTTCCGGTAGGTCGCGATCTTCTGCAGTTCCGCAGACTGGAATTCCAGCATCCGGTGAGCGTCGAGCAACAGGAGCGCCACGCTTTCCTGAGCTGGGAAGTTGAACGGGTTGAGGCCGCCGGGCGACGCGTCGGGCTCGCCCGCGAACCCACCCATCAAAAGGCGGTTGTTGAAGGCGGCTCCGAGGACACCCGGTGCATTGCGCGCGACGCTGTCCAAGGCATCCAGCCGGCCGGTTCGCAGCAGCGTGCCCGGGGGCGGCAACTTTTCGCCCCGGGCGGGACTGGCCACCCCCGCGATCGCGTAGATGTCGGTCAGCGTGGGCAACTCGTCAACCAATGCGTCACCGGGGAACAGAGGTGTGTCGCGCAGCTTCGGCAGCGTGTCCACCCGCGCCCGCCGGCGCGGAACGAAGTTGCCTCTCGCATCCGTGTAGCTCCGCCCCTCGCCGCCCACGTTGAAATTCAAGAGGGTGCCGGCCTTCGATGCTGATTCGCCCTGGTGACAGCTCCCACACGAGCCAGTCTGCTTCGTGGCTAGGACGCCACCGAACTCCGGCAGGATCCTTGCCGTCCGGATCGGGTCGTGAAAGAGTTGCTTGCCGAGGTAGCGTTTCGCCTCGGTCGTCTTGAAGCGCGGGTCCGCACTGGCATCGCTACCATCGGGAAGCCGGGCCTGGGGTAGATCTGCATCGCGCGCGGGCACCATCAACTTCTCGATACCGCCGACCTGCTGATCGATCAGTTGGCGCAGCGCCGCCCGGTGCCCGTCGCCATCCTCAGCAATTACTGTGCCGCACAACAGAGACGCAGAAATGGCCAGGGCAGCGCGCCAAGACCTCCAGCGTGCAGAAGGTGAGCAATTCGTCTCATGATATTGCCATCGTGGTTCGTTCGTCGCATTCATGGTCGCGTTCCTTCTCGGTTGAATCAAGATCTGAGAACTCCTGCGCACCGATCCTCCTGACCATCAAACAGCTACAGCGATCCAACTGATGCTGGAGGGCGAACATCCCGGAATTGGTGTTCGTATAATCGACTCGTTGTAACTCGCCTCTTCCCCCCGCAAGTTCTTTGATTGGCCTGCAATCGGAGCGATATCAACCGAACTAAAGCAAGGCGTATGCCAAGCTGCCTAGCAGGCCGACGCCTCGCAGGTAAGTCGGTGAATTAATGGGGTTTTCGATGCATGTGGCCTGAGCGCATCGTGCCGTGCCGCCATTTTCGCCACCAGCCACAACTTGATCGCTGTCATATGCGGTGGCCACACCGCAAGAAGTTGAGGGTGCCTGGGATTGCTCGGTGGCCAGAGTACGCGCGCAGGCCCAAATGTCGATCTTGTTAATCTCCGGGGGGTGCAGCGTATGTGGGGCTGCCGGCTACTAAAATCCGCCGAAATCCGTGCCGCCTCGGATCCTATTATTTTGCGAATCTTCGCTTGGGGCTTCCCACTGTAAATTTGCGGCCAATCGCGAAAAGAACGTGAATCGCGTACAGGCCGAAGCAGAATTCGCGTTATGATCGGCGTAATATTCTCTTGGGCCTGTACATGTTTTCAGGGTTCGAGATCCAACAAGAACTAAATTGCGCAAAGCCGTATCGCTTGTACCGTGCTGTGCGTCGACGCGACGTCCGATCCGTACTCCTCAAGACAAGTGATCAAGACTCGAGCGCCGCCGATCGCGCGGCGCTGGTGCGTTCAGCCGAAATCCTCGAACCGCTGACCACTATGGCCGTTCTGCGACCGTGTGAGCTCATTCAAGAAGAGACCGTATGCGCCTTGGTGCTTGAGGATCCGGGAGGCACGGCGCTGGATTCGGTACTCCCCGCCCGTGCTCTGGATATCGTGGATTCCCTACGCATTGCCAAGCAGGTCGCGGAAATTCTCGCTGACCTACACGAGCAGGATATCGTTCACAACAATATCAATCCGAGCAGCATCTGGCTTGACGGGTCTTGCAACTGCATAGCACTCACCGATTTCGAGCAGGCTTCCCAGCGTTCTGAGGAGGTCGCGGTTCCGGCGCGCGTCTTCAATCATTCGCCCGCATACATGTCGCCTGAGCAGACTGGACGGATGAACCGTAAACCCGACTATCGAACTGATCTCTACTCCCTCGGGGTGGTTTTGTATCGGATGCTTACGGGCGTTCTACCGTTCGACAGCGACGGCGTCATGCGGATAATTCACTGTCATATAGCCAAGCAGGCGCGTGCACCGCATACGATAAATCCGGGGATTCCCCGCCTCCTATCTCAATTGGTGATGAAGCTTCTGGCGAAGCCGTTCGCATACGGCGTCCGATTCCCCGCGCGCAATCGCTTCTACCACTTACTTCGTTGGATATGAAGGATTGGTTACGGCGATAAGTGTTAATGCACGGAGCACCCGACTTGATGATGATGCTCTGGGCGGGCGGACTGTACGGGCTGACCCCAAAACCAGTGCGCCGGAGCCGGCCGCCTCTTCGACTACACTGAATGTAAGTATCGGAATATACGAGTAAAACGCAACGTTCGTATCGGACATCAACTAGGCGCAAAATGACAGCAATGCGGGTAATCCACACCGACTATCATGCAAGTCCATGAGCCGTTGGCGGAGAGTCGCGATCTTGCGGGAACGAGCAGAGAGGTGCCTTGTAATTAGAAGTCGTTTTGCTGACGTAATCTTGCGCCATCCCTATTGCCGGGTGGACCACTCGTAGGTTTACGGTGCGGTTCGCCCGGCGTGCATTTTGGACCGTTACGATCGTCGGAATCGTGGCCGTTGTTACGCTCAGCGGCGAGCAGTTGTGGCGATCCAGGGCTCCCGATCTGCGTCGGCTGTACGCGAGTGGCATGGAGCCTGTTCGAGTGCCGCCGGTGATTATCATTCCCGGTATCCTTGGGTCTCGACTGCGCGAGCGCAGCAGTGGTCACGAGATTTGGCCGGGATCCATCTACAACATACTGTTCTCCGCACGATCACTGGCGCTCAATATAGACCCCAAGACCCTAGCGCCTCTCGCGGATGACGTCGAAGCGTATGATCTGTTTCGCGACCTGCTTGGGAGCGACTTTTACG
>WNFR01011179.1_pt1 | contig 13081 bp, 10 predicted proteins | sample 5400221 | NCBI WGS metagenome assembly WNFR01 (sample SAMN13153357, study PRJNA577476) | soil metagenome | isolation source: 40 cm soil under Madrone tree | place: USA:California | collected 2016-06-14
AGACTTGACTGCGAAATGTTCACGGAGAGACACAATGCGGGCTGCAGCCGGGTGAGAGGTGTAATCCTGCAAAGCCGTTACGACGTGATCTCCGGCTTGTTGACCTTTCACGACATCGTCCTTGACGAGAAGCCAGCGACTCAGCAGTGAATGAGTTTCCGGTGGCAGATGTGAATCCTGCAGCAGTTCCTGGACCGCCTTTACAAGTTCGCGGCGCTCTTCTAATGCACCGCGAACGCGTCCTAGAGCAAAATCTGGGCTGGTGGCAAACTCGCCCTGAACCGGGACAAGAGATGGCGAGTTCGATATTTCCAAACGTTTCCCAAACAGGTGGCCCAGTATGCCTGTATACGAACCTTCGTGCTTCGGTACATGGGGAACTTGAACCGACAGAGACGACATCGGTCCCCCCAGCTGCGGGCGGTTCGACGGCTTTGAGGTTCTCATGGACCCAAGGAATGCTGCAACATCTTCCGCGCTTAAGCCGCTTGTGTCACCTAGGTAGGCACTGCGAACAAATGGGCGATCTTCAGAGTCGCAGTGTTGCAGAACACTGACGACGTCGAGGAACAGTGGTGTCCACTTTGTTGACCACTTCTCAATCTGCTCTAAGACAATGACGTGCCGTGTAGATGGCCGAATGGCTCCGAGTATGCGAGATGAGGGAATGGGGGACAAAAGAGCCACGTCCACGTAAGCGACGCCGTCAATGTTGAAGTCAAGGCTGGTCGGGCCCAGGCCGAATATGACGGTATGAGGCTGGTCAGGACCACGTTGAGCGAGAGCTAGCTGGGATCGACGGACGAGGGCAAGTGTGGCCAATGCGGCAGCTTCGTATCCCTCGAGAAGCGTAGCAATAGTTGGGTCCACAGGAACGACGGGCGTCATTTTGCTTGGTGTCATTAGTCGGGCAGAGTACCCACTTGCAAATCCATTGGCATAACCATTGGCGTGACCATTGGAATGACCATTGGCATCCCTCAGTAGAGGGCCATGGGGTTGTCGTGGAGGGGAAGGGCTAAGGGATGGATTTGGACTCCGAGGGGGGCTCAAAGCGTTCAAGGAGGGGCTGTGTGGGCGCTTCTCGGCAAAGATAAAAGGCTTCACCTTATCTTCCGCGACTTCCTCAATTCTATCATCCTTGTTCCCCACGTGGAAAGTGTGGATAACGGCCTTACATTCGGCGTGTGCAAGCCGCGAAGCCAGTAAAGCATTATCATGGGCTTGTTGGGCGCTCGACGAATGTATGAAGTAAGGTACGACCCCACGAAGGACCAGCACATCTGCAAGGTCACCCTGCGCCGCAATATGGAAGACGATGGGCCGACTGGAGAGCTCAGAGAAGCGAGGCAAGAGACGAATAAGCGACGTTGAACTGGTGGTCGTGTGAGACACTAAGGAAGTTGGGCTGTATCTAAGTAAAGTCGGAGTTGGATCGGATCCGTGAGGAAGAACATTGACGGTCGTCGGCTCCGTATATAAGGATTTCCAATACAAGGAAAAGATAGAGGGAGAGTCGGCGACAACATCAGAGGAGAGGTAGGCAATGCGAGCAACGGCGGCGACGGAAGGTGTGAGACGCATCGGAGCGGACTAACTCAGAACTTGAACGCCTGCTGACCATTTACGATACAATTGACTCGGAGTTCCCTATCCATGTGTCCTGAACCGCGTCGAGTTAGCCAGGTGCATGTTTCTGGGTCTTCTGTGTTCCATATTCCATAATCCTTGGAGTGCGATATTGGGTGCCACAGAATACTGATAGCACTTTCTCAGGCTCGAGGGGAAACGGAAGCTCAAGCCAATTATCGCGCACCGTGTGAGATACTAAGACTTATGGGGTAATCGACATAATCGACAGTATGGACCGCTGACCATTCCCAACATGGCGTTGCCTGATAAGCAAAGGGTGAGAGAATGATGCGCGCATCAACACCGCCAGATCAAGGAGCGTACTAGAAGCACCTTGCCAGGAAGTTGTCTCGAGGCAGGCACGGATTATTGCTAGCATGAGCGAGACTAAAAATGCCAGCAACACGCTTTGCCCGGCTGAGAGAAATTTACCCAAAGTCTAGTAGGATCTTGGCAAGGTCCCACGATGTCGTTCAGTTCGCCTGTGAATTCAATAACGTTTCAAGTTGATGGTTGGCACAAAGAGAATACGCTTTGGGTACGGCTAGCCATTCAGATGGATCTCCCAACAAACAGAATAAGACTAGCTCAGCTTTCAATGAGTATACTCTGTCTTGTCGCGTCCCACTGGCAAGCAAACGTGAGGGATAATCGATAAACGCTCGATAAGCTTTGGTACCTAGCTTGATCGAGGAGTCTACTAGGGAACTACTGTTGGCCGCGGATATTTACCCTTGTGCTGAGCACTTTACACAACACCACAACACTGAACCAATGCCTCACATATCACAAAGTCGATTTAATAAGCGGGTATGGCTCTACCAAGTCGTAATGACTTGTACTGAAGACGGTATACCATTTCAATCATGACTCGTAACCTAGTCTCCTCAAGGTGGTTTCCCCAACCTCCTTGATAATACTCCAAGCGTCTTCGATGTCCCTCTGCTCCGTCGTAGAAGCACCGACCGCCAAACGGACACAGAATACCTCGCCAATCAAAGTCTGCGTCAATACGAGACTGGAACGAGACTGGAGATCCCTGTAAAATTCTCGATTAACAGCGTTTACACCGTCGCATTGCCCTGCGTCGCTGGTTGATCCGGAGAGGAGCCTAAATACAGTGAGAGCAAACGAGGGAGGGGTCACGAGTTCGAAAATCGGCGAAGCGCGAATATGTTCAGCAAACGAGTTGTTGAGAGAAATACACTGCGTAAGACAGTTATAAAAGTAAAATGACATAATGGAATGACCATTTACCTTGCGTATGTTCGCTCGGAAGCCTTCGATGCCAAAACTGCGTAACACAAACCAGAGCTTCAGAGATCGGAAACGTCTCCCAAGTGAAAGATGCCAGTTTCTGTAGTCAATTACGATCCCTAATCCGTGTCAACGGACAGATGCAAACCTCATTGTGACTGTGCGTACCTGCATCCCCTTCTTTAGTCCTCAGAAACTCGGGAGTAATGTCCAATGCGTCGATGAGTCGTTTTCGCTCACGCACCCAGAATGCGGATGCGTCGAAATTTGTCAGGCCCCACTGGGGAGGACATTAGCACTCTGGTCGATAAGTATCACTGAGTAGGTGAATACCTTATGAAAATTTATACACAAACTATCCGCATATTCGTTGATTCCAGGTAATTGAGCGACCTCGCGGTACTCAGGACAGGCGAGCGTCACGCCTGCCCAGGCAGCATCGACATGCAGCCATATGGAAGGGAAATATTTCCTGACTACCTCGAAATGTCCAGTCCATGCGCTTGATTAGAGAGCACCAAAACTTACTAGAGGCGCCTGCATCAACCACCGAATCGATGGCGCCAGACGATGTCGTTCCAACAGTAGCAACTGTGGGAGTTGTGGGAGTTATTTTGAGCCCGTAAACCTAATAAGGAGTCTCACTCACTCAACACGAAGGGATGTAGTCCTCGTGCGTGGTCCTCTTTGACAGCAGCGATCAGGCCATCCCCAGTTAGTCCAGTATTGTCAGTCGTCACTGTATCGTCCACATCCAATGCGCGCACGCGCAAGCCAAGTATCAATGCTGCCTTTTTACCGAAGGAATGTGTTTGAGTTGTCACATATATGATAAGCGACTCAAGCGCAGTGCCCGGGTGTTCATTGACGTATCGAGAACGAGCGGCAACAATAGCAGTCAGAGCTGAGTCGGACGCAGTGGTCTAGGAGAGACAAGGGGCATTGAGCCGAGCACGTTCCAAGCAGGAGAGCACTATTGTCTGACTTGAATGGTCCCACCGCCAATCTCGTTCGAATTCCAGAATACGTTATCTAGTCCAAACATCTTGGCCGCCCAGTCCATAACTACAGCCTCCAATTCTGTGCAAGCGGGGCTCGCAAACCACTGTTGGTGTTGTAATTTCGCAATTAGCTTCTCCATCTAACCCGGACTAGCGCACCGCACATTAAAGCCTGGGTTTGCTGTGCTTGAGGACAGTAAATCTCCAAGAATACCTTCGAAACTACACGCCGTCGGGAAATAGGCAAAGAAAGACGGGTGTTGCCAGTGCGTCAAACCTATCCAAGATTCAGAGTGGAGTACTATATACATTGGAACCACGCCATACCCGGAACGATGAATTTCTGGTAATCATTCATGATGGACGACCATTCTTGTCCATTCTGTGGTGGAGAGTCTGTAGAACAGAAAGATCTATCTGGTTCCTGCTGCGTGCCATTCGCCTACCTGGGATTAAGTGGCGGAGATAACCTGGCTTGACTTGAGCAACTACGGACTTTTCGCGGAGTGAATAGAAGTGATCGCATATGCGATCAATTGCATCATATCCTGCTTTCCTGAATCTAAAAAATAGTGCATATGTTTATCAAGGCAAGAGTACAAGCAGGAAGGGACACCGACTGCTCAATGTCCATTTAAGAGGATTGTCGCGCGCGTTGACAGATCGACGGATCGGCGGGACGCAGAAAGAGCTAGAACCACAGAACAGGGTTAAGAGTTAAGTGCAGAAAGTTATGGTGAGGTGACATCGAACCATTTCACTCAGTAACTTCGCATAAATATACTGACGTGAAAAATTGACCTCTCACCGCTTTCATTTGTGAGCTATGTGGACCCCTCTCGACGTCCCCGTATCGCCAAAACAGCCCTTCACAGATTATACTCGTTGGAGGTTGCGCGACACAGACGACGGGAGACACGTTTGGGACTTTCTTAGAACCGAGGATGAACTCGTTGCCCGTCCCTCTTCAGACACGGACAAATACTGGCTTGGACTTCCGCTCGTCAGCCCACATTCAGTCATTAAGCCTTCTGTTGTTGCTAAAGATACCAATTGCGTAGGACTTCCCAGCACTCCCGGAGGCGAAAAACCCGCTGGATGCTGCCCGCAATGGATATACATTTTACAAAAAGCTCCAAACGAAAGGAGGTCACTGGCCCGGTGAATATGGTGGACCTATGTTTCTCTTACCTGGCCTGGTCATTGGTTCATATGTCACCGGCATGACTTTTCTCGAGGAAGAGAGGCTCGAGATGATCCGTTATCTCTTCAACCATGCACATCCTGATGATGGTGGGTGGGGCCTGTGAGTTTCGGTCCACACGTCGTCCACTTTCGTGTCCTGACGTGTCAAGACACATCGAGGGGCACTCTACAGTAATGGGCACCGCGCTCAATTATGTTGCAATTCGCCTGCTGGGAGTTCCGGCAGAACACCCAGTGGTTGTGCGAGCTCGTGCTACTCTACATAAGCTAGGCGAGCACATTAACCCCCGGGATCCATGCCACTTCATAATTCATCATTCCTCTCATAGGTGGAGCGGGGGCCTCAGCCTCTTGGGGCAAGTTCTGGCTTTCAGTCCTGAATGTATATGAATGGGAGGGCAATAACCCAATCCCGCCTGAATTATGGTACGCGGGGCGTGTAAGACGATCCATGAAGACTGACCCGCCTTGATAGGTTATTGCCAAAATGGCTTCCTTTCCATCCATCTCGTTGGTGGATCCATACACGTACTGTATACGTTCCCATGAGCTACCTCTACGGTGTGAGGTTCAAGGCCACAGAAGATCCCTTGATACTTTCTCTTCGTGAGGTTGGTAGTGAAAAATATATACTTCAACGTCACTTAATTATTTTCGCGTCATAAAGGAACTGTACCCCCAGCCTTACTGCACGATCGATTGGCTGGCGCAGCGCAACAACGTATCTGCCGCAGACCTCCACTCACCTCACAGCAGTTTATTTGACTTCATCTCGGTTATTCTTAGCGCATACGAGCATTGCGCCATTCCGCCGCTCCGCCACGCTGGAATGGATTGCGCGTATCAACTTATTGTCTATGAGGACGAGAACACCGGCTACCAAACGCTTGGCCCTGTCTCCAAGATGATGAATCTAGTCGCACGCTATCATGTTGAAGGCCCAGAAAGCGAAGCTTACAAGCAGCACGACGAGAAGCGTCGCGACTTCATGTGGCTCGCTTTCGAAGGTATGATGATGTGTGGTACAAATGGCAGTCAGCTGTGGGACATAGGCTTCATCACTCAAGCTCTAGTGGAGACGGGCCTTGCTCGTGACGAAGACAATAAGGAGAGTCTGATCAAGGCTCTGCAGTGGCTTGACCGATGTCAAATCCGCGAGAACCCAAAATATTTTGAGATATCAAATCGACAACGGACAAAGGGTGCATGGCCGTTCAGTACCAAGGAACAAGGCTATACAGTTAGCGATTGCACAGGAGAAGGACTGAAGTCAGTTTTGTACTTGCAGAAGCAGCTCGAGTGAGTTCTTCGTTCGGTTCGCCCCCTTATAGATGTAAATGCCGTGATAGCTTCACGCCCACCCTCGTTTCTGATGACCGCTTATTCGATGCCGTCGATACTCTAATGACGATGCAAAATCGTGATGGTGGATTTGCTAGCTATGAGTTGGTGCGGGGTCCTAGGTGGCTCGAGTTATTGAACCCCGCAGAAGTTTTCGGTGAGTTACATCTTCCACCATTCCACTTTCCTTTGTTAAATCGAATAGGAAATATAATGATCGAATACGAGTATCCGGAATGCACGACTTCAGTGATTACCTCTCTTTCCATCTTCCGAAAGCACTACCCCAACTATCGGGCAAAGGAAATTGCGTGAGTCCGATCAACTAATTAACGCATACACGTTTTTATGTCCATATAATTGTCTTGTCAGCGATACGTTACAGCGTGCTATTACGTTTTTGCACGCCGTTCAGCGACCTGAAGGCGGTTGGGTAGGGTCCTGGGGTATATGCTTTACCTACGCTACAATGTTTGCTCTGGAGAGTCTTTCGCTTGTGGGTGAAACATACGAGACGAGCAAGTCTGCTCGTCGAGCATGCGACTTCCTCGTTAGCAAACAGAGGGCAGACGGTGGGTGGGGAGAGAGCTACAAGGTACGTTACATGTTACATTACTCGGATTGACCTTGATATTTGGGGTAGACCTGCGAGGCCTGTGTCTGGATTGAGCATGAGAATACCCAAGTCGTGCAAACGTCCTGGGCAGCGATGGCACTCATGTATGCGAAGTATCCACATACGACGCCAATTGCAAAGGCTGTGGCACTAGTTATGTCTCGCCAGCTCCCAGTTCGTCGCATTTTCATCTCTTAACATATCGTTCTGTGACGATTTTTCTAGGACGGCTCGTGGTCACAAGAAGCCATCGAAGGCATCTTTAATAAAACTTGCGCGATTTCGTATCCAAACTTCAAGTTCTCGTTCACAATTTGGATGCTTGGGAAAGCACAGAAGTACCTAGAGGGTCACCGCACTCTCTCACAGTAGAATACCGAGCTCTGGCTCGCAGCTCGCAGCAACATTCGTAGAATATCTCGCTTGGACATTCGAATAACAATTACTACTTACCCTGAATACGATATAATTGCGCTTCCTGACCTGGGCCGAATTCTTTCCACACTAGCCGACCTTCCGTCAGTGAGCATCTGACGATAAGCGTACAGTTACCTATCTTAGCCCTAGGGTGGGCAGGAAATTGTACAAGCTTGCGTCGGTAGTCATCCTACCAGTATTTAACGTACTTATACTCATTAATCCTTACATTACGGCCGCCACATTTGTCACATTGCTTTGGCTTTGACACGTCTTGGCATGTGTTTCGTCTACCTGGAAGCAAACTATTAAACATTTTGCTCTTGACCTCAACGTTCATGGCATTGGAAGGCCACGGCGCCTGGTAATGTTTGTCAAGGTTTGTCACAGTGGTGGCAGCCAAACCTGGCACGCACAAGCACACAAGCATACCTTGGGACACAATCACCACTTCACATTTGCGCCTGTTACAATTATGTCAGAACAACCAGTCGACCCCCCAAAGGGTCATGAATGGCTAGCGTCTTCCACTGGCGGGGTCCACGGGGTGTGCGAATGACGGACGGATAACACGCCCATCTCTTCATCTTCGTCTTGTCTGGACTCAGGTGCATGCCCTCACTGCACTCGGTTCTTTTGCGCCGGGGTGGAGATTGTGGGGGACCTCATCGAGAGCGCAAATGGATTCTTTCTTGCGGCGGCCCCGTTGGTTGGTCGACCCGTTTATTCTCCACGCTCCAGAGAACACTCATACGTTTTTAGCTTCTTAGGCAGTTGAAGTTCTGGAAAATTGTCGTGCGCCTGTCGTAAACGTCTTCGCCCAACGCCGATGCAGCAATTCACATGTTACCGAAGGCACAGGTAACTCCTGAAAGTTTGGTGACCTCATGAGTAGGCGACGCGACCAAGTCTTCCAGAAGAGTACTTATAGCTTCCTGGTTACCCAGGAATCGTTCGAATACACCCTAGATTGACCTCGACTGGTCTGGAGCTATGCCACGATTCTTGCTGTCGCAATTTTTCTTACCAGTTATGCTCCATCAGACAAAGGAACCTCTCACGCTGCCATGCCTACCTCATCGAGGTCTGAGTGACTTACTACTTGAAGTGACATCCTTGATCACACACCCCACTCTCGTCGAACCTTTGGCGAGTGAGTATATACTCCGGTCCTTCTATCTGTTCGGGCGTAGTTTTAGGCGTCTGAGAACTTCCGCGCCCTCTCTAACCGTCAATGTGGGACCGCAGCGGTGTTTAGCGCTGATTGTTGTGCCAGATCCGTCGCGAAATTACATCATTGGATGTCGAACTGCCCTCAGGGTGACACAAATATGCTTGTTGAAGTATAAGGAATGGCTTTGTCAAATATGACCCGCAAAAAATATTTGTACTTTAACACGGAGATAAGCGACGGCTTGGCACTGTTCTAGCGTTCTAGCGAGGTGCTGACGGGTAATGCAACCTCCGTCAATATGGCTAAGCCCTTAGGAAGCACGATACGTACGTACGCATTTCTATGTGTGGCAAAAGACCCCGCGTGAATCCGCAGGCGAAGAGGACACTATCATACCCAACCCGCCGCTTTCTTTTCGCCTCAGAATCCATCGTCAAGCGCAAAAATCATTTGATCGGCGCCGCCATCCGAGCTGGTAGCTGACCCGGATGTCCATTCTTCAGCTCAACGTTTTACGATTCGTATTCGGGTGTGAGCCCGTTGAATGAACGCAACATAGAACATATACGATGCTGCCTCAGCCATGAGATCGGCGAATGTTTTTGGGTCAGACCGGTGCCGGACCCAGCTTGGTATACCGAGTACTTACCGAGCGCGTCTTCATCCATGACGAAACCAGCTAGCCGACCGCAACCTGTTGTCGAACTGCCACGCTTGTCTTGTCAACGTGTACTACGCTAATGGCAAAACCAACGCACTTATGCGACATGGCGCGTGTCAACGAATGTCTATTGAGACCGCGTGTTGGTAGCCCACCTTAAAGCCGAAATTGGGGGGATGGGGACAAAGTATCTCGTGATGTGGCGTGGTGGATGTTCCCAATGTCGGTGGGTGAGGGTTTCCAGAAGTGGGCGGATGGTTCCCTCCTCCCGGACTCACACATCAGTCAATCAAACCATTCCGCTTCTGCACCGAAAAGCGAAAAGCAGACGAGACGGGACCTTTGGACCCATGTGCAAGGCCCACCAAAAAAAGGCTCCATCACGTTAGACTGCCCCTCCACAAACACGTTCTTGATTCGGATCGACCGACGCGCTGCACACGCTGCGGTAAGCGAGCGCAGTCATAGGACCCGGCGGCGCCTTTGTCCCGCCAAGCCTTGATCACCTTAATCTAACTTGGCATAAGTGATAACTTGGCATAAGTAACCTCGCGCGACAAGCCCGCGACAGTCCCAATTTCACCATTCGTTCAATCGTGGCGGCGGGATAATGCCTTGCGAACCTTAGCGAAAGCACGCGCGCTCAAAACCTCCGGAGTACAGAAGTAGCCTGAAAGCGCAGAACCACGAGATGATCTGTACATTCTTCTTCGCCAATAAGACATTCAGAACGACTGCGTACCTGATATGATGCAAGGAGAAATATAAACACCATATCAGGGGTCTGAACCAGTCATTAAATTACATTAACATTATATACACAAACGTCTATCACTGTCACTGTAAACGGTCACTGTTAACGAGCCTTTTAAATGTCCTTTGCATACAAAGGAAGTGTAGTGGTATGGGTCGGAGATTGCGTAGGGAAAAAAAAGCGACAGTCTATGCCAGTATGAACGGGAAGGCGCAATTGAAACGGAAACTACTCAATGATGATGCGAATGCGAAATAGAATATAAAATGTAATACTTGTACAGGAATGAGGCTGGGCGTTCTAAAGAAGTGGTGACACTTAGAAGCCCCCAAGGCAGGTATCATCGTCGGTGTCCAACCCGCAACCACGAAGGGTGCTCCCCGAATAGAATGACTTGTACCGACACTCAGATTTATCGTCATCTTCAGCTTCATCATCCTCATCCTCATCCTCCCCAAAAACACCGTTGGTAGGTTTCCGCTCCAGGTCGCGGGAACCCTGGTCGCGCCCACGACTGCGTTGCCGAGGGCATTGTTCCCGGCCGCCCTTGCCACGATCACGCTTGCGGCGCCTGCGCTTCTCCTCCTCATACGTATAATATTGATACTCTTCCTCGTCCGGCGACTGTGGAGAGTGAAGCATACTCTCGCCAATATTGAGGTTTGGGAGAGAAGCAAACGGCAATGACGAGAGTGGGTTGATGGAATTCACGTCAAAGCACGAAGGAGAGTTCGTGAGTCCGTCTGACTCGTCTGACTCTGAAGATACATCAGGGACGAGTGGCGGGGGGACAGCCAAACGGCTCGTCGTGGCACAGTTAGGGGTGGGTTCGGGTACAAACCCAAAAGTGAGGGCGCGACGCGGGTGCATGTGTTTACCCTTGGCCTTCATAGCGGATTTATGGGCATGCGAGTCAGGGGAGGACGAAAGTGGCGTACACCCAGGGAGATAGGTTCGACCAGGGCAGCCTCGGGCTGGGAGAGCACAGATATTGGGGACAACGACAATAGGAGACCTGTCATAGGTGGAAGAAGAGTGGGCTGAGAAGGTACGAGCGAGAATAGGTGAAGGTGGAAAGTGGACGTGGACGGTGTTGGGGCATTGCCTGGGTATGCGGAGAGGGGGGAGTTTGTCGTTTGTCAGGTTGTCTGGATTGGGTTGAGAATAATATTTAAGAATGGGGCGGCGAGGTGATGATGCAGAGACGGAAGACATCGAAAAGGATGTTAACAGAGGGAAAAGGACATGGGGGTTAAGAGACACGAAAGAGTGCGTATGCAGTGCAGTTATAAACAAGTATGAAAGGGAAAGGGAGGTAAACAACTAGTGCCGTGCCGGTAGTCTGGCTCAGTCTTCTTCGCTTGCCTTAATTTGTCCGGGCCGCAGCGAACCAATTCAGTCAGCGAACCAATTCGAAATTCCACGTTTTGGTGCGTCCTCGTTGTTGCAGCCTTGTGGACGTGTTCATAAGATAAGATATTAATCGCAGTCATCGTGCGTGAATTCTAGCCAGACTCTCCTCATGTCCTCTTGCTGTATGCCATAAGAATTTCGGCTGTCCGGAGAATCCCCCACTCAATCAAAGATTCTCTACGTATTTACTTACAGTGTCTTGGCTCCACCTTCTACCCGCTCAGTTTTTTTGTTGCCGATTTCCCGAGTCACTCGATTTACATATCCTACAATCCTCTCTCATCTCATTCTTATTAATCTTCGTCATTAATAGACCTCTAACGCCGCTGCGTCACAGGTACGATCGTTTTTTTTTTGGCTTTGCGACATCGTTTTGTAAGAGAGTGGTACATGCGCCATCTTAGTACGAGAGCTTATGCCCACATCCGTCGCAAGCCATCCTGTCGTATCAGCGAACTTTTTGCCATAGGTCGCTCTAAGCTGGGGTGTGCCTCATGCATCCCCGTGTGTTGTTACCAGTATCTCCGTCAAAAAAGCCCTCGACTGAGCTGTGAGCCTCTTTTCGCCTCATTGTAAGATCTTAAACTCAACACTCGATCCCCTCGGGCCTCAAAAGCCTCACAGACCACGATAAGGTCGTCGTATAAAAGGTCGATGTCTATACCGTAATCGGACTTACAAATATCCGATGCGCGAACCTTGCACCATCATCGGCGCTCGGATGGCACGTCTTCTATCATCATCATCAGCACAATCTTTCCCCATTTTCGTCCACAGCCGCAACATTTAACGTACGTTGTACCCCTTCGATGCTGTACCTGCAATATCATTTACGGATTCGTTGATTCACGTGTTGCTTCGTCTTCGTTGATAAGCTTCGAATGAGTATACAAAAACCTAGCCTTACTATAGTCATCGTGTATCCTATCTAAGTTTCCGCCAAGACCGAGCATGCGTTCTCAATAAAGAAGGACAAAAGTAGAATGTTCGGTGACCCTGTCTTCTCTTACGGATGAACGCCGCCGCCGCCCTCTTATTGACGTTTGTGTACTCCACCCCCAAACTAAACCCTAACCCTGAGCAAGTCGGTCACCCATCCGTGGTTGCCGTTGCATTGAGCCATGAGCAGCCTCGGCTTTCGCGACTCCAGCGTTGTTATCATCGAGACAAGCAGGACCGCCATCCGTAGCGGTCTTGGCTTACATGAGATTCTCCGCACTCCCTCATTCGTCAGCGTCCAACAGGCCACCTTTTGTCTTCATTTATCTAACACCATGTTATATTGCAGGAAATCCAGGCTCGTGTGGGCTTGCGCGCACAACACGCGTCATCTGAAGGAGTTTATGGTCAAAAACTGACCGCCGGGGGGCCAGCAGAGGCCGGCCTATCGGTGGCCAATAGCCGCGCTACATCTGCCGCTCCCCAATCCCAAACCCTCAAAGTCACAGACTACCTCGTCGGCCCCCAACTAGACGATGCGCTCGCGATGGGGCAGGAGATTGTCGTCTCATGGCCGTTCGCAGATGGCGAAATTAAAGATTACATGCAAGCAGAGGCACTATGGTACGTGCATCGGATGGCCTTAGTAAAATTTCTCTGCGCCTTCCTT
>WNFR01022948.1_pt1 | contig 13078 bp, 12 predicted proteins | sample 5400221 | NCBI WGS metagenome assembly WNFR01 (sample SAMN13153357, study PRJNA577476) | soil metagenome | isolation source: 40 cm soil under Madrone tree | place: USA:California | collected 2016-06-14
GTTCCGGTCAACGGCCCGGGCGCTGGTAGCAATATATATAGTTTTTTTTTATAAGTAGTTGTAAGCAGCGCTTGCAATAGCAATAATTGCCGCAATAGGCTTACGACCACATACACATACATCCCTCCAAGTTATGACTCTCTCATCTCACATACAGCTAATCTAGCAAAAACTGATGAGATATGCTGTGACTGCACTGTTTTCTATTTCATTGCCTTACACGCGTCGCTATTTGCTACTATTATGGGACTAAACAATGATCAATGGTGGACCACTTCAAGTTTAAGTCCACGCGCACCAGGACTCACACTGTGGATCAGGAGGCATCCCCAACCTCGGATACGCTTCAAGCAGACTACATCGCTCTGGGCTACTACCTGCGCCCACGTTTAACCCATCAGCGCTCAGCACAGCACTCGGACCCGTGGGCTCTTTGTCTGCTCTCGAAGCCGACATCTATGCTTCGCTGTCCAAGGAAATTAAGGAGGTGCAGGAGCTCGGCCAAAGGACCTGGCAGTGAGTGTTACTGGTGGTCCGGGGGTTGGATATTGATGACGCATGCACACTACCCATGTACGTATCCGGCCGTACGCAGGCAGCAGGGAAGTAGACAATCAGATAAGTTATTTCACAGTCATCGACGCCGTAACTCCGAACTCCGGTTCTCATTGGTACTATCACACTTGTAACCAATGGCAAGTCAAAAAAACCACAAATCACCCCTCCGAAATACCGGAACAATATGGCCGTGCCGAACTCTTCGTCCATGTCATTGGGTGACTCATTCCGAATGGGAAATACGCTGCCTTCGTCGAGCTCTATGTCCCTCGGTTCCTCCTGCTCCTTGCCTTACAAACGCGAGCATAGAACGGCACATTGCTATACGCTGGGTGCAAGTTCCAGGGAAGGTGTGCCGAGATTGAGCTCAGTATCCCAGGTAGCATCGTCACCCAGAGGTTGCAGCCATCGCGTGATGGGCGCAGATGTGGTAGGCGTGGCGGTGAAAGGCACGTCACGTGCAATTCTCGTGTGGCTCTCGTCAGTTCATAACGGGTGTTAATGCGAGCACGCTTGTAGATGTTCACGCTCTACGGTGGAAAGGAGCGCACGCTCGAGCAGTTCGTGGCGCTAGGTGACGCCACAGGATGGAGGCTAGAGGCAGCGAAGTCAGGCATACCAAGCACATTCATGTTCGCCCCTGCGTAGGTCCTTTTGCGGTAAGGAAGCTGAAGCACTGAAAGAGGTGAGAGAAAGAGGTGAAACCCTGTTACCTCATAGTTGATTTGATCAAAGAAGTCACGGGTTCGCTATGCGAACCATATTTGTACCTCTAAAACTACCGAGTTGATCCCCCACGTGTTGCGTGTTTGGCGGGCCAAATCTGCTGTACGTTGTTTCGTACTGTAATTTGATTTGCGCTGTCGAGTAGTTTGGAATGAGGTCAGGTGCCCTCATTTTTGACTAGCTTTATATGTTAGTTGTTCGTCAACAGTAGTAGCAGTAGCAGAGAGGTGACCTAATTTCCATTACCATCGGTTGTCACGGCGGCCGATGTCACCCGACGTGGATCAGGACCGAGCCCCAAACGGAGCATCTCGCCTGCAGGTCTCGAGACGAGACAAGAGGACCCCCGTAGCCCCCGTAGCCCCAATCAAGACGACAGAGCATTTCCAGCTCTGCTCATCGCCAAACAAATCCCACATGTCCTTTCGGTATAATATTCCGATGCCGGCCAGTTCACACCGATTCGGAAGTCGTTCGCCGCCTCTTCACAACACCCGCGTCTCGGGCAAAAACCACATCCTATTCCCAACAACCTTCACCACGCAGCGTCGACTCATCAACGATGACCCTTCCTCGTCGTGCTGCTAGATGGGGGCCTCTCCGCTCGTTGCTATACCTCTCTCCAATTTTCATCATCGTTCCATGGCTTGGTCTCAAAGAACTCTACGGTAATCCACCTTTTTTTCCGTTTTTCTCCACCGCTCATCTTTTTTTTAGCCCTTCCTGAACCCATTACCGAGCTGTAAGTGTTCCTCGAGTCAACTTGCCTACAGTAAGATCTTTTCCTGACAACGCGCCTAGCGTCGACTCGGCAACCGGTCTTCCCCAGATTTCGGAAACGCAGATATTAAAATACGTACGGCATCTTTCTGAAGATATCGGATTTCGCACAGTGGGCACTGCTGAGCATGCCCTTGCGGATAAATGGATGGTCGACACGGCTCATGAGGTTCAGAGGGAGTGCCAGCGGTTGGCGGCCACGGATCCGGAGCGTAAGCTGGAGTGCGAGGTGTGGCATCAACGTGGCAGTGGAGCCCACCGGTATGTACTAGATTTCGTCATGTGCGAGACCTAGTACTCATCGAATCCCGCAGTTTCGACATGATGGGAAAAAGACTGTACAAGACTTATACGGACCTCACGAACATCGTCATTCGCGTATCGGACGGCACGTCTGCAGGGAAAGAACACGCCGTATTGGTGAATGCACACCTCGACAGCACCTTGCCCTCTCCCGGCGCGGCAGATGACGCCCTTTCAGTCGGCGTCATGCTCGAATGTATTCGCGTGCTCACGCATACCCCCGGTTGGACGCCCGCTCATGCTATCGTGTTTCGTAAGTCGTGCATATCATGCATCTCACTTCCTCGACTAACCTATCGCAGTATTCAACAATGGAGAAGAGTCGTTGCAGGACTCGTCTCACCTATTCTCCACGCAGCATCCTATAGCCCACACGTGAGTCACACTCTTCCTTCCTGTCTTCCATTTCCACAAACTGGTCTTCAGTATTAGATCTTTTATCAACTTAGAGGGTAAGGAGCCGTAGTACTAATCATATCTATTGCTGGTTTCTTATTTCCTGGTCAGCTGCTGGCAACAGGGGAGCCGAGTTGCTATTTCAGGCAAATTCTGAAGAGATGATTCACGCGTATTCCAATGTCATAAGGTAGGCTTGGACAGGTTACGATGCCCTGAGGTCGCTGATACCTTCTAGACCGCTTGGGACCGTCATCGCAAGCGAGATCTTCAGTTCTGGCGTCTTGCTCTCCGAGTAAGTATTTGACATCAATATTAGTTTTGTGGGTCTTTCTTTATGGTTTTCACAGCACCGACTTCCGTCAGTTTGAACAATATCTCAATGTTAGTGGGCTGGACGTACGTTGTTTTTTCGTAGCTGCATCTCGCTCACAACTACTCACCTGACATACGAAATACGTTTAGATGGCCGTTGTCGGAAACAGCTACATCTATCATACGCGCCAGGTACGTCCACAGTTTCTCTTATGACCCCACCCTTGCCACAAGCATCACATAGGATACAGCCGATAACATTCAGCCTGGAGTGGCCCAGCACATGGCTGAGAATACCCTCGCAATCCTGCAATACCTCTCTTCTGACGCGTCGGCGTTACCCTCGCTATCAAACGGCTACACACGACCAGCAACCGTATTCTTCACTCAATTTGGTCAATTCTTCCAATACCGATTCTCAACTGCGCGCCTCATGTACGGCACGCTATTTGCCCTCTCACTCACTCTGGCTCGATTCACCTACCAGAAGAGAGCACTTGCCCCATCGTCTACCGGCTTCTTGACGGAGCAATGGGAGGGCGGACGCGCGTTACTCGTCACCATTGGTGGGGCACTGATAAGTGCAAACGGACTTGCAGCTATGATGCATCGAGTACTCGGACGCAACATGAGCTGGTATTCGTCCGAACATTCCGCACTGCTCTTATATGGCCCTGCATCGATCGGCGGTTCGTCGTCCGCATTTATCTTCTCCCAAACTCACCTCGAATATTTTTTCTCACGTGGGTCCTTGCAGGAATGCTCGCGTCGCAGACGGTCTTTCCAGACGTAGCAGAGCGCAGCGTCCTCAGCGCTCTCTTGTTGATGCAGACCGGCGGCGCGCTCCTGTTACAGCTCCTTGGACTCGGCTCTGCGTATCTTTTGTTTTTCGCCGCAATCCCATTATTCGTTGCGCTGTCACTTGACGCGCTTCTGAACCACGGTCTCGTTGTCAGCTTGTGGACCTACGCGTTAGTGTCGCTCGTCCCGCTTCTGACAGGTATGCAGATGAGCTGCGTCGTTCTTGATGTGTTCGTTCCCCTCGTTCGTGCTCTTGTTGTTTCCCCCGAGTTCTGTCTTTTTTTGAACGACATCTATTGTAGACCGGGCGGATCGGGGCAGAAGCACAGGCCGAGCACGTTATTGCGTCGATCGTCGCAGTCATGCTATCGATGACCGTACCGCTCGTCACACCGTTCTCTCAGCGTTTTTCGGAGAACGTCCGTATGAACGCATTCACGATACTAAACGTCGTGACGATTGCGTCGGTCGCAGTATTCGCTCTCCGTTCACCCTTCAACGAGACCCACCAACGTCGGGTATTCTTACTTGGTTCCGATAACGTGAGGTCATCCTATTGCGCTTTTGAACGGACGCTTAGAATCGACGATGCGCAGATCACATCTCATGAACGATACCTTCATGTCAGCGCCGCAGATGGCGCACCCGGATTTGAGCAACTCGTCAATGACATAGCAGCGAATTTTGGCGTTGTCGGCACTGAAGCTGTTCAGGAGGATATGTCTCTCCTATTTCGTAGCGTACTGATCTCTGTCTACCGAGACAGTTCGTTTCTGCATACAAGTTACCATTGCCCATAGAACCCGGATTCGTCTCCCCGTTCGCCGCCGGCGAACGTGCGTTCAAAGTCGAGGCCATAAACGATACCCTTAACCTAGCCGCGGGCACGCGCAGCCTTACCCTACAGATTACGCACCCTGGACTCATCTGGACAGGTGAGTGAAATTACCGCCTTTTGCCATGATGCCCTCATTGAAATCTCCCTCAGTCGTCGCGTTCGATGCGCATGTGCTACGCTGGAATCTTGACGACGACCCGCCGAACGAGTACACACGGCACCACATCAAAGGGGCCTCGTTCTACGGTGTCGACCGCTGGTCGATCGACCTCGTCCTAGAGGGCACGGGCGCCCCGCTCAAGATCAACTTCTTGGGGATCGACGAAGAGGCCATGTGGCCCGGCAAGAGGGCCGCGACGGAAGCGCAGGGAGGACACGCGATGATGACGCTTTTTGAGAGCGTGGATAATTGGCTGGCGCGCGAGACGAGCAATAGCGTCGATGTGATGTTGCTGGCGACCGTTGGAGGCATCGTGACAGTGTAAATGAATATCGAACGGGTCATGGTAATTATCTCGTGCTTTTTATATCTATTCTTGTAGTTTGTTGTGACGATGACCCAGGGCCAGACATGATGCCCGCTACTAATGGAGATCGAGAAAAGTCTTCCAAATCATGTGCGTGAGAGAGGCAGCGAGACAGCTTTCGTTATCTTCTCTGCTGTGCTGAAGTGGGCCCTCTATCGGGATGCTCTAATTGGGAGCGTAAGGGCGCTGAGAATGAACACACGACCATGTATTTTGGGCAGGTTTTGCACCTAGCCCCTTCTATTAGTAGGGAGGACATTAGGGAGGGACACGCATGTTACTTTGCGCCTGTTCTTTTCTTTCCCACCAAGACATTTGAGATTGGTGTTGGTGATCTCCTATTGTCTCGTTCGCGTATGAAACACAAATCCAACAGACGCTTGAATAAAGCTTATACTGCTGGATATCATCTCACTTAGAGCGATCGTAGATGGTCTCATGAGCGGGCATTCTCGCGAGACTCTTCTAAAAATGACGTCGCGGAGTATCGTCTCAGTCCGATACCTGTAAGTTATGATTAACTCCATGTCGATTCCCGGCTACAATCGGGACGACATAACACACCTCGATCGACCTCTCGGACTTTGGCGTTCGGAAACTCTCGGTAAGGACCGTGGCGCGAGTCGAGAACACGCGACGTCAGACTGGTTTACTTGTGCCTGTGTTCGTGTGTAGCCGTTTCATGCAGACAAAAAACTGGCCGACCAAGCGTGCTTCTACTTATTAAGAAAGGAAGGCCTGGGCTTCAGTTAGTACTCACCGCTTTGTTCCCAGGGCGTTTCTCCTGGTGCATAGATGCTTGATTGCATGCTGTAAGCGTGTCCTTTGCCTGGGTCATACATGCGTGTTTATGATTGTGCGAACACACGCCCGAAAGACAAGCACGAAGGCGCCCAAGAAGTGGCTGTTTGTGTGTGTTGGGAAAGGTTCCCACGTCCTGGCCTCATCGATACCACCAACAAAGTGTCGTCGAACATGCAGTCCAAGCACTTTTCTTTCAGGCAAACCGTCCGCGGTTTCTTGTCTCCGTCTCCAAAACCACAACCTCCGACTCGTAAGTTTTGCCTAGGATCCGCTAGGACGACTGACTGATACGGTTTATTCAGCTGATGTCGATAACGTCTCAGTCTCATCTGCGCAGATCGGGACGTCCAATGATCTTGCGATGAGCGCGATCGAAACGTCTCTGGCTGTTCTCAAGGAGGGGAGTGCTCTAGCAACTAGGATCCCGTATATCTCCCCAATCGCTGGTCTGATACTCCAAGCGCTTACCATGCGCAGTGTGCGTCGTCCGTATATCTCCTTAAACAAGCACGCATCTTGACTGTTTGTCCCCAGGAAGTGAAGCAGTGCAAGGAAGAATGTGAAGTGGTGATACGCAGGCTCTCCAGAATCGCAAACATCATTGTGAATGTCGGCGAGTCGTGCGAAAAGTACAACCTGGACGAGCGAGACCTGCCGGCTGGTCTGCGCAACATTCTGGGTTCGCTCCGAGGGTTCGTGACTTTAATGGCCATGTTTTTTGATAGGTCTAACGATTGAGCAGGGAGCTGCATGGGGTGGAGCGCATATTGAAGAAGTGTTACCTTGTTTTTAACAAGGTCACTCCAGCCGTCAATTGCACGTGCAGGGGAAAAAAAACGTACCATCGGTGTGCGAAACAATTATGTCAGATTTCTCATATGCCCACAAACAGTCAAGAAATTTAAAAACAAGGTAGTTGCCGACGAAGTTCGGCCGTTCCCTCTAGTACGAAAGCAGATGGCGTCAAAGGATTCCTTCTACGGAAGGATCTTCTCACGAAGGTCAAGCAATGTGATGCCGAACTTCTTCACGTACTTCAAGCCTTTCAGGTTCGTGTAATAATTTCTCTATCTGCTTCATTTGGTTGACATCTCTTCTTGGAGGCTGAGCTATTGTTGGACGCTCGCTTCGTGTCGATTGCCGAAGGCAGAGAGGTAACCTACACCTCGGTGTTTCGTAAATATGGGTTTGGCTCACTCTCTTGCTAGGCTGCCGTCCGTTCGGACCCAATTGAAGAACCATCGTAGGCGCTTCTTTGCTTTGCTTGTCTATCCCAAGCTGATGACCACCTCTTCCAGGATCATTCCTTCAGAGCCCAATGCCCCGCAAATTTTCTTTGGACGAGATGCCGAGCTTTCTCAAATCGTCCACACGATCTTTGCCGACCTTCCGTCTCGCCTAGCACATATTGCTATTCTGGGTCCCGGTGGATACGGGAAAACTACCCTTGCTAATGCAGTGCTCACTCATGAGCGCATCCAGGAGCACTTTGGTGATGCCCGTTACTTCGTCAATTGTGAATCCATTTTCTCATCCGAGGCTCTCATAACTGAGCTCGGAAAGACACTTGGTGTATTTGATGGTGCCCCAGGTGCACTTTGGTCCCGTATCCGTACCGTGTTGAGTGCCAGGGAGTCAATCCTTTGTCTGGATAATTTTGAGTCCCCTTGGGACCAATCTGATGATATTAAACTCTCTGTCGAGGAGCTCTTATCAAGAATCACATCGCTCCATCATGCCACTGTCCTTATCACCATGCGAGGAGCAGAGCGACCAGCTCGAACTCAGTGGTCACACCCATTCCTTGAGCCACTGAATACCTTTGATCAGGTTGCAGCTAAAGAGGTCTGGCAAGCAATTGCTGGAAATTATGATGAATTTTCAGAGAAGCTCATTACTGTTGTGAACTGTGTTCCCCTTGCTGTTGATCTTTTGGCACATCTTGCTCAGATGATGTCACCTATGTTATTATGGGATGAGTGGAATGATAAACAAACAAAAGTTGTTCAGACAGGTCACATGAATAGGCTTACAAATTTGGAGTATTCCATTCAGCTATCAATTGATAGTGGAAGAATGAAAGCCAATCCAACTGCTAAAGTACTTCTTGGAGTGCTTAGCATGTTGCCTGATGGATTACACATAAAGTTGATCAAGGAGTTTCAAAGCTTGCTTGTTGATGTCAACATTGTATCATGCCTTCAAACTCTTCAGCAGTGCAGCTTGACAAAGTTATATGAAGAGAGATATCAACTACATCCTATTGTTCGTCACTTTTACAAAACCAAGGGTGCATTATCATTAAAGCATAAGGCAATTGTTGAAAACTTCTATATAACTTGGGCTTCTCTTGATTATGATAATTTATCTGAAGCCTATACAAAAATGGTGTTAGAGGTTAACAATATACAAGCAGTACTACTAAGCTTATTGGAGTCAAGCTATAAAACCCACTTTAAACTTATTAGTGCTTCAATTAACTTGACATGGTTTCAAATCCATATTGGAAATCACTCTGATAAAGTGATAAACCAAGCTGTCCAATTTATACAAAGAAACCATGGTGATATAGCACTACATATTAGAAGTCTTACAACATGGGGAGTGGTCTTTGCAGAGACAAGAAATATTGAGAATGCTATGGAGAAATTAAAAGGGGCAGAACAGATGTGTATATCTAGTAAAAATATTGATAGTGATATATGTGGTGAAGTCTATCGTCAGCTTGGAAGGGTTTATCTATTACAAGATAAATTAAATGATGCTATGGCCTACTTTCAAAGGGCTTTACAAGTTTATGGCAGTAATTTTTTTGGGTGTGCAGATGTTTATGATAGACTGGGAGGTATATATACTAGACTTGGACAACTGGATGAAGCTTTTAAATCATTTCAAAATGCCTTGGAATGTATAGAACAAATCCATGACAATCGATTTAAGGGGAATGTTTTTCAAGGTCTTGAAGAGATATATATAAGACAGAATAGGCTAGACAATGCAGAAGTTGCACTGCAGAATGCCTTGGAGTCCTATCTCACTGTTCATTCCCTTATAGGTTAAGGAAATGTCTATTTATCACTTGGAAGAATGCATTTAAAGCTTAATCAGCCAGATAAAGCTGCAATATCATGTACAAAGGCCTTAGAATTTCATGTAACAGCAAATGACCCTTTTAATCAAGGGCATGACTACTATGAACTTGGAAATGTTTATCTTGCTCAAGAAGAGTTAGATAGGGCAGAGAAGTCATATATGAATGCACTGGAACTTCATAAGCCAGTAAACAGTGCCTGGGGACAAGGAAATGATTTCTATGGACTTGGGAGGGTATACATGCAGAGGCAGGAACTGGAAAAGGCTAAGGGCATGTTTGAGAAGGCAATTAGCTTTCATAGTAAAGCACAAGATAGGATAGCAGAACAGAAAGATCAAGAGTATTTAAGTAAAGTCCTTGCTCAAATGTAGATTTGAATTATGTACCACTTTTGTTAGGCTTGAATATCAGAATGTGATTAAAATTCAATTACATACATTGTTAATAGAAAGGTCTTTGCTTATCCAAGGTAGGTAATCATAGTATGAAATTATAAAATGACTTACAGTACATTCTTTAAATTTAAGGTAATAACAGCTAATACTCACAGCAAGGGGTGAGTGGAGTGTAAGTGTGTCATTATTATTTGTATTCATTATCATCCATAAAAACATCATTTTGAGTTGATCTAGAGCAGTATAGGGGTGGGCAAAGGCAATCCCTTCCCCATCAGATGTTTGCATGCAAGGGGATGTGAGGAGGAAGGGTGAGGCATCCGGGATTGTGCTTGCCGCCTTGCTTTGCCATGTCCATGCATGCAGAAGGGGGTACTTCCCAATCCTCACGTTCCCCCTTCATGTGTCGCTGGAAGACCAGCGGGAAGCCAGACAACACTAAAGTGAGGTAGTCATGTGTGTACTGAGATAGAAACAGTGTGTGTATTAAAGAGAGAGAGAGTGTGTGTGTAGGGAGTGTACAAGAAAGAGTAATCCATCCAACACTCAGTTTCCATCCTTTTATCTACCCATTTCCTATGACATCGTGTTGTCCTGTATGACGCTTCTCACGTGCGTGTGAGGCGTCAGCCTTACAGTCACCTATGCAGAACAAAGGTGCGAGGAGGGATTGGCACGGTCCTTGATTGCGCGTGCCCTCCGTCCCGTTCGCATGAAGGTGGTTACCCCCTTTTTGCGTGTTGTCACTGTGCGCAAACAAGAAGTGAGAAGGAGTGCCACCGCAGATTTGCGGACACGCACGCAAATGGGGCAGGTGGGAAGGGTGGGCTGTGCTATCCCGCATCTGTCCATTCGCATACCCCATTGGGTTGGGATAAACGGAAGGGGGGAACGCAAAAGAAGTATGGCGCGCCTTCCCACTGGTCTGCATCGTGCTACTCTCACTCGAAAACAGGAGCGACACGTGCAAAGAGTTGTCGCACGCGGTCTGGATTCTGTCCGCCCGTGAACAGGAAAGAGGTCAGGGTTAAAAGGGTGGGCGTACCTTTTCCCCTGGTGCCCTGCATTCGCGTCCTCCGCTCGTCCGTTAAAGGGAAGGGAGGTTGTACCGCGTGAGGCAGCGTTAGGGTGCTTCGTCGGCGCATGAGAGCTGAAGCTTCCCGCGTTAGCACGCCCCGTATGCTTGGTTGTAAAATAAAAAGGGGGGTATTATCCAGTTCGGTTCTGCAACATCAACGGGGCTGGGGAGAGGCAAGCAATTTACAGAGCGTACCTTTTGTGCACCTCCACGCGTTTGTGTGCCCTAGGGTGATAAAGAAGCGGGGCCTCTCTCCTCTTGCACCCGCATAACCGTGCGATGGGAGGTGCTGTATTCAAAGAAGGGCGGAGACTCGGAGAAAGGAGGGGCACGGAAGAAAGGGTGAGGAGGGGTTCATGCGCGTGCGGCTTGGATGTTGTGGTCATGGACATGGTCAAATCAGCTCCGAGTCGCCGGCCCAATTCTTTCACCGTCATGATTCTTTCACCGTCACCGTCAACTCTGCATCATTCATCGATCCTCCGTAGACTCAACCTGTGTTTTGGTTCTGTTCTCCTGCTTTCTACGAGTACACAGATGTCCTCCGTCGTTTTTGACACATTTTTCCCCTTCGTGCTCTTCTTATGTTCCGAGCTCCATCTTTTTTATTTATTTATATTTATATTTATTTTTTATCTCATCTATTTGTAGTTGGGCGGATTGGGGCAGACAGGACAAACGTGTTGATCGCTCCTTATGCTGGCCGTTCTCTCTGTGCTTTTCGGAGAATGTCCGTATGAATGCAGTCACGGTCGCGGCATTTGTGCACCGTCCACTCTTCAACGTGACACACCAATGTCAGTTATTCTTACATGGTTCCGCAAAACGTGAAGTCGTCCTTTGTGCTTTTTTGCACTCAAACTGGCAGTGGGCCCGGTTCAGATCATCGATACCTACACGCCAGCGTCGCAGGTAGCGCACCCAGTTTTCGAGCAGCCATGATGCCAAATTTGGCGTCGTCGGCACTAAAACAGTTCAGCACTGGCACTGGCAGGATATGGATGCCAGTGGCCCGTTTTCTGCCGTGAGCAGCAATCCATATACTCTCATTTCTTGTCGTGCTAGTCTCTCTCTGCTATGACTATTCAAGACCGCATATGAAATACCACTTCCCATAGGACCCGGATTTGTATCCCCTTTCAAGTTCACTGCCTGCGAAAGTCCGTTCAAGGTCGAGGCTTATCTTAACCTACTTAGCCACTGGCACGGGGAAGCTTAGCATTACCCTAAGGTTATGTATGCGCCCTGGACGGACAGGCAAGCAGACATCGCGATGTTTTGTGATAACGTTGAATATCTCTATTCATCGCATTCGACACGCACGTGCTACGATGGCCGCTCGACGACGCACCGCCGAACGAATACATGCATCACCATAACTCCTACTAGTAGGATAACTCTTTTTCTGGCGTCGGCCGCTCTCATCTTAAGTGACACCGACGACGTGGCGACGTGGCAAGGTAAGAATCGCTGCTACGAAATCGCAGGAAGGACAGACAATGATGGCATTTTATGAGAGCATAGATAAATGGATGGCGCAGAGACTAGCAACAGCGTCGATGTGATGTTGTTGGCAACGATTGGCGGAATCACAACGATGTAATGTATACATGGTGATTATCTCGTGCTTTTACATCTATTTTCTGGTACTTTTTGTAACGATGGCCCGGGGCCTGGGCATGGGGATTGCGAGAATTCTTCCAAACCGTAAGTGTGACAGGCAGGAAGAAAGCATTTGTTATCGTCTCTGCTGAAGTGGTCCCTCTATCAGGGTGCTTTAATTGGGAGTATGCACTTGGACTATGGGTGTCGACTAGGTTTCATACCCTCCTACTTGTAGCGAGGAACATTCAACCAACAACCCACAAACCAACCCGAGTACCGTGACCGAGGGAGGGACCGACTCTTTCAACTTTCAAGGACACGTTACTTTGCGTCTGGCCAACTGCCTAAGCAAATGACGTTCTTGTATTTCGCGGCGCATCATCTCGGTTCGACCCGTCTCGCGATTAACTGTCAATTCCCAGCTGCCCATCGGGACGACATAGTATCTCAAATTTAGTGTTCGGAAACACTCTGTCGGGCCCATGACACGCGAATCGAGAACACGCGGGGTCAGACTGGTCTAATTATGCCTATACCCGTGCGTAGCGTAGACAAAAGGCAGGCCCAGCCGAGCGTGCTTCTACTTATTAAGAAAGGCAGCGCATTTTCTCTCGTGGTTCATTGAGGTCCAGGGTGCGGTAATTACTCACTGCTTTGTCCCCAGGGCGTTCCTGCTGATGCTCAGGTGCTTGGTCGCATGAAGGAGAAATATGAAGGCGCCCAAGAAGGCGCGCCCTGCTCATTGTTTGCGTGTGTTGGGAATTCCCACGTCCTGGCCTCATCGATTCCACCACCACAAGTGTTGTCGAACATGCAGTCCAAGCACTTTTCTTTCAGGCAAACCGTCCGCGGTTTCTT
>WNFR01005382.1_pt1 | contig 13076 bp, 13 predicted proteins | sample 5400221 | NCBI WGS metagenome assembly WNFR01 (sample SAMN13153357, study PRJNA577476) | soil metagenome | isolation source: 40 cm soil under Madrone tree | place: USA:California | collected 2016-06-14
TCGCCTCGCATTTTTCCGGCGGGATGAATTCCTATTATCTGCAAATCGTCATCTTCATCGGGATCAATGTCACGCTCGCGGTCAGTCTCAATTTGATCAATGGCTATACGGGGCAATTTTCGCTGGGTCACGCCGGTTTCATGGCCATCGGCGCCTACGTGTCGGCGTATCTTTCCACCGAACACAGCGCCGCTCTTTTCAAAGCGCTCGGCACAAATTTCTTTAGCATCAGTTTGCTGTTCGTCGGTGTGCTAATTACCGGAGGAATCGCCGCTTCGATTGCCGGACTTATCGTCGGCGTGCCATCACTGCGTTTGAAAGGCGATTACCTCGCCATCGTTACCCTCGGTTTTGGCGAGATCATCCGGGTGGTGATTCAAAACACCGACGCAGTGGGCGGGCCGCGCGGTTACAGCGGGATCGCTGGGTACACGACGCTTTTTTGGACCTACTCGGTCGCGGCTCTAACAATCTACATTGTGGTCAGTTTGATCGATTCCACTTACGGCCGCGGTTTTCTCACCGTGCGCGACGACGAAGTCGCATCCGAAGCGGTCGGAATCAACACCACGCGCTACAAAGTGACCGCCTTTGTTCTCGGCGCCTTTTTTGCCGGAGTAGCGGGCGGACTTTATGCGCACAGCACCACTTACATCAATCCGAGTGGATTCGATTTTCAACGTTCCATCGAAATTGTCATCATGGTCATCCTCGGCGGCATGGGCAGCACCGCGGGCGTCGCCTTTGCCGCGATTCTGCTCACGTTGCTGCTGGAATATTTGCGGTTCGTGGCCGGCTATGAATGGTTGCCGGACCTGGTGCGCCGCATCGCGGCAAACCGCGTGATCATCTACTCTCTTGTTCTCATCGCGTTAATGCTCCTGCGCCCGCAAGGTCTTTTCGGCCGGTTACCGCGGCGAGGAATTCCGATCGGCGGCGCGAGCAAACGCGCAAAATTGCCGGCTAATCCTGCTTAGATCGACATGAACGCGCCACTTCTCGATCTCAAGCAATGCACCATTTGTTTTGGTGGACTCACCGCCGTTTCGGCATTCGATCTGCAAATCGGCGCGAACGATCTGATCGGCCTGATTGGCCCGAACGGCGCCGGTAAAACGACTGTGTTCAACGTCGTCACGGGCGTTTATCGGCCGACCGGCGGCTCGATTAGTTTTGAGAACGCACCAATTGCAGGTCTCAAACCCAGCGCGATCGCCCGACGCGGCATCGCGCGCACGTTCCAAAACATTCGCTTGTTTGCCACGCTTTCCGTTTTCGACAACGTGCGCGCCGGGTTCAATCTGCATCTGCGTCACGGCCTAGCCCACGCGCTCTGGCGCATGCGCGCATTTTACCGCGAGGAAAATGAGGTCGAGCGGCAAGTCGACGAGTTGCTCGATATTTTCGATCTCAGAAAATTTCGCGACTCAGTTTGCAGCAGTCTTTCCTATGGCGATCAGCGTCGGCTCGAAATTGTGCGCGCGCTGGCGACGCGACCGAAGCTTCTACTGCTCGACGAGCCCGCGGCCGGCATGAACCCGCGGGAGAAAGAAAAACTCATGGAACTAATCCGGTTCGTAAAAGAAAAATTCAAGATTTCGGTCCTGCTTGTCGAGCACGATATGAAAGTGGTGATGGGAATTTGTCAGCGCATTGCCGTGCTCGATTACGGCATCAAGATCGCCGAAGGAACACCGGCGGAAGTGCAGGCGAATCTAAAGGTGGTCGAAGCGTATCTCGGTGAAGAAGCGAAAAAGGAATAAAAGATCGACATGCTCGAAATAAAAGATCTCGCGGTTAACTACGGATCGATCACCGCGTTGCACGATGTATCGCTCAAGGTAGATAAGGGCGACATCGTGACATTGATAGGGGCAAACGGCGCAGGGAAATCGACTACGCTGCGCACCGTCTCCGGATTGCTCAGGGCGCGGCACGGCAGCATTCGCTATGAAGGCGAAGAGATCAGCAATCAGCCGCCACACCGCATCGTCGAGCGCGGCATTTCACAGGTGCCGGAAGGCCGTATGATCTTCGCCAACCTGACCGTGCGCGAAAATTTGCTGATGGGGGCATACCTCCGCAAAGATCGACATAAAATCGGCGCCGAGTTCGATTTTGTTTTTGAAATTTTCCCCCGATTAAAAGAGCGAGCCAAACAAGTAGCGGGCACGTTGTCGGGCGGCGAACAGCAGATGCTCGCGATCAGCCGCGCGCTCATGAGCAAGCCGCGCTGCCTGATGCTGGACGAACCTTCGCTCGGGATCGCGCCGATTCTGGTGAAAACGATTTTTCAGAAAATCGTCGAGATCAATCGTTCGTTAGGAATCACCATTTTGCTGGTCGAACAAAACGCCAACCTGGCCTTGGAAGTTTCCCATTACGGCTATGTCCTCGAGACTGGCCGCATTATGTTGCACGATCGCTCGAGTGCCCTGCGCACGAACGAAAAAGTGAAAAGCGCCTATTTAGGAGGCGGCTGAAATCCAGCTGCTCTGGCCAAATCCGTGCGACGGGTGGGTCGAGCCAAAGCCAAGAATTGCTTCAGTGCGTTTGCGCAATCTCTCGCTGCCGGCGCGATCCATGAACGCACGTCGCGCCGCGTCGATCTCGACGAGGGGCACATTCATGGCACGCAGAATTTCCCATTCCTCCGGGCTTAACAGTTCGCGATCTGCGTCAGTCAACGCGCGTTTTTGCAATCGGGAAATGATTTCGGTCAAAGCGTCGCCGTTCGATGCGCGGAAGAGATCGATCAGCCGTTGAAAGCTGAGATGAAATGGAATCGTCGCAAGATCGACATCTACACTTTCGGAGACGCTGTCGGGCGGCATGGTTACGGCATCGGAGGTGGCGACAGAATTCCAAACATCTTCCGGCTGGTAATATCCGATTTCGACGAGATACACGGAGCGCGGCCCTGAAACAGACAGGCAGCAACTGCCGGCCATCGGTTCCACCGCCGCGCTTGTTTCCTCCCCGCCATCATTTTTGTAAACACGTAAGTGAACTTGTCGATCTACCGGCGAAGCGCTTCTAAAGATCGACGGCCAATCAATGTTCCAATAAGTGAAAATTGTGCGCGGATCACGGGCAATGGCGAAAAGAATCGGCTCGCCATACAGGCGCGGCAGTTCGATTAAGTCCTCAAGATCAACGCTTCGTTTGCCTCGCACGACGGGGCCGTCGGAAATGCGAAAGCCAGAAGCGGTCTCCGATTTGGATGCCACAACGTTGTTCTTGTTCTCAGCCATGGCGAAATCGTATCTGCAAGTTGACAAAACCGGAGCGACGCAGGCGAAATATTGCATGCTTCTCTCAAATTGCATCACTGGGCGCGACAAGCCAAAGTTCCACCGTGCGCAATGGTCGGCGAAACGTGAAGCCTTATGTCATTGTTAATCGGCGTGCGGGATCGATCACCGATTTAGATGGGCTGCTTTCGCAATTGCAGCGCCTCGAGCCCGCAGCTCTCCGCGTGACAAGCCGGCGCGGCGATGCCGAAAAGTTCGCGCGCGAGGCAGTTCGAAAAAGATGCGGTTACGTTGTGGCGGCGGGTGGAGATGGAACATTGAATGAAGTGATCAATGGAATTGCGACGCACGCGCGACAAGTCCGCCTCGGACTTGTGCCGCTTGGCACAGGCAATGATTTCGCGCGTTCGCTAGAATTGCCGCTGACCGTTGAGGAGAACATCGACATCCTGCTTTCGCAAAAATCAATGGCGATCGATCTCGTTCGCATCCGAAGCGACCACACCCGTTATTTCGTGAACGTCTCCGCCGGCGGTTTCAGCTGCCACGTCGCGGAAAGATTAACGGCGAAGGTCAAACGCGCCTGGGGTCCACTCGCCTACCTCCGCAGCGCGGCAGCCGCTCTGCCGCACCTGCACGCTTATGAGACGGTAGTCGTTTTCGATGATAAACAACAATTGACGGTTGATCTTTACAATTTGGTAATTGGAAACGGTCGTTTCGTCGCCGGCGGATTGCCGATTGCGCCCAAGGCGGATCCTGCTGACGGCCTGCTCGACGTCATTTTGATTCTAAAGCGTCCCGGACCTGAAATGGCTTTGCTGGCTGCGAAAATTGTTTTGGGCAAGCATATCTCGAACGGTGCGGTCATTTTCCGGCGCGCCAAGAAAATTGCGGTGCGATCGCGGCCTGGAATGTGGTTCAATGTCGATGGAGAATCGGTCGGCAAGGCACCGGCGGTTTTTCAAATTATTCCGGGCGCTCTGAACTTCGTTATGAGCAAGCGATGAAAAATAAAATCATCGATATTGAAAAGTTAGCCGAACGCGGAAACGAGTTTCGCGCCGCGGGCAAAAATGTGGTCGCGACAAACGGATGTTTTGATCTGCTGCATCTGGGCCATGTGCGTTATCTGCAAGCCGCCCGCGCGCTCGGGGATGCTTTGGTGATCGGCCTAAACGGCGATCAATCGGTCCGCGAGTTAAAAGGGCCCGGACGTCCAATCACTGACGAAAAGACGCGCGCGGAAATGCTTGCCGCGCTCGAGTGTGTTGACTTGGTGACGATTTTTCCGGAAATGCGAGCGACTCACTTCCTCGAGATGGCCGCGCCGGCCATTTATGCAAAAGGCGGTGATTACGGTTCAGAGACACTGAATGCGGAGGAGCGGGCAATTCTGCAGGAACTCGGCGCGGAGATCCGCATCATTCCATTTGAAGAGGGTTATTCCACCTCGGGCTTGCTCGAGCGCCTGCGCGGCTTTGCGAAATGAAACGTTTGGCCTTGGGAATACTCGGCTCAGGCAAAGGATCGAATTGCCGGGCGATTTTGGAAAGCATACGGTCGGACGAATTGCTGGCCGAAGTGCGCGTCGTGATTTCAGATTTCTTGGAAGCGCCGATTCTTGAGATCGCGCGCGAATTCTCGGTCGCGAACGCTTATCTGCCGCCTGGAGAATTTCGGACCCGACTCGAGCCAAAATCGGAGATGGAGCTCGTGCGAATGTTGCGCGACGCCGGTGTTGAGTTGGTGATTCTGGCTGGCTTTATGCGAGTCCTGAAAGCGCCGATGCTCGAAGCATTCCCACATCGAATTCTCAATATTCATCCCTCGCTCTTGCCAAAATACCCCGGACTCGAAGCCTGGAAGCAAGCACTGGCCGCCGGTGAGAAGATAACCGGTTGCACCGTCCACTTTGTCGATGAAAGAATCGATCACGGCAACATCATCGCGCAGCGCGAAGTTCCGATTTTGCCTGATGACACACCGGAGACTTTGCACGCTCGGATTCAAATTGCGGAGCACGCGCTCTATCCGGCAGCGATCGCTGAATTGTGCCGAAGCGAAAAGGCGCCTTAAGTGCGCTCAGCTTTTTGATCGCGCGCGAGCAACTCCTGCATCGCCTGCGTCGGCGCTTTGCCTTCGTAAAGCAATGCGTAAACCTGGTCGATGATCGGCGTCTCGACCTTCAGCTTGCGCGCGCATTCGTAGGCGCTCTTCGTCGTCGGAATCCCTTCGGCCACCATCTGCATCGAGGAAGTAATCTGCTGCAGCGATTGGCCGCCGCCGAGTTGCTCGCCGACGCGCCAATTGCGGCTGCGCCGGCTAAAACAGGTCAAGATCAGATCGCCGACGCCACTCAGTCCATAAAAGCTGGGCAATTTCCCGCCCATGGCCGTGCCAAGCCTGATCATTTCGGCAAGCGATCGCGTGACCAGCGCCGCTTTCGAATTATTGCCCAAACCAAGACCGTCGCTCGCTCCGGCCGCAATGGCGAAGACGTTTTTTAACGCGCCACCGAGCTCGATGCCCGTCAAGTCCTCCCCCGTGTAAATCCGGAAGCGCGGGCTCCCAAGATAACGCTGAAGTTCCACGGCGTATTCGGTTTCGCTGCACGCTAGCACCGTCGCGGTAGGCAGATCGCACGAAACCTCCGCCGCCAAATTCGGGCCGGAAAGCACGGCTGTCGCGTGCGCGGGGAAAATTTCGTGAAGGATCTCGCTCATTCTCATGCCAGTGCCATGCTCAATCCCTTTTGTGCAACTAAGAACCACTGCGTTATCGTTCGCGACTACTTCACGCAGCTGGGTGGCGATTGCGCGCAAGGCGGTCGACGGAGTTACAAAAACGATGAGATCGGCGACGGCGCAATCCTTCAGACTATTTGTCAGGCGAATAGTATCCGGAACCCGAACTCCGGGAAGGTAATCTTTATTTTCGCGGGTCTCTCGAATGCGGTCGACCCGTGCCGGATTATTTCCCCAGAGCGAAACGTCGTGGCCTTTCTTCGCCCAAAGCACGGACAAGGCCGTACCCCATCCGCCCGCACCCAGAATCGCCGTTGTTCCCAATTTCACTTTCGCTGGAAACGTGGTTCTGTTCCGTGGAGAAGACGAGAAACATTTGAGCGATGACGCAAAATCACAACCGCCGCCAGGCAAATGGAAAAATAAAGAAGAACCGGCTGTCCTAGTTGTCCGGTGTATAGCAGTGCACCGACTGTCACAGGCAGCGCTATCGCGGCTGCAATCGAGGCAACCGACACATATCGGCTCGTTAGAAACGTCGTGATCCAAACAATAGCGAAGATCAGCGCCGCAATAGGGAGCAGGGCAAAAACTACACCAACGGAAGTCGCGACCCCCTTGCCTCCCTTGAAACTCAGCCACACCGGATAACTGTGTCCGATCACACAGGCAAGCCCCGCAAGGATCGCGCAAAGTTCGCGGCTCCCTATAGGGTGATACCTGTCGAAGATCAAGATCGACATCTCCACAGCCGCCACGCCCTTTAAAAAGTCGAACAGGAATACGGGATAGCCGTAACGCTTGCCCAGGAGCCGAAGCACATTAGTCGCGCCAATATTGCCGCTACCGGCTTTGCGGACGTCGATGCCCGCGATGCAACCGGCGAGGTATCCTGCCGGCACAGAACCGATCAAATAACCCACCAAGACGCCGACCGCTATCGTAAGCACGAAACCTCCCTAGTATTTCTGTGGGCAGATCTCACAAGATCGACCATTATCGTGATATAAGTTATTCTTGGACAACCATATAGATATAATCGCGACATCGGCTGGAGTAACTCCACTAACCCGCCCGGCTTGACCGAGAGAAGTGGGCCGAATCGCACAAAGTTTCTGCCGCGTTTCTGCCCTCAACCCCGCGATCTTCCCAAAATCAAATCCATCCGGAATCCTTTGAAGGTCATTTCGCGCAATATCGCGGTTTTGATCGGCTTGTCTGACAGCATATCCTTCGTATTTAAACTCGGTCTCCACCAACTCCCAGATTTCCGCCGAGGCCAACGAGACCAGTTCAATTGGCAGGTTCGCGGCGCGAAAATCGGGCCGTTTTAAGAGCTGAGAAATCAGTACGCCGTTGATTTTGTTTTGAGTCGCAATCAGGCGAACTTTCTCTAAGAGTCCCATCTTCGTCTGAAAAGCGGCCCAACGATTTTGATCGACGAGGCCCACCTCGAACGCTCGTTGGGTGAGTCGTTGATCCGCGTTATCCTGCCGAAGGTACAATCGATCTTCAGCGCGACTGGTGAACATCCGATATGGCTCTTCGGTGCCCTTTGTTATCAGGTCGTCGATCAACACGCCGATGTATGCCTGGCTTCTTTGCAAAACGAACGGCGGCCGGTTTTGGATTTTCAAAGCCGCGTTCGCGCCGGCAATTAGTCCCTGCGCCGCAGCCTCCTCGTAACCCGAGGTCCCGTTCACTTGTCCGGCGAAATAAAGTCCTCGAATCAGCTTTGTTTCCAGTGTATGAAATAGCTGCGTGGGTGGAAAAAAATCATATTCCACGGCATATCCTGGGCGCATAATTTCAGCTTGCTCTAAACCGGGTATGGAGTGCAGAAATTCGAGCTGCACGTCATAGGGCAAACTGGTCGAAATCCCGTTGACATAATATTCCTCTGTATGACGACCCTCAGGTTCCAAGAAGAGTTGATGCGCGTCCCGATCGGAAAATTTGACCACTTTGTCCTCAATAGACGGGCAGTACCGTGGACCGGTGCCTTCAATGCGGCCGGCGTAAAGCGGTGATCTGTGGAGGTTGGATCGGATAATCTCGTGCGTGCGAGGGGTCGTCTGAGTGGTCCAGCACGGCATTTGTTCCACGTGGAACTCTCCTTTGCTGTTGTAATTCAGCGTAAAGAAATCATCCGACTCGCTTGCGGCCTCCGAGTAAAAACTGAACCTTGGCGGGGGCTCATCTCCAAGCTGAATTTCGCATCGAGAGAAGTCGATCGAACGCCGATTTAGCCGACATGGCGTGCCAGTTTTGAAACGCCCGATCGCGAAGCCATATTCTCGAATATTTTCGCTTAAACCGGAAGTGGCGTCTGCCATCCGTCCGCCTGGCTTGCTATTCTCGCCTACATGCAAAAGACCACGCAAAAATGTCCCAGACGTGATTATGACGCTTCGGGCGATAATCATTAGCCCGAGATCTGTTTCAACGCCGGCGATTGTTCCATTTTCGACAAGCACGCGTGAAACTGTCGCTTGTTTGAGGTCTAAATTCGGCGCGCGCTCCAAAACCGCCTTCATTCGAAATTGATAGGCTTTCTTGTCGCACTGGACCCGGGGCGCGCGAACAGACGGACCCTTCGATTTATTTAACATGCGAAATTGGATGCCTGTCGCATCTGCGTTGAGACCCATGGCGCCGCCGATGGCATCGATCTCGCGAACAATGTGGCCCTTAGCCAAGCCGCCCACCGCCGGATTGCACGACATCTGACCGATCGTATCCAGGTTTTGCGTCAACATTAAAGTCCGGCAGCCAAGGCGCGCTGCAGCTAGCGCGGCTTCAATTCCAGCGTGGCCGCTGCCGACAATCACAACATCGTAGTCCGTCGGGAGCTTAAACATTGCAAAACTTGGAATAGAGCGCGTGGGCATGGCCTCGTCCGTTGAAAGCCGCCTCCGCTAAGTCTTCTTTAGACATAAATATCTTAACGAAAATCACTTACGATAAATCATCTGCCCAGTGGGCCCATCGCAATGCCTCGCTCCTTCGTCGGCGCCTCCGGTTTCCGGCGAATTTTGGATTGCTCGCAGCGCAATTCGGCTAAGCAAAAAAAACAGAAGTGCTGTCGTAACGAAAGCGCCGCCCCAGGTCCAGTACTCTATCATCCGCGGATGAGTCTTTCCCTGAGCCAGATTTAGTCCGAACTGACCCAACGTTCCGAGGTAGGCATATAAAAAAAGTCCCGGTGCCCGTCCAATCGAGGTCCAAAGCATGTAGGTGCGAAATCGAATTCTCGTTAGGCCATAAAGATAATTCAGCAGGCTCGTGGGAAAAAGGGGATGCAGCTGACTCAAGAAAATGATCTTCCATCCCTCACGTTCCACTGCCGGCTCCAACACTCTAAGCGTCGGGTTTCGCGAGAGCTTTCGGCTCAACCATCGTTGGCCAAGCCATCGGCTAAACGCAAAAGAAATCGCCGCACCGATGCTGTTGCCAAGAAGGACGATGAAAAAACCCCACCATAGTCCAAAGAAAAAGCCAGCCCCGACACTCACGATTCCGCCCGGGAGAAGCAAAAGATTACAAGCGGCAAAAAGCAGCGGATAACAAAGCACGCTCCACGCCCCTAAATCGACCACGCGTTTTTGTGTCGCGGCGATAAGATCGACAATCGGAAAGAAACGCGACAGCACGAGCAATAGACCGACCGCTGCTGTGAACGCTGCGAGCTGAATATAAAGCGTGCGCCTGACTTTGAGCATCCTGGCATTCTGCGCGTTTCACAAGCTTCGCGCAAATTTCTCGCTAGCTCCGTTGTAGCCTCGTAATGCAAAAATGGCGTAATCAAGTAAACGCCCGGAAATGCCCGAACGCGATGATCTTTGCGAACCTCGTCGCTCAACTAAACGGTGGGGGCCTGTGCGCTCCGCCGCCGCGGAATGCCAAGACTGTCAAAAATCACCCGCGTGGCATCGGATCGATTGAGTGTGTAAAAGTGAATGCCGGCCACGTTGTTATCCAAAAGATCGTGACATTGTTCCAAGGCGAAGTGAACGCCGACGCGCCTGACCCCTTCAGGATCGTTTTCGCATCGTTGAAGAGCACGCACAAGCTTGGCCGGGAAGCGTGCGCCACCGGCTAGCTCAGCGATGCGTTTGAATCCGCCCATAGAGGTAACGGGCATGATGCCAGCGATAATGGGGAGGTGAATGTCGGCGAGCGCACAACGCTCGCGGAAATCGAGGAAGTCGCGATTATCGAAGAATAGTTGGGTGACGATATAGTCGGCGCCGGCGTCGACTTTCGCTTTGAAGTGGTCCATTTCGACCAATCGATTCGGCGTCGCGGGATGTCCTTCGGGAAAACCAGCCACGCCGATCCCGAAACCGCGGCGATCCGGATGCGCGCTGGATTCGTTAAATCGGCGAATGAACTTAACCAGATCGACCGCATGTTGGAACGAATCGCGCGATTTATCGTAGGGAATGTCACGCGGCCGATCGCCCCCGAGCGCCAGAATATTTCCAATCGCCGACCTGGCGTATCGAAGTAAAATCTCTTCGATCTCTTCTTCGTTGTGGCAGATGCAAGTCAGGTGCGGGATCGGGTCCAGTTTTGTTGTATGTTGAATGCGCTCGACAAGGTCGTGGGTTAAATCTCGCGTTGAACCACCGGCACCGTAGGTAACGCTGACAAAGTGCGGCATGTACGATTCAAGATCACGAATCGTTCGGTAGAGAATCTCGGCAGCCTCCGGCGTTTTCGGAGGAAAAAACTCAAACGAAAACGTGGGCGAATCCCTCCGTATGATGTCTGTGATATGCATGTCAAAACTTATCTTCGTTCGTGCCGCGACTTTCGGTCAACTGACCGAGCACATTTTCGACCAAAGGCTCGAGTCTAAACCGCGGTCCAATTCTTCCGCGTCATTCCTCCTAATCTCTTGCAACAAACGCGGCGAACGCCAGTGCAATCCCTCCGATTAGGACCTGCTTGCTAATATGCATGCCATTTTGTTAGATCATGGTTAAGCAAGAAGCCAACAAGTTCGAATAACTCTGAACAACTTTCGTCTCTTTCCATACAAGCAGGGTTTGTCGGGAGCTGTTGCAGGTGTTATCAACACGGGTGCGTGGAGCGATTAAGCTTGGTGTTTTTCCCCGGACGCGACCTTGTTCGCAGCAAGAAGGAGAAGGTTAAGTTGAAATTTATTGCTTAATAAAAGTACTCACTGTGAAAAAGTCTAAAGAGTTCAATGAGCCGTTCTCTCGAAAGTAAGAAATGTCGCAGCAGGCTATCGCAACAAACCATGAGAAGATCACAAGATCGAGATCAAGCGCGCCCGCGACGCATGAGTTTCATGAGCCGGACGCAAGTCTTTTTGAACATGTCCCGTGGTTATACGCCTTTTGTCGCGAACGGCTTTTTCGGGATGATACTGAACGGATTATCGGGACACTTTGGCAAAATGGCGGTCCCTCGGCGGGAACACAATTAATCGAGCTCGGCTGTGGCCCTGGATTTTACTCCAGCCAGCTCGGGGCACGTTTCCCGGACATTTCTGTGACCGGAGTTGATCGTTCGGAAAATCAATTGCATTGGGCGCGGCAGCGTGCCGCAGGACGCGGGCTGCGGAACTGCAGGTTTGAGCGAGTCAACGTATTAGCGCTTCCATGTGCAGATGCCCGCTTTGATGTGCTGATTGCCTCGCGTCTTTTCACGGTGTTGCCGGAGCGACATCGCGCGGTGGCAGAAATGTATCGCGTTTTAAAGTCGGGCGGGCGCTGCTTTATCGCTGAGCCACGCAGCATGTTCTGGGCTTCCATTCCACTCTTTGCCATGCGGCTTCTGGCGAGTGTGACGCATTCAGGCAACGGTTATCGCGAGCCGCGCAAGGCGCTGGTGTCTTCAGCAAAAGATTTCGCTGCCGTTTTCGCCGCGCATCCCTGGAAACGGATTAAGACATGGCAGGATGGACGTTACCAATACGCACTCTGCGAGAAAGGCTGATACACAAACAATTCGGACCAGGTGAAAGTTGTTCATCGCGTTCTCGATCCCAATCTCTTTGATCCCAGCGTAACGGGACTTTGCGCGCTCGCCGTTATGACGAAAGCACCACGCGCCGGTCAGGTTAAAACAAGGTTGGTTCCACCGCTTACACCCGCAGAAGCGGCCCAACTCAACACCTCTTTTCTGCGCGACACTGCCAATGCGATTGCTGAAGCGACAGGCGACGTCGCGCGAGGAATTGCCGTTTACACTCCCGTCGGGGCGGAGGAAGCGTACATCGACATCTTGCCGCACGATTTCGATCTCCTGCCGCAGCGCGGCAATGGATTTGGAGAACGCCTCGCGGCCGCAAGCGAAGATCTTTTTCGGATAGGCTTCCGTTCGGTTTGCCTGATCGATTCGGACAGCCCGACTGTTTCGACCGAATGTTACACGCAAGCCGCGAAATTATTGTCGATCCAAAATGATCGCATTGTGCTCGGGCCAGCAGACGACGGCGGCTATTACCTGCTCGGCATGAAGAAAAATCATCGCCGGCTGTTCGACGAGATCGACTGGAGCAGCGAGCGCGTTCTCGACCAAACAGTGCAGCGCGCAGCCGAGCTCAAGGTTGCAGTCGAACTCCTGCCGATTTGCTACGATGTTGATGATCGTACCACGTTGCGGCGCGTTTGTGACGAACTCCTCAGGGACAACTCAAAATCGACAATTGATATCGCTCCTGCGACGCGAGCATTTTTGCGCGAGATCGTCGAGCGCGAAGGCCGGGCCCGCATCTGGCCGCAGGAAAAATAAAATTGTAGGGCAAGGCGCTCCGCCTGCAAAGAGCTACGGCAACCGGCGCGGTTGCCCTACAAAACTGCGTCTATTACGATGCGCCTGGTATGGCGAAAGACGAAAAACGCGCACTCGTCACCGGCGGTGCTGGCCTGATTGGATCGCACGTCGCCGATTTGCTTGTGCGCGAAGGTTGGAAAGTTCGCGTGCTCGACAATCTCGAACCGCAGACCCATCGCCGCGGCAAGCCAACTTGGATTAACGAGCAGGTCGAATTCATCGAAGGCGATTTGCGCGATCGCGAAACTATCGCGGCCGCGCTCGA
>WNFR01005383.1_pt1 | contig 13075 bp, 10 predicted proteins | sample 5400221 | NCBI WGS metagenome assembly WNFR01 (sample SAMN13153357, study PRJNA577476) | soil metagenome | isolation source: 40 cm soil under Madrone tree | place: USA:California | collected 2016-06-14
GCCACGAGCCTCGCGTCAGCAGGGTACCAGGCGCAAGAGTTGTTTTTTCACAGTAAAAAGTTAATTGTGAATCCAAGTTCCACTTCAAGGGGCCACGCCGCTCGCCGCCTGGTCGAGCTGGGGCTGAAGGCGAAGGTAAAATGAAGCTGGGGAATTCCGCAGAGCGCGAATGCTCTGCGGGAGTTTTCTCTTTCTCATTTCTGCAGCGCACTTTGCACTCTCCCGATTAGCACCGCACTTGCACCCTCCCGCCTAGTGGTCAGGAGTGCCGCTTCAGGTTGAGGAAACTGTTGGAAGCTCGGGTTTGCTTCGCTTTAAATCCAATTCGTGCGGCGCGTCTTGAAACTCCACAAGCGTCAGCGCGTTTCAATTCGTCACGCTCAAGACCGGCGCCCCGCTGCGAACGGGCGCGACAGACCTTTGGCGAATCCAGCGCAAAAAAGGAGCTAAGTAATGCCGTCCAACCCCATCAATGTGCAGAGAGGGTTGCGAACGCTCTCAATACATCCAAGCCTGAGGCGCCTAGCCCTCGCTTCCGCCTTCGTTACCCTAACCGCTCAATATGGGCACGCCCAGGAACGAACTTTGATCGGCATCAACGGCGCTCCTAATGTCATTGTTTGGAAAAATCATGATTCATTGCAGCAGGGCACAGACCTTGTCAGTGCTGGCGCGGGCAAAAAGAACCCGGCCCAGATAGTCGCCTTGATCGCCTGCATCGTTCCGAGTGGAACCTCGGCCATCGTTGCGGGTTCGAGCAATGTGTTGGTCACTTCCGGCGAATTTTCCGGCTGCCGTGGCGCCGTAGACATTGAGGCGATCCGGAAATAAGCAAATCCAGCCGATCGCTCCGCCTGAAATATGCTCTAGCGCGAGATGACATTCTTGCTCGCGCCGATGCTTTGAAGCGGTAGAGCCGCAGACACTGACCGAATTTGGCGCGCGAGTGGTGCCGGTGTACGCCGACGCGCTCACCATGCAAACGCTGGTCGAACGATGGGTACGCCGGAAGCTGAAAGAGACCAATGCGGGCTGCGCGTGGTGAAATGAAGGCCCCAACACTCGAATGGGTACGAACCCCAAGAAAAGTCCCGACCAAGACATACTTACCAGAAGTTGCAAGGATCGTATTGTGTCGTCGACGGTCGCCTAGCCAGCTACGCCAGAGAGAAGCCATTCATGCGGCCATCATTCTATACCATCCGAAACTTCAACTCATCCCATTCGGAAAAATGCAGTTCGTTGCGAAGATAGAGCCCAAGCCAAAATAGAGCCGCAACCGTTCCGAACTCAGGAACCATGATGGTGGTGGCAGCCCGTACGGCTGCCACCACACCGATTACCTTACTTGCCAGGCGGCTTGTACGCGGCGCGAAGCTGGCCCGCCTTTTTGCGAACTTGCATGATTTCGTCCTGGGTAAACAGACGAGTGAGCTTTGGCTCCCGGATGACACCGGCTGACACAACGACACCAGAAATCGCCGGTGCTGCACTTGGGTCAGGTACATCGAAGATCACCAACACGCCGGGGCCATCGCTGCGGTGCTGTACATCGAGATCAACTTGCCACCGGCAGGTCCAACTGGTGTCGCGCTCTTGATTGCGTTGTAGATCGTCTGCGTTCGCAACTTGCGGGCGCAGCCCATCGGATGCACATCATCTTAAGTTCGCCCAACAGCGCGCGCTGGGCCGCAAAGTGAGTGACGAATTCACGGTGCCGCTGCCGCTGTGTAGGCTTCATCATCGTGAACTGCATCAGCGCGGCGACGAACTCACGTGGTGGCAGCAGCTCAATGTCGAGCCGCTGGGGATAGCGCAGCAACTTTGGCAGCGTACACGGCCGATGACGGCGGGCGCCCCGACAGCTAAGCCCCAAAATTTAAGCTGCGCGTTGAGCCTTGACGCGCTTGAACGCCATGAAGCCGCCCGCGATACGCCAACTAACGCTCGCCCATAGGCTCGCTCGAACGCTAAAGGATTGATCTGCCGCCTCGATCCGTTATGCGACCGGGGAAAACACTCGGGAGTGAAGTGGTCCGGCGACACCGCAAGGGCTCCGAAATATGCAGGCCTCAGCCGGGCCTTGCAGGTGACGCTGTATCAGGATATATTACTGGATATCTCGGAGGCGGCTATGAGCAACACGTCCCAGAAACGCGCGATCAAAAACTACCGGAACCGTCTCCACAAACGGGGGATGGCCCGTTTCGAAGTTCTGGGACTCGACGCCGATCGAGACCTGATCCGTTCGCTCGCGCGACGTTTGGCGGAGGACGGGCCAGACGCCTCTCGACTCCGGTCCGCTGTCAGCCAAACAATTGGTGGCGAGCCGCCCAGGAAGGGGGGCATTCTTGAGGCTTTGCGCCGTTCACCTCTGGTGGGTGCCGATATCGCTGTCGCTCGTCGCTTTGAATCCGGTCGCAAGGTCGATCTGTGAGCCGCTACCTCCTCGACACCAACATCATCAGCAATATTATCAAACCGGTTCCGTCGGAATCGCTTATGGCCTGGATGGCGGAGCAAATCGACGAGAACTTATTTATTGCCTCCCTCACCGTCGCCGAGATTCGTCGCGGCATATTAGAAAAACCGGCCGGCCGGAAGCGTGACCAGCTCGACGCCTGGTTTTTTGGCCCGGAAGGTCCTTCAGTACTGTTTGCCGGGCGTGTGCTACCTTTTGACGAAAGAGCGGGCTTAATTTGGGCGCGGCTGATGGCTGAGGGAACCGCGAAGGGAAAGCCTCGGAGTGCACTCGATACAATTATCGCAGCGATTGCCGAGACCAAAGACTGCATCGTCGTTACAGATAATGAGAAGGACTTTGCTGACATCAAGATCGTGAATCCCCTTCGGGGGCAGATCTGATGCAAGAGCGATGGAAACCCGCACTGGCTGGCTCGTCGAAGAGGTAAGCGGCCGGGCAGACTCAAGTCTACTCCGGCCGTGTCGTTTAGTGATGAAGGATATCGGACGACGTCACGTTGGTGACGCCCGTGAGGTGAATTTCCATATCCAAGCTTCCGATCACCTCGTTGAAACCGGAATTGTTGACGTAGATGATCGTATTGCCTCCGCTCGCAATGATCTGGATAGAATGGGCCGCAAGCGATGCCGGCGTTGACGTCGATGAGACCACCGATGAGAAATTGGAGAGGGCGTTGAAATCAATCTTGTCCGATCCATGGACAAAGTCAGTGATGGTATCGAAGTTTCCGGCTCCCGGTCGTGAATCGGCGGTAGCGTTGTAGCGGAAGTGATCGGCGCCACCGCCTCCGATCAGTATATCGCCGCCGCCATTGCCTATGATCGTATCTTTGCCGCCAAAGCCGATGATGAGATCCGTGCCCGAAGTGCCGGTCAGCGGGTCGTTGCCGGCGGAGCCGAGAATAACGGGCACCACATTTGAAACATTGTTGGATTCACTGGCTTCCGTGACGGCCCCCGCGGGGTCAGCGATTGCACCAAGGTAATAGGTCCCGGCCCTCGCGGCCAACGTGATCGGGATGCTGACCGCAATCGACGCACCGGCGGCCAACGGAGACTCGCTGACAGAACCCAGCAAGGTGTCCGCCGTCGTGATCGTATTGTCGGTCGACAGATAGACGCTCACCCCTGGCTTGTTCGGTTCCAACCACGTCGCGTCCGCCGTGCCGATGTTGTTCAGATTGAAGCTGACATGTGTCCCCGTTGAATCAAGGGTCAAATTGCTCACGGTGAGGTCGGACAGCGCCGGCGGCGGCGCGGTCGAAGCGATATTCCAGCCAATCGCATCCAACGCTGTCAAATCCGAAGATGAAATCGGTTCGACCAGGCCAGGAGTGCCGAAGGCATCGAACGCATCGGGCGTCGAGCTTGACGCCCAATCGCCGGCATCGCCGCCGGGGGAGACGTTAAAATTGTGCAGATTCGTTGTGCCATTGTCGACCGAGAAATAACCCGCGACCGAACCCGAGAGATCGTGCGTGGCAGGGGCCGAGTAATGAAACAAGTCCAACACGTCGTAACTGTTCGAAGTTCCACCAACGGAGGCACCCACCAGCAGGATCCGACCCATCACTTCAGAAAATTCATGGGCAACAACAGCGGTGAAATCATACTGGCCTGAACTCACACCGTTACTGTTGTCGTAGTCAAAAATGCCCGAGCTGTTGCTGAACCCAACCGAGCCATCGGTATTGGTCGTGGAGGTCAACAGCCCGATCGCTTTGGATTCGGCGGTCGGGATCCAGTAATGTCCACCGGTCGTGGGATCACCGAGCAGTGAGGCCACCGCTGAAGCATCAGCGGCACTTCTTTGATCATCTGCCGCCAACGCATTTTTGATCAGCGTATAGCTGGAAGACTGAAGGTACGTCAGGCTCATACCGAGCGCACCGTTCAGAGCATAGCCGCCGGCTTCGCCAAACCCGACATTAATGTTCAGGGTGACGTGATCGGTAAAGTGGTCGACAAAATACTGTGCCACCTGCAAGACGTCTGCGGTGAATCCGGTCGGCGCAGAACTGACGCTTGAATCCCAGACCACATTGATCGACAGGCCGGTGGCGGAGCCATTTGTCACCAACGTCGAACTGCTGGTCGTCGCCGAACCGCTGCCCGCGGCTCCTCCTCCATGGCCTGCGGCCATCATCACCTCAGGCGCATGAGCGGGAAGATGAAAGTCGCTGGAATAGAGAACGTAGGTCGGCGCGTTGAACGCTAACGAGGACGGAGCATCGATGACCGCCGGGCTCGGCGCATCGGCGTGCGCTGGATCGAAGTTATCGCCGAAATCGAAGGTGTCGCCATTATCGTGGTCAAGCAAGGACCGCGATTGACCGATCGTATGCTTGCTCATCTCGTTGCCCCCCGATCTGACGAGTATCAAGAGGATTCGTTTACAAATCAAGAATGACTGTCAACTGGGATGGGATCCCAGACAGGAGTTCCTACTCTCCCCATTATCGACCTGCTGCAGAAGGCTCCGCGGTCTCGTCCGCCGCCCCGGGGCGTAACGGCCGGAGTGGCACCTCTCAATGCGATACCGACGCACGAGCCGCGCGACTACTGGCAGAACTTGCGTTTCGTGTCTTTTTCGGCTGAACCGGGGCAAGTCCCGCCCCCGGTCAACCAGCCTTCCTAGATTTGCGGTTTGCGGTAACCCATGCCTTGTGGTAATTTGTACACAAGCCATTACAGGGTAGTTAGCTAGCTATGTCTTCAACAACTTTTACTGTTCGTGTCGAAACTGACGTCAAAAGGCGGCTGGAGAAACTGGCCAAGAGCACCGGTCGCAGCCGATCGTTTCTCGCCGCCGAGGCGCTAAAAGAATATCTCGACGTCAACGAATGGCAGGTGGCGGGCGTCAGGAAAGCCATGGCTTCACTTGATCGCGGGGAAAGCATACCGCACGAGCAGGTCAAAGCGTGGGTCAATTCCTGGAGCGGCAAGCGCGAACGCCCGGCCCCTAGACGATCGGCGAAATGAAGATCGCTTGGTCGCCGGAGGCTATCGAAGACCTGATTTCGCTGCGTGCCTATATTGCGGAAGACAATCCTGCTGCCGCCCGCCGGACCGTGCAGCACATCGTAGAGAGCATCGAGCAATTACTCCCGGACAATCCGCGGATCGGCCGCGCCGGACGGGTGCCGGGCACGCGCGAACTTGTCATTCCCAGGTCACCCTACATCGTGCCCTATCGGCTCCAGCGAACGACGATCCAGATCTTACGCGTCTATCATGCGGCGCGACGCTGGCCTGACAGTTTTTGATCATCCGCTCCTGTTCGACTTTCTAATGGATCGATTCATCCCCGCGGTCGTTCCCGCCTCGCCTCACGAAATCGCACACCCACGCCGCCGCCGTTGTCCTCGATGAACTCGACGCCAGCTGCTTCAAGAACTCCGGAACCATGATGTGGTGGCAGCCCGTACGGCTGCCACCACACCAATTACCTTACTTGCCGGGCGGTTTGTACGCGGCGCGAAGCTGGCCCGCCTTTTTGCGAACTTGCATGATTTCGTCTTGGGTAAACAGACGAGTGAGCTTCGGCTCCCGGAGGACACCGGCTGATACGACGACGCCAGAAATCGCCGGTGCTGCGCTTGGGTCGGGTACATCGAAGATCACCAACACGCCGGGCCATCGGCGGCGGTGCTATACATCGAGATCAATTTGCCATCGGCGGCTTCGATGAGATTTTTGGCCGACTAAACAAAAACGAAGAAAGGGCGCCTAGTCGCGCTTTTGATCTCACCGCGAGTGCCTATTTGGCATCGAAGGGGTTCAACCCCTTCTGCTGACAAAGTTTTGAGATGACGTCCCGGTTTTCGTCAAGACTTGCGCTGTTGAGGGCGCCTCCGGTTATGCTTCCATTCTCGGTTATGACTGTCGCAAGAAATGGCCTCATACCGGTGTAGCCCGTGCTGGTCTTCAAATTGATCAAGCCGCAATAGTCGAACGAGTGACCGGCTAAGCGCTGTGGAATTCGTGACCATCGAAATTTCACCGAATCTGCATTGTTAGTCCGGCCGTGAATCCATCGGCGAGAATTGTTTTCTCGGCCGGCGTCAGATCGCGCATTTCCTCACGGGTTGGGGGGACGGCACTATTCGGCTGATCCTCCACCGACGGAACTGTTGGTCCGGGAACGGCTGTGCCGCATCCAGCGCAGCAGAGCGCCATAAACGCGGAAAACAAGATGCGCGCGCGAACGTCCACGTCGTGCCGTGAGCTCCAGGCCGCCTGCTAGACCGCCAAACCTGCGTTGCTCTTTTCCATCGAGGCCAATGCCTGTTTCAAGACCGACCGGATCCGCTCGGCATCCGACGACTTGACGATGGAGGGATCGAGATAGAAGTCCAGGCCCGGCATACGCTCAATGACCACGCCGCCTTTTTCGGTAGACCCATCGACGATGCTGTCGACCGAATAAGGAACCACTTCGCGGCTGATGCCCTTCATCGTAATGGGGGGCAGCGCGTGGGCAGTAATGACGTCGCTGACCAGCGCGAATGTCTCGTAGCTAATAACGATGCCGCCGGGCTCGGCGATAGATTGCAGACGCGCGGCCAGGTTGGCTTCCGCGCCGATAATCGTGTAGTCCATGCGGTCGGCGCTGCCGAAATTTCCGACATTGCAGTAGCCGGAATTGATTCCGATCCGCGACTTGAAAGGATGTTCTATTCCCGACGCGCGCCACTTCGCGTTGAGTTCGACCAGGCGACGCTGCATGTTCCAGGCCATCCTCAAGCAGGCTTGAGCGTCTGCCCGGTCGCCTCTGGTTTCAGGGTCGCCGAAGAAAATCAGCATGGCGTCACCAATGAACTTGTCGATCGTGCCGCCGTGCTCGTGAGCGATCGTGGACATCTCCGTGAAGTATTCATTGAGCAGCTGGGTGATCAGTTCCGGCTGCAGCCGCTCGGTTGTCGCGGTGAAGTTCTGAATGTCGGAGAAAAAGATCGTGAGCTTTTTCCTCTCGGTGTGGATAGTGACGTCTTTTTGCCCGCTAAAAATGCTCTTGTAGACCTGAGGCGAGATATAGCGGGAAATCTTCATGGAAAGCGTCGCAAGGAAGTCGTTCGCCGATTCAAGTTCGCGGTTCATTCCCTTGATGCGCATTGCCTGCCGTCGTTGCATTCCCAGGAATGATATGCCGCTGATCGCAGCCAACACAAAATAGGCCAGCAGATACTTGAACGAGAACAGGTTCGCAGCTATCGGCTGCGTAATGGTGACTTCCTGGATGCCACGAACGTCACCCACCTTCCAGTCGGTCTTGGGACTTTCCGGGTGAGCATTGTGACAGCTGACACAGGCCGGTCCCATTACCACGGGAGCGACAAGCCGAACTTTGTCGCTGAACAGTGATGTAGCGGTGTCGACGATTTTTTGATCGGGATTGTTGCGCAGACTGTCCAACGAGCTCTTTTCGAACGGGTCCAGTTGGTGCGGTGTTCGATTTTTGAAAGGAAAGTCAGATACGAATCTGTAGTTGATATTTTCCTGTTGCGCCCCGATGACCCGGCCCAGTTCCAGCGACAGCGTGGCCGGTATCGGAATGGCTCCGGGTACAGCTTCGTAGTTGTGAACGACCTTGGTCGACCCCGGATTTGCCAACACCCGCCCGACGACATTGGTGGCGTAGTATCCGCGCACGCTGCTGATGACGGAATTCAGATCTGTCGCTTGTCGCCGCAGCGCCGCTTCCGCGAGATTGGTGAGATCGAGCCATACCGCGAGCGGCAGAGCCAGCAGCAGGAATGCAATGAGGATTCCCGTAAGGAAGGCGTGGGAACGGAGGTCTTCAGAGTTCGGCTTTTCCATGTGTGGCTCCGCTTTGGCCTGTTATTGTTATCCCCAAGCCTGAAGGACCTCCTAACGACACCTGCAACGATTGTGACTTTATCAAGTTTTGCATAGGCAGCCAGCGCTCGACGTGCCGCCGATTGGGTGACGCAAATGCGTGCTAGAGCCCTATTTCCCCCCACGCGCTCAAAGATCGCTCGAGCCAACTCACGGGGCTTCTCAACGGAATGCGCGGATCAGAACCGCCTTGATCAACTGGTTCGGTCGAACCGCGCCAATCGACGCATTATAGCGGCTGCCGTATACTTGGCGGATCATCGCCTTGCGAGCCTCGATCGTGTCATCGATCCGCACCGCAAAATCGTCTTGCGTGCTACGTACGACGAGGCCCTGCAATGTGACATCTCCCATCCGGACCGTGATCGACTGCCCATTATCAACCGGCGGCCGTCCCTCGATCCGAAGTCCAGTCGTCGAAACGTCAAGGATGGGCTGCCAACTGATTTCTCCGTTCCAGCAAACGCCAACCCGTTCGCCGCTTTGCAGGCGCTCGGCCTTTCGCTTGCGGGGCTGCTCAATACAGACGAGGCAGGTTAACGTCAGTAAGAGGATATTGTACCAGCTCCAAAACAGTGCGACCGAACTCGCCTCCTGAAGTGACCATCCCCCATTTAATCCAAACGACGAAATCACCGCAACGATGGTAAGAACAAGATACGCAAGAAGCATTCTGAGCAGTGACCATTCGACAAACAGAACGTCGCGATTTCCACCTTTGGCCGTTACTTTAAATTTTTGCCCGACGGGATTAAACAAACCCGCGACAACCGCTTTGAGAGCTGAGTGGGCGGCGATCAACTGGCTGACGTCGGCCATGATAGGCATAACGCGTGCCTGCGTCATCCAGCCCAAGACACTCATCTGGACAATGAAACAAGGCAGGAAGTAGCTGAGAACATCCTGGAAGGACGCATGAACGGCCTGAATTCCGAACAACAGAAAGAGGATCGGAATGATAAGCGCCAAAAGCCTGAAGGCGTGAGTCGCACTCCAATATAAAAAAGTTTCTGTAAGAATTACGCGATCCACGAACGTTAGCGTGTTCTGAAGACGTAGTGGACCACTTTTTCCACGGCAAATTTGCACGAAACCAAGGCACCAGCGGCTGCGCTGGGTGATGTATTCCTTGAGTCCTTCGGGTGCGAGTCCAAGAGAAAGTTGCTCGTTCAGATAGATGGTCTGGTAGCCGATCTCTCTCAAGCGTAACGTTACCAGGTAATCCTCAGTGACGGAATCCGTTGGGAACCCGCCGATCTGCATCAAAGGATTGACCCGAATAACCGACGACGTGCCGCAGCAGAACGCTGCGCCCCAGGCATCTTTTGAGGCCATCAGGACGTCGAAGAAATAGCGCTGCTCGTCCGGCCAGACGCGGCTCAGCGCTAGATTACCCTGAATAGGGTCGGGATTCACGAAATGCTGCGGGGTCTGAACAATGCCGACGTTCGGTTCCCGCATCAGAGCCAAGCATCGCGTTAGAAAATCCGGTTTTGGCACGAAGTCTGCGTCAAGTACTGAGATGAATTCCGGCGGCGTTCCCAGATCGCAGAGATAAACCAGCGCGTTGTTGATATTGCCCGCTTTGGCGTGGGCATTATCCTTGCGCGTAATATAGCCGCAGCCGTGTTCCTCGCAAAGCTGTCTCAGCCATTCCCGGCGCCCATCGTCACAGATCCAGACCCGGGTGTTCGAATGGTTCATCGACATTGCGCCTACGATCGTTTGCTCCAAAATCAGGCGATTCTCGTTATAGGTGCAGATTAAGACATCGACGAGCGGAGCCGACTGGCTTCGCAGCCAATGCAAATTAGCTTCAACGTCTGGCGTCCGATTGCGAATCTTCGTCAGAAAAAATAGCGACATTGTCGTCGACAGCATGGAAAGAACTTCGCCTGAAACGAATATGATGCCCACACAATAGTCGAGAGTAAGCCCCTGCTCTGGCAGGGAGCCGAAAAGCCTCCAGATCATATATCGCCACATCAGAAGGATAGCGATGCTGCATACGATCGTGCGGTGTAGCGCATTATTGCGGTCGAGCCACACAAGTGAGGCGAGCGCAATGCCGCCCGCGGCAATGCCAAGCCACGCGTCGGCCAGAAGATTCGGAAAGACCGGATTCATGTCAATTCGCAGCGGCAGTGATCGGTGAAGGCGTTTGATTCGCGAAGATCACCTGTCCGGTTCGCCCCAGATTGCAGCCTTGACCATCATTCGTGAGATCCGGAACTTCCACGGCGACGCGGTACTGCTCCTTGAGTAGAGAGGACGGCGCTATCGCATAGTTCGCCGCCGCCGATGCAACGCCCGTAAGATTTACAACGCGACCTGGCATCATCACATCGCCATCACGCAATCGGAAGGTCGCACTGCTTCCCATCTGCAGGCGATTATAGACAGCCTCGCTAACCACGGCGGTCACCAATGCGGCATTGCAATCGAGCAACCGCATCAGCTCCTGACCGCGCTGTACATGCTCTCCCGACGCTGTCAGCAATTCCCATACCGTGCTGGACGATGGCGCGAGCACCTGGGCGTCTGAGTTCAGTTGAAGGCGATCACGCTCTACATCAATGTCCTTCTGCAGCTGGCGGATCATCGATTGTTTTTCGGTTAGTTGAGCGGACAATTCGATAACCTGCTGCTGAAGCTCATCTGCGCGCTGCGACGATCTCGGGCGATCGTTGTAGCTGTCGCCAAGAAAAGAGCCCGACTTCGCCGAATCAAGTTCCACCGCAATTCCCTTGATCCGCTGTTCGATCGAAAGCACATCCTGCTTTGCGATTGCGTCGTCACGCCGTACCTTTTCTAGCAAGGCCTTCGGCTGGAAGCCCTTGGTGTCCAGTTCAAGTGCGCGCTTGAGGACAGCGGCGGTCTCTTCCTGTCGTGTGGTGGCGGCAGCCAGATTGCTCTTGCTTTCCTCAATGCGCGCTTCAAGCTGTGCGATCCGACCAATCTGGAACAGTCGTGTCTGCGCGACAAATTCGCTATGCATCCGCTCGATGCTGTCGAGCCGGGTCTTCAGGGCTGCTGCCTCAATCTCAGTGTGCCCTTCCAGCCGACGCAGATCCTCAAACCGGGTTCGGTCAGCACGACTGTTCGTGATGCGTAGCAAAGGAGTGCCGGCTGTAAAGATTGCACCGACTGCGAGATTAGTCGGTGCCGAGGAGACAATTCCGTCGATTGGGGCGCGCAACGTCAAGGTGCGGCCATTCACGATGGCCTCAACACTCGTCGTTTGAAATAAGCGGTGTACCGGTAACCAGACGACCATGCCAACCAAGGCGAGAGCTGCAGCGGACTTGACGGACCGTCGAACTACGAGATTCTGTGAGAGGCTCTTGACGTTCCATGGTTGTGCATCGGGATCGGTCGTTGGTTTTCCTGCATCGCCGGGAGCGAATTGTTTTCGCAGATGTGCCAGCCGCTGCTCGACATCGAGATGATCAAGTTCGCGGTCGCCCCCAGGGCTCATTTGATCCGAACCCGGCTGACGGGAGACCGGATCATCCTTCGGCAACCGGGTTTTTGGGGAGGATTTCACGACAGCGCTCGCTCCACGCAGAAAGACAGGCAGCTTTATGCGGGAATTCGATAGCGGCCATTTAACGTTTCAACAAAGCTAAAGGGTACTACGCCGGACGGTTAACGAGATTTAAAGGAAACGACAAGATCCGGTTGATCGGAGCGGCGAGCTCAACCACCGAGCGTCGTTTTGCGCGCTGTGACGCGCTGCGTTCCCGGCATTGCCGTGGTTCAGAGCTTACTGGGGATTTTAGGGTAGAAAAGATTGACGCGGGGCGGGCCAAGGGCGTTGATTGACAAGCAATTGGAGAACGCGCGTTGCGTTTGCGCAGCCTCAGTGTTCTGACGTCACTGGCAATCGGCCTTGCGTCGTGTTCGCAAGAGGATCCGTATACGGATCAGCAACGTTCGTGCATCGCAAAGCGCTACACCAACTATGATGCAAAACAGCTCAGCCAGTGCGTGGACGTATGCAAATCATGCATGAGTGGTACCATCGTTACCTGCAACACGTCGTGTAAGCTCAAGGGCGCAAGTTAGATTTACAACGATGCAAACTCTCGAACGGACCGGCGAGCCGCAGGCTCGATCATGAATGGCCGCGACCATGCAATCTGGCCTCAAGAGACTTGCAGAGCATGACGTCGCGCGGCACCACTTCGCCGTGCTGGAAGAATGACAAAATCCGGTCGATCCGGGCGGCATGCCGCAATTAAACTCGCTCATTAAGCTGAATACCGGTGTTGGGGGTTAAATCTGGAACCCGGTGCACGCCAGCCCGGTCGCGCGGCCTGCGATTGGCCACTCAGAACGACATCGTCAGATTGATTGACAGATCACTGGACGTCTTGAGCACCAGCGCGGCGTCGCCGCAGTTCCCAGTCAAAATCGGGCCGGATAAGCTCAAGGGGGCGCAACTTAGTGCGCGTTCGGTTCGCGGGCTTCATGCCTCGGGTAATCCCGGGCATCGCACGGGGTGCTAACGCTTCGGCCGCTCAGGGCTTCCTGTTGTTACGGACGATATCAGCTAACAGCTCCGCGCCCAACAGCTCGGCGTCTGCGTCGGCCGCCATTTCCCTTTTCACATGATCCGACAGTTCATCGCCGCGCCATGATCCGACTTTTGAAATGGCGTCGAACCACGTTTGAACGTGGTCAATCGCGGCTTGGCTGCAGCCAACTGCTGCCATGCGCTCCACAAGCG
>WNFR01021413.1_pt1 | contig 13075 bp, 9 predicted proteins | sample 5400221 | NCBI WGS metagenome assembly WNFR01 (sample SAMN13153357, study PRJNA577476) | soil metagenome | isolation source: 40 cm soil under Madrone tree | place: USA:California | collected 2016-06-14
TGGTCGTTGGTCGTTGGTCGTTGGTCGTTGGTCGTTGGGAACAGCAAACGCCGTTAGAATTCGGGCGTCGGCAGGACGTTATTAGTCGTTGGTCGTCGGCAGAAGCAGCGTGATGAGCGGGCCAGACGAAGAGCAGTGATGTTGGTAACGACGATGTACCAGCCCCGAAGGGGCGGGATAATTCAGCCCAGGGCGTAAGCCCTGGGTAGGTTGCAAGAACGACCGAGTCCCGGAGGGACGGAAGAGACGCGGGCGAGGGCGCCCGCGCCACACAAAGCAGGTTCCTCACCTCTAAAGCGGTTAGGAATGACAGAGATTTTGGATTTTTGAGCTAGAAGCTAAAGGCTAAGAGCTAGGAGCTGTTTTTATGCCCCGAGAGATCATTACGATGCAGTGCGGTGATTGCAAAGAGCGGAACTATTCGACAACCAAGAACCGCAAGACGACACCGGACCGGCTGGAGCTGAAGAAGTTCTGCAGCCGGTGCCGTAAGCATACGCCGCATAAAGAAGTGAAATAATTTACGTATTGCCGGATTTGCGAATTGACGGATTTTCAATTCGGAAATCAACAAATCCTTCAATCGCAAATTGAATTCAGGGGCGTAAGCTCAACGGTTAAACTGCCGGTCTCCAAAACCGGACTTGGGGGTTCGAATCCCTCCGCCCCTGCCAGAGTTTGGGACTGAGAGCCAGGAAGTGAAGTATGGGAGTTGAGACAAAGAAGATGGCGAATTCAATCGCAGTAGCGGGCGGTAATTTTGGTGACCGGATCAAGGCCTGGCCGCTGCGGGTCAAGGGCTTTTACAACGATGTGCGCACCGAAATGCGCAAAGTCACCACGCCGTCGCGCAAAGAAGTGCAGGCGACGACCGCGGTTGTGATCATTACAGTGTTTCTGTTTGGAGTTTATTTTTTCCTGGTGGATAACGTGATCGGAAGAGGAGTGGATTTGCTCTTCCGGACGTTCACCAAGTAGGTCTGACGGAAGGTTTCCAGGTTTTTAACTATGGCGGATGAGCAAAAAAACGGGACATTAGAAGCTGCCGATCCCCAGGCGCCCGAAGCTGGCGCGATGACCGAGCAGCCGCGCAATCCCAATATGAAGTGGTACATCATCCACTCCTATTCGGGATTCGAGCGCAAGGTGAAGGAGTCGCTGGAATCGCGGGTCCGAGCCTTCGCTCTGGAAGATAAGATCGGACGCGTGCTGATTCCGACCGAGTCAGTAACGGAAGTTCGCGGCGGCAAGAAGTACACCGTGGAGCGCATGTTCTATCCCGGTTACGTGCTGGTTGAAATGGACATGGATGACCACGTCTGGCATGTGGTGAAGTCCACGCCGCGGGTGACTGGGTTTGTTGGTACCGGGCAGCAGCCGACTCCACTTTCCGAAGAAGAAGTTCAGCACATCGTTTACCGGGCAGGCGAGTCGAAAGATAAGCCCAAGCTCAAGGTTAAATTCGAGAAGAACGAGACTGTGCGCATCAGTGAAGGGCCGTTCGCGACTTTCACCGGGATCGTGGATGAAGTCAATGACGATCGCGAGACCCTGAAGGTGATGGTCACGATTTTCGGCCGCTCGACGCCTGTGGAACTGGAATTCAAGCAGGTGGAGAAGCAGGGATAAGACTTGCCGACCCTAAAGGGTCGGCCGGAACGGGCGAGGACGCCCGTTCCCACACAGTTCGAGGTAACGAATAGATTATGGCGAAAAAAGCTACAGGATCAGTGAAGTTGCAGATCGCAGCCGGCAAGGCGACTCCGGCTCCTCCGGTAGGTCCGGCGCTTGGTCAGGCGCAGATCAACATCATGGAGTTTTGCAAACAGTTCAATGCGCGCACCAGCCAGAAGGAACTGGAAGGCTTGATCATTCCAGTGGTGGTGACGGTCTATAGCGACCGGTCTTTCACCTTCATCACTAAGACGCCTCCGGCTTCGATTTTGCTGAAGCGCGCTGCGGGGATTGCCAAAGGCTCAGGCGCTCCGAATAAAGATAAGGTCGGCAAGGTCACGCTGAAGCAGGTCGAGGACATCGCGAAACAGAAGATGCCGGACCTGAATGCGGCTTCGGTTGATGCGGCCATCAAAAGCGTCCGGGGAACGGCGCGCTCGATGGGAATTGACGTAGTCGGATAGGGTTTGGGAAGGGCACGACTTCCAGTCGTGCCGTTGAGGCGAGGCTTAAATCAGGCTTTTACCCCCTGAGGTTCGCGGGCGAGGGCGCCCGCGCCACGAAGTACGAAGTCGAAAATCACTACGGCTGACCGGAGCGGCGATCAGCGGTGGGAGACAAGGAAAAGCAAATGAAAAAAGCAGGAAAAAATATCGAGAAGGCGAGAAAGGCAGTCGAAGCGCGTCCTTATCCGTTGCAGGACGCGGTGCCTCTCTTGCAAAAAGTGAAATTCGCCAAATTTGATGAGACCGTGGAAGTCACGATGCGGCTCGGCGTCGATCCCAAGCATGCTGACCAGATGGTGCGCGGCACAGTGGTGCTTCCCCATGGATTGGGTAAATCCAAAAAGGTCCTGGTGATCACCTCCGGCGATAAAGTTCGCGAGGCGCAGCAGGCGGGCGCGGATTTTGTCGGCGGCGAAGACATGGTCGAGAAGATCAGCAAAGAGAACTGGACGGATTTCGACGCGCTGGTGGCCACGCCGGACATGATGAAGTCGGTTGGCCGCCTTGGAAAAGTTCTGGGGCCAAAGGGCCTGATGCCCAATCCAAAAACTGGCACTGTGACCTTTGACGTCGCGCGTGCGGTGCAGGAAGTGAAGGCCGGCAAGGTCGAGTTCCGCACTGACAAGACCGCATTGGTCCACGTCCCAGTCGGAAAGATTTCTTTTCCGCCGGAGAAGTTGATCGAGAACGCTACCGTTCTGATCACCAGCGTGATCAAGGCAAAACCGTCCGTGGCGAAAGGGAAATACATCAAGGGTTGCTATCTGAGTTCGACGATGGGGCCTGGGATTTCGCTGGACACGACGGCAATTGAGACGGCGTCGAAGGTATCAGTATAAGGTTCGCGGGCGACCCGCGCCACACGAGATCGAACCACACAAGATCGAAAGGGATTGAATATGGCGGTTACCAGGGCAAAGAAGATTGAAAGCGTCGAGAAGCTCGGCAAGGACCTGCAGAAGGTGTCCAGTTTAATTGTGACCACTTACAGCAAGCTGACGGTGCCGCAGGACTACGAACTGCGCAAGCTGCTGCGGAGTTCCGGCGCGAAGTATGCCGTGGTTAAGAACACGCTGGCGGAGCGCGCTGCCAAGGGCACAAAGCTGGAGCAGGCGCTCACCGGACTTTCCGGCGTTACCTCCATCGCTTATACCGAGGGTGACCCAGTTGCGCTGGCCAAGGCGCTGGCCAAATATGCCAAGGACAACCCGGAGTTCACCTTCAAGGCGGGTGTGGTAGAGGGCCGTGTGGTCTCGATCAAGGAGATCGAGTCGCTGGCTACCATGCCTTCGAAGGAAGAGATTTACTCCAAGCTGCTGTTCCTGATGAGCGCGCCGGCGCAGCGGCTGGTCACGGCGATGAACGCTGTGGGACGCGACCTGGCGGTGGTGATCAACCAGGGCGTCGAGAAGCAAAAGTTTACGAACGATGCTCCTGCGGGAGCGTAAAGCAGCTTTTAGCTATTAGCTCCTAGCTGTTAGCCAAACCGGCGCAGCCAGGGGTCAAGCTAACAGCTGGAAGCTAGTAGCTGATTTTAGTTATCAGGTCAAGGGTTGCGCGAGTTTGCACCGAAACGTTGTCTGGCGTGACGGTGTTGAGAGCGTGCACTGGAAACTTGTTCCCGGTAACAAATTAATGACTGATAACTCAAAAAGTGGAGAACTGAAATGGCAGATTTACAGCAATTAGAAGAACAGATTGTTGGGTTGTCGTTGCTAGACGCAGCCCAGCTGGTGAAGCGGCTTGAAGAGAAGCTCGGCGTATCGGCGGCGGCAGCGGCCCCGGTGATGGTTGCCGGTGGCGGAGCGGGAGCTGGAGCAGGAGCGGCCCCGGCCGAGGAGAAGACCGAGTTTGCGGTCGTCCTGAAGGAAGTTGGCGCCAATAAGATCAACGTTATCAAGGCGGTACGCGAAGTCACCAGCCTGGGCTTGAAAGAAGCCAAGGACCTGGTGGATGGCGCTCCGAAGACAATTAAAGAAGGAGTCTCCAAGGAAGAAGCGGAGACCATCAAGAAGAAATTCACCGACGCCGGCGCCGCAGTAGAAGTAAAATAGCGGCATTTTCCGGCAGTGGCGGAGATCGGGAAGTAGTGCTATTATTGTTAATAACAGCACCGCTTCCCACTTCATCCAGGTGACAGCGGCCCTCCTCGAATAAGGACCCAGGGAAGCGGAGAGGGGCTGCTAGCACAGGTTGGCAAACTGTTCCGCGGGCGGCGGAACGGGAACAGGCCTTAAGAGACTGGCGCGGAAAAAACAAAATCTAGTTGGCCAAGCGCTGCCAATGGCGCCTGAGGGACGAACTGTCCCCGCAGGCGCATTCGTGCGTCTCTAACTGTTTCTTCTTTCCAGGGTCCTAAACCAGGGCATCGCCAGGGTGCCCGCGATTCTGCTGTTCGTGCAGCCCCGTGCTGCGCAGATAAAGTTTGGGAGTATTCCGAATGTCGAAAAATAACGGATTGCGAAAGCGTTTTGATTTTTCCAAGATTCCAGCAACCATCCAGATTCCGAACCTGATCGAAGTCCAGAAGCGTTCCTATGAGCGCTTCCTGCAGATGGACCGCTTGCCCAGCGAGCGCGATGACGGCGGATTGCAGTCGGTGTTTCAGTCGGTTTTCCCGATCTCTGACTTCCGCAATGTCTCGCAACTCGAGTTCGTGGACTACGCCATCGGCAACTGGGAGTGCAAGTGCGGTCACCTGAAGGGCCTGCATCACCTGCGTACCACTTGTAAGAATTGCGGCTCCACGGTTATTACCGATCCATTTCATCCCGGCGATGTGCTTTGCCACAAGTGCGGCACCTACAACGCGAACACGCCTGACTTCTGCAACAAGTGCGGCGATCCTGTCGGCTTGCAGCTGAAGTACGACGTCGCTGAGTGCGAAGAGCGCGGCATGACTTATTCCGCTCCGCTCAAAGTCACCATGCGTCTCACGATTTTCGACAAAGACGCCGAGACCGGAAACCGCTCTATTCGCGACATCAAGGAACAGGAAGTCTTTTTCGGCGATGTTCCGCTGATGACCCAGAACGGCACGTTTATCGTCAATGGCACTGAGCGCGTGATCGTCAGCCAGTTGCACCGCTCGCCCGGCGTCTTCTTTGAGAGCGCGAACAATCGTACCTATTTTCTGGGAAAGATCATTCCCTATCGCGGCTCCTGGGTCGAATTCGAATACGACCAGAAGAATGTGCTCTACGTGCGCATTGATCGCAAGCGCAAGTTCCTGGGCACGATCTTCCTGCGCGCTCTTGGTCTGCGTTCCGGCGAAGACATTCTTCGCACCTTCTACACCGTGGACCGCCTCGTGGTCCGCGATAAGAAGCTTTACTGGACTCTGGATCCGGCAACTGACAAGCCGACCAACCTCATCGGCATGAAGCTGGCGCACAGCATCAAGTCGAAGTCCGGTGAAGAGATTGCTCACTCTGGACGCAAAATCACTGCGGCGATCCTGAAGGAAATCCAAAAGGCCAAGATCAGCGAGATTGAAATCGACATCTCCGATCTAGAGGGCGCATGGGCTGCCGCCGACATCGTCGACACGACGACCGGCGAAGTGTTGCTCGAAACCAATACTGAACTCACTCCGGACAAGCTGTCGAAGATCCTCGAATCCGGTGTGGTCGAGATGAACCTGTTCTTCCCGGAACGCGACGATGTGGGCACGGTGATCAGCCAGACGCTGAAGCGCGATTCAGTCAAGACACCGCAAGAGGCGCTGATCGAAATCTACCGCAAGTTGCGCCCCGGCGATCCGCCGACGCTCGACACTGCGACCGCTCTGTTCCACGGCATGTTCTTCGATCCGCGGAAGTATGACTTCTCGCGCGTGGGCCGGCTGAAGTTCAACATCAAGCTGTTCGAAAACCAGGATGCCACCAGCCTCGACAAGCGGACGCTCGACCCCGATGACTTTTACGCCACCATCCGCTATCTACTGAAGCTGCGGAAGAATATCGGAAGCGTGGATGACATCGATCACCTCGGCAACCGGCGTGTACGCGCGGTTGGCGAGCTGCTTGAAAACCAGTTCCGCATCGGCCTGGTGAGAATGGAACGCGCCATCAAGGAAAAGATGAGCGTGTATCAGGAGATGTCCACCGCCATGCCGCACGATCTGGTGAATGCCAAGCCAGTCATGGCCGCGGTGCGCGAGTTCTTTGGCTCCTCGCAGCTTTCACAGTTTATGGACCAGCCGGGTGGTCTGTCGCGCGAGCGCGCGGGATTCGAAGTTCGCGACGTTCATCCGACGCACTACGGCCGCATCTGCCCGATTGAAACGCCGGAAGGCCCGAACATCGGACTGATCTCCTCGCTGAGCTGCTATGCGCGGATCAACGACTACGGCTTCATCGAATCTCCGTACCGCCGGGTGAAAAACGGCCGCGTGCTCGATTACGTGATCGTTGTGAACGCCGGCGACAGCAATCTCAAGGCGGGCGACCACCTTGAGAAGCACGAAGCTGAGAAGATCAATGCCGAACTCAAAGAGCGCCGCAAGCGACCGGCCGAGCTCGATCCGTTTTCGTTCTATCTCTCTGCATGGGAGGAAGACCGTCACGTTATCGCGCAGGCCAACGTTGAGTTGGACGATAAGGGCCGCATCGTGGGCGATCTGGTAAACGCCCGCAAGGCCGGCAACTTCGTTCTCGTCAGCCAGGCAGAAGTTGACTACGTTGACGTCAGCCCGAAGCAACTGGTTTCAGTTGCCGCTTCTCTCGTGCCCTTCCTTGAGCACGATGACGCCAACCGCGCTCTGATGGGCGCGAACATGCAGCGCCAGTCTGTTCCGTTGCTGCGCGCTGAGGCTCCGATTGTCGGAACCGGAATGGAAGGCGTGACCGCGCGCGATTCAGGCGCTGTGGTTCTCGCCCGCCGCAACGGCGTGATCGACTCTGTCGATTCCGAGCGCATCATTGTTCGCGTCGAGGGCGAGCACCATCCTGGACAGCTCTCCCGCGAAGTGGGCAGCGACATTTATCAGCTCACCAAATTCAAACGTTCGAACCAGAACACTTGCATCAACCAGAAGCCGGTTGTGGAGAAGGGTCAGCGCGTGCTGAAGGGCCAAGTCATTGCCGACGGTCCTTGCACCGACCGCGGTGAGCTGGCGCTGGGCAGGAACGTGCTGGTCGCATTCATGCCATGGCGCGGCTACAACTTCGAAGACGCGATTCTGGTCTCCGAAAAATTGGTGAAAGAGGATTACTACACCTCGGTCCACATCGAGGAGTTCGAGATTGAGTCGCGCGACACCAAACTCGGTCCTGAGGAAGTGACTCGCGACATCCCGAACGTGAGCGAATCCACGCTGCGCAATCTGGACGAAGCCGGCGTCATCCGCATCGGCGCGTCCGTGAAGCAGGGCGACATTCTGGTAGGCAAGGTAACGCCCAAAGGCGAAACCCAGCTCACGCCGGAAGAGAAGCTGCTGCGCGCCATCTTCGGTGAAAAAGCCGGAGACGTTCGCGACGCATCGCTCTACTGCCCGCCGGGAATCGAAGGCGTGATCGTGGACGTGAAGATCTTCTCCCGCAAAGGTCAGGAAAAAGACGAGCGGGCGAAGGCCATTGAAGCGACCCAGATCGCGAAACTCGAAAAGAACCTTTCGGACGAGATCCGAATTCTTACCGACGAGCGGCTGAAGCGCCTGGAAAACATCCTTGGCGGTCACGAAGTGCAGGCCGACCTGCACGACGAGCGCACCAACAAGCGGCTGTTGACCAAGGGAGCGGTCCTCGATCGTGACGCCATCGAGCGCATTTCAACCAGGAACTTGAAGCGCATCAAGTATGCCGACAAGGACCCGCGGGTGAATGAGCAGATTGACGAGATCGAGGAAATGACCTCGCGTCAGATCGACGTGCTGAAGAAGATCGTCAACGAAAGAAAAGACAAGCTGACCAAGGGTGACGAGCTTCCCCCGGGCGTGATCAAGCTGGTCAAAGTCTATGTCGCCATGAAACGCAAGCTCAGCGTGGGCGACAAGATGGCCGGACGCCATGGCAACAAGGGCGTCATCGCGCGCATTCTGCCGGACGAGGACATGCCTTATCTCGAAGACGGCACGCCGGTGGAGATCGTTCTCAATCCTCTGGGCGTTCCCAGCCGTATGAACGTGGGTCAGATTCTCGAAACTCACTTGGGCTGGGCGGGCCACGAGCTCGGCAAGAAAATCACGGAACTGCTCAAGGAAAATTCCCGCGAGGAGACAATCCGCCGCGAGTTGAAGGCCCTGTTCAAGGGTACGACGCTCGAACAGCAGATTGCCGACGTTCCGGATGACGAGCTGAATGCGGTCGCGCAGGGCTTGGCCGGTGGGGTATTCACCGGATCTCCGGTGTTCGACGGTTCGCGCGAGCACGAGATCAAAGCGCTGTTGAAGAGCGCCAACTTGCCGGAGTCAGGCAAGACGACCCTTCACGATGGCATGACTGGCGACAAGTTCGAACAGCCGGTCACCGTGGGTTACATCTACATGCTTAAGCTGTCCCACCTGGTGGACGACAAGATCCACGCGCGTTCCATCGGACCGTACTCGCTCATCACTCAGCAGCCGCTGGGTGGAAAGGCGCAGTTCGGCGGGCAGCGTTTCGGAGAAATGGAAGTCTGGGCGCTCGAAGCTTATGGAGCAGCGTTCATTTTGCAGGAGCTGCTGACGGCGAAGTCTGACGACGTTTATGGCCGTACCAAGATTTACGAGGCCATCGTCAAAGGCGAAGCTGCCATGGAGCCGGGCGTACCTGAGTCATTCAACGTGCTTATCCGCGAGTTGCAGTCGCTTTGCCTCGATGTTGAGTTGATCAAGGCAAACGACAAGAAGCCGGTGATGAGCGCGGCAGCAGCAGATTAAGAGCAGTTGCCGGTGGCCCAGTTGTCAGCAATCGACAGACTGGTCATCGGCGCTGCCTGAGTACTGAGTAAAGATTAAAAAAAGTTCCGCAGGCCATCGCTCTCGGTCACAGCGGAACAGGAAAACTGGCAGCAGGCCACTCAAAACCTGGCCACTGCTTTTGAGAGCAGGAGTGGAGGATATACCTTGTTCCGTTCGAGCCCATTTGATCTGGCAAACCCGGTTGCGGATTTCGATGCTATTCGCATCAGCCTGGCTTCTCCTGAAAAGATCCGGAGCTGGTCGCATGGCGAAGTAACCAAACCGGAGACCATTAACTACCGTACCTTCAAACCGGAACGCGACGGCTTGTTCTGCGCCCGCATCTTCGGCCCGGTCACCGACTGGGAGTGTCTCTGCGGCAAGTACAAGCGCATGAAGCACCGCGGAGTCATCTGCGATAAGTGCGGCGTAGAAGTTACGCTTTCCAAGGTCCGCCGTGAACGCCTCGGCCACATCGAGCTGGCATCTCCCTGCTCGCATGTGTGGTTCTTCAAAGGACTGCCGAGCCGTATCGGCCACCTTCTCGATATTTCGCTGCGCGACCTCGAGTCCGTCCTCTACTTTGAGGCCTACGTCGTGGTCGAACCCGGCGACGCACCCGTAAAAGACCACGAGGTCATCAAGGACGAGGCCAAGTTCCGCGAACTCGACCAGCAATACCGTCCCGCCGGCTTCAAGGCCATGATGGGCGCCGAGGCAATTAAAGAGTTGCTCAAGCGCGTGGAAGTGGATTCGCTCTCCGCCGAACTGCGCGAGAAGATGCGCCATGAGAACTCGCTGCAGAAGCGCCTGAAATACGCCAAGCGTCTGAAAGTGGTCGAGGCTTTCCGCAAGAGCGGCAACAAACCGAACTGGATGATCCTGGATGTTATTCCAGTGATTCCACCCGAGCTGCGCCCGTTGGTTCCTCTCGATGGCGGACGCTTCGCCACGTCGGATCTCAACGATCTGTATCGCCGCGTCATCAACCGTAACAACCGGTTGAAGAAGTTGATGGACCTGCACGCTCCTGAAGTAATCGTGCGCAATGAAAAGCGCATGCTGCAGGAAGCCGTGGATGCTCTGTTCGACAACGGCCGTCGTGGCCGTGTGTTGCGCGGCGCGAACAACCGTCCGCTGAAATCGCTTTCGGACACGCTCAAAGGCAAGCAGGGACGCTTCCGTCAGAACCTGCTCGGCAAGCGCGTGGACTACTCCGGCCGCTCGGTCATCGTGGTCGGCCCCGAGCTCAAGCTGCATCAGTGCGGTCTGCCGAAGAAGATGGCGCTCGAGCTGTTCAAGCCGTTTATCTATCACCGCCTGGAACAGACCGGACACTGCACCACCATCAAGCAGGCGAAAGAGATGGTTGAGCAGCAGGAACCGATCGTTTGGGACATCCTGGAAGAGGTCATTAAAGACCATCCGGTGCCGCTGAACCGCGCTCCAACTCTTCACCGTTTGGGCATTCAGGCATTCGAGCCGGTGCTGGTGGAAGGCAAGGCGATCAAGATCCACCCGCTGGTTTGCACCGCGTTCAATGCCGACTTCGACGGCGACCAGATGGCGGTACACATCCCGCTGTCTCCGGAAGCGCAGGTTGAAGCCAGTGTGCTGATGCTTTCTTCGCACAACATCCTGTCACCTGCTTCGGGCCAGCCAATCACTGTCCCAACGCAGGACATGGTGCTTGGCCTGTACTACCTCACCAAAGGTAAGCCGGGCGCCAAGGGCGAAGGCCGCGCTTTTGCCAACATCGAGGAAGTATTGATGGCGGTCGAGCCGCGCGATCCTGAACGACCATCTTCCGGAGGGAATGCCGTACATCAACGGCCTTCTCAAGAAGAAGGGCATTGGGCAGTTAGTGAGCTATTGCTACCTGCGCTACGGCCTTGAATTGACTGTCAAGATGCTCGACGAAGTGAAGGAGCTTGGCTTCCGCTACGCCACCCTCGCCGGCTTGTCGATCGGGATTGACGACATGATCATTCCCGACAACAAGAAGACCCTGGTGCGCGATGCCGAGAAGCAGGTGGTCAACGTCCAGCAGCAGTACCTGGACGGCGCCATCACCAACGGCGAGCGCTACAACAAGGTCATCGAAATCTGGTCGGGAATTACCGAAAAGGTTGCCGACGAGATGTTTGGCCAGATGCAGCAGCGTGACAAAGAGGGCGACATCAACCCGATTTACATCATGGCTGACTCCGGTGCACGTGGATCGAAGCAGCAGATTCGTCAGCTTTCCGGAATGCGCGGACTGATGGCGAAGCCGTCGGGCGAAATCATCGAGACTCCGATTACTGCAAACTTCCGTGAAGGATTGACGGTGTTGCAGTACTTCATCTCGACGCACGGCGCCCGCAAGGGACTGGCGGATACGGCGCTTAAGACTGCCGACTCCGGCTATCTGACCCGCCGTCTGGTTGACGTAGCTCAGGACGTGATTATCAGCGAGTACGACTGCGGCACCGTGGATGGCATCTACGTCGCTGGAATCGTCGAAGCTGGCGAGATCATCGAGCCCTTGCGTGACCGCATCGTCGGCCGCGTGTCGCTCGAGAAGATCAAGGACTACGACGGCAACGTCATAGTGGACATCAACCACGAGATCACGGAAGAGCTGGCCGTCGCAATCCAGGCTGCCGGCATCGAGCGGGTGAAGATCCGTTCCGTGCTCACTTGCGAATCGAAGCGCGGCGTTTGCGTAATGTGCTACGGCCGCAACCTGGCTTCCGGGCGTCTAGTCGAACTCGGAGAAGCCACCGGAGTCATCGCAGCGCAATCCATCGGTGAGCCGGGCACGCAGCTTACGATGCGTACCTTCCACATCGGTGGTACGGCATCGCGAGTCTCCGAACAGTCACGTCTCGATGCCAAGACCAACGGAACTGTGCGCTTCATCGGCCTGCAGACCGTAAAGTCCAAGTCCGGCGACTTCGTGGTCATGAACCGCCAGGGTTCGATTGCGGTGGTGGACGAAAAGGGCCGCGAGCGTGAACGCTACTCAGTGGTTTACGGCGCGCGCCTCAAGGTAACCGAAGGCGACCCGGTCACCATGGGACAGGTCATGGTCGAGTGGGACCCGTACACCTTCGCCATCCTGACCGAAATCGGCGGCACGGTGCAGTTCAAAGACCTGCAGGAAGGGGTCACGCTGCACGAGGAAGTGGACGAAGTCACTGGTCTGTCGCGTCACGTCGTCGGCGATTCGCCGGATGAGAAGCGTCAGCCGGCTATCGTCATCAAGGGCAAGACCAGCAAGCGTTACTTGATGCCATCGCGTTCACACCTCATGGTGCAGGAAGGCGACACCGTATATCCGGGCGATGTGCTGGCGAAGATCCCGCGCGAAACCACCAAGACTAAAGACATCACCGGTGGTCTGCCCCGCGTGGTCGAACTGTTTGAGGCCCGCAAGCCGCATGAGACTGCGGTCATCAGCGAAATCGATGGCACGGTCAAGTTCGGCGAGGTCTCCAAAGGACAGCGCAAACTGTACGTTCAGGCCGACAACGGAACGGAGAAAGAATACTCGGTCCCACGCGGCGTTCACATCAATGTGCAGGAAGGCGAGCGCGTCAAAGCGGGCGAACCGCTTATGGACGGGCCGTTGAACCCGCACGATATCCTCGCGGTGCTCGGCGAGAAGGAACTGCAGTCTTACCTGGTGAACGAAATCCAGGAAGTGTATCGTCTGCAGGGCGTCAACATCTCCGACAAGCACATCGAAGTCATCGTTCGTCAGATGATGCGCTGGGTGAAAGTCGAAGACGTGGGCGACACAACGTTCCTGCTCGAGCAGCAAGTGGACAAGTTCCGCTTCCGCGAAGAGAACGAACGTGTGATCCGCGAAGGCGGCAAGCCGGCAACCGGACGGCCGCTGTTGCTCGGTATCACCAAGGCGTCACTCTCGACCGACTCGTTCATTTCGGCGGCGTCGTTCCAGGAGACCACGCGAGTGCTCACCGAAGCTTCCATTCAGGGAGCGGTCGACCACCTGCGCGGGCTCAAG
>WNFR01006294.1_pt1 | contig 13074 bp, 14 predicted proteins | sample 5400221 | NCBI WGS metagenome assembly WNFR01 (sample SAMN13153357, study PRJNA577476) | soil metagenome | isolation source: 40 cm soil under Madrone tree | place: USA:California | collected 2016-06-14
TTGTTCATTACCTGCACGGCGCGATTGGTTGCTTCCGTTATCCCCGTCGCCGATGAATTTAAACCAGAGACAGCAGCCAGCGCGGCGGCGTCAGCGGCGTTTTGCAGTTCTGTCTTCGCCAGGTAAAAACGGCTGATGTCAACGCCGAGACCAACCGCCAGCAGCACTGCAAGCATTCCAATCGCCGACATGGCCAGAATAGAACCACGTTCGCCTTTGCGTTTGTTTGGCATGAACGTCTTCATTTTTCCCCTCCTGCCGAAATGATCCGGATTGTCTCAATCGGTTATGGCTTAAGAGGTTCGGGGCGTGCATTCGCGGCCGCAGCCTGCGCCACGGGAGCTGATTGACCGGCAATGCCGCTTACGTTGGAAGAAGTGGTAGTGACCGAACTACCATTCGCTTCAGTGGCGCTCTTCGGCTTTGGATCAACGGTCGCCGGCGCAACCGGCGCTTTCGGAGCGGCATCCGGCGCGAGCTGCGATTTTTGACCCGTGACTGAGAACCCTGTCGGTCCCTGGATGCCTTCGCCCTTTGGTTCAACGCCTAGCAGCGAGCCCTTCTTTAAACCATCGATACCGCGGAACTGCGGAATGTCATCAGGGTTAAGTGGCTTCACCACTTGGGCCGTAATGATGAACATCAGTTCGGTTTCATTCTTTTGAAATGACTTGGATTTGAATAGATTGCCCAGGATTGGAATCTGGCTGATTAGCGGCACTTCCGACATCGTTTTGATCTCGCGATTGTCGAGCAAACCGGCAAGTGCGAAACTTTGTCCATCGCGCAGCTCGACTCCGGTCGTTGCTCGTCGCGTGCTCAATCCCGGTATCACAAAGCCGTCGAACTTCACGCCGTTTGAAAAATCGATGGTCGAAACTTCTGGCATCAGCTCAAGCCGGATGTGATCCTCGTCAATGATGGTTGGCTTGAATTTCAAGCGCACGCCGTATTCCTTGAACACGATCGTCACGCCAGTGTGCGTGCCATCGCTTTGAACCACCGGAATCGGGAATTCGCCCCCGGCGAGAAAGCTCGCTTCCTGTCCATCCAACAAGGCGCCCTCGATGACGCCGCAACCAGTACAAAGGGGTCGCGGCTGTGACGGCGGATTCGATAGACCGCTTGGTCCAAGACCGCTGTTCAGATAGCCGCCGTGACTCGGCGCACCTTGATAAGTGTACGACGTCCCCAGGTCCTTCATGCGGTTGCGCGACACTTCCGCGACGCGCACGGAAAGTTGGATTTGCGTGGCGCTCTTCACCGGAGAAGCAAGCATGTTGACAGTCTTAAAGCCCGCGGCCTCGACGACGGCCTGCACCTGGCCGGCAGTCTTCACATCGGCCACGCTTCCAGACAACACCACTGAACCATTAGCCTGGCTCAAGCGAATATCATCCTTGGGAAACAGTGCCCGAATCTGTGAATCGATCAGCGAAAGATTGGCGCGCACATAAACGTCGAACACGAGATATTCGTTGCCCGACTGTTCCCAGGCGATAAAGTTCACCTGGCCATACGCCTTGCCGTTTACAACCACCTGGTCCGGCGTGACGAGTACTGCTTCGGCAATCTCCGGATTGGAAACTGAAAAACGGCCGACAGGCTTGTCGAAATTGATCACGCGCGACTGGCCAACCAGCACGTTAACCGCAACCGCTTCTTTGTTTTGTTTGAAAGATGCTTTGTAGGAATTCTCATCCGCAAAGGCGAACGAGCTAGTCGCTACGATGATCAATGACGCCAGCAGCAAATATGATCGGCGTGTGATTGGGGAACGGCTGTGCATGTCTCTTGCTCCTTTGTTTTCGGTAATCGTTTCGTCGCCAGTTGTTTTGGCGCACCTGAATCTTTATGGGAAATCTACGTTTCGTTTTTTTGCACCCTCGATCATCTCGACGGAGGCGCGCGGGGGTGCTGGGGTGGCCGGGGATACCGCTGGTTTTGGCTCTACATGGACGCGGTGTACTACCGGCCTCGCTGCCGGCTTCGCCTGTTCGCTCTTTAGCGAGCCGGGATCCGGCACCGGTGCGGCGTGTTCGCCACCCAACAAACCGCGCTTGTTAATTCCGGTAGTCTGCTCGTCGCCCTGGTCCACCGAGTTGCGCATAACCAATTGCAGATGACCTTCGCTCGCTGCCAAAGCCAGTTTCTCTGCTTGTTCGGGAAGAACCAGGAGTGTTACCGCCTTTACGCTGTTTGCTTCGCGCTGGTCCTCAGGCTTGTCGATGTTCTGACCGTTGGCCAGTACCTTGATGTTTTGCAGTACAATTTTCGAAATCGGATCCTGCATGCCGGCTTTTTCCGCGGGGTCGATTACGACCACGACGTCAACCAACGTGCCCGGCATGATGAAGCCGGAAATTCCAACAACGTCATCAACCTTGACCGTCATCGCGCGATAGCCTTCCGGAATCACCGCGGAAAGTCCGCCGGCGGTACCTTCAGGCGCAAGCCGCGCTTCGGTTATCGGTTCGCGCGGAGCAATGTTGGTTATGGCGACGCGTCCTGCTAATTTGTCGGGCGACTCAAACGCTCCATCAGGCGTCGACTCTTTGGGAAATTGGACCACCATCACCTGTTCCGGGATGATCTTCGTGCCGATCGGAATCGTCACTTTGGCCACCGCCACACGATTCAAGTTCTTGGTGTAGGCCTGAGCACTCGATAAGTAACGGCTAACTGAAACGGCCGCTAGCAATCCGAACAGCAGTGCTCCGACTAAAACGATGAAGAAGCGTTTGTTGCGCATAGTTTGACTCTCCGTGGTTCAGTTGGTCGCAAGCTGCGACCTGGATTTTCAAGCTCGAAAGATAGCGATGGAGATAATGCTGCCCATGGTGATAGCGACGCCGTAGGGAATGGTATGAGTGCGGTCGGCCGGCACCGCGAATTTCGGCATCTGCCAGCCGGGCAACATGCCAACGAAGATTTGCAAAACGCGGTGGAGCGTGGTCATCACTGTACCGGCGCGAATAATTGAAACTATGGCAAGCAGACCGCCAGTGAGAACTACCGTCAGAAAAGTTGGGATTACCAATTGAGCGCCAGTTACTGCGCCAATCGCTGCAAAGAGTTTCACGTCGCCGGCGCCCATAGCGCCGAAGATGTGAAGGATGAACATGAGAACAAATGCCAGCCCGCATCCGCCCAGGCTTGCTGCGACCCCCGGCAGTCCGCCAAAAATTGCGTTCGTCGCCAATCCGGCAGCGAGAGCCGCCAGCACAAACGCGTTAGGAATGCGGCGATAGCGAACATCGTAATAGCCGATGATGATCGCCAGCGGTACCAGCAGGCCAATGTTTGCAAAAGCTTGAGACATTCTGTTGTTGTTGTTAACGGTTGAGAGTGAAAGTGCAACCCGCGTCTTAGCCGCCGACTCGCGTAACAAGTTCGTTTAGCCTGACCCCGATAGCATCGCCGAGCGCTGTAAATGCGCCCACGACTGCAATGGCGATCAAAGCTGCGGCCACCGCATACTCGGAAAGTTCAAGACCAGTTTCGTTTTGAAGAAATCTCTTCATTTCGTTTCGCTTTGCCTGGGCTATTTCGAGATGGTCGTGCCAAGTGAAGTGATCTTGTCGCCGATGGCGGTGCCCAACGCTGTAAAAGCGGCCACCACCGCAATCGCCACTAAGGCCGCGGCGACTGCATACTCCGAAAGTTCAAGACCTGTTTCATCGAGAAGGAATCTTTTCATCATCTTCACCTCTATCGTAGAAATGATTTCACAGCTGTGGTGTTTTGAGTGGGCCAGGCGCGCTCTTGCGAACCTCATGATCCGGTCGGAGCGCGCTGGTCCATTTCTATGTCGTGACTACTTGGAGATAGTGGTTCCAAGCGTCGTGATTTTTCCGCTGATGGCGGTGCCGAGGGCGGTGAAGGCACCGACCACTGCGATCGCAACCAGGGCCGCGGCAACTGCGTATTCCGACAACTCAAGACCGGTTTCATCGCGAAAGAATTTCCTAATCATTTTGTTTGCTCCTTTAAGTTTAGGTTGTTGCTTTGCTCGATCGTCTCTTTCAAGGACGAAAGAAGTTTGTTGCTGTGTGCCCCCTGAAAGCCCTCATGACGGAAGGGCCACTGTTGAACGTGGCCCCTCGCGGCTGCTGCGCGATGCGGAAGGGCTATTGACCGTGCGGCGGCCAAAGCCATTTATTCCACTCACTACAGCGCCACATAGAGTTAATGCTAAGAGCAGAAGTCCATTGCCGCGTGCGAGTATGACGCTGACATTGAGAACAGCCAGTGTCAGAACGGGTGCAGCAATGGCGATCGCTACCAGCGAGATGAACTCTTTAATGGTTATTGCCTTCATGAGAATCCGTAGCCTGTTGGGCTTTCCTTTCGCGACGCAGTGTTGCTCGCGACGTCTATGTACTTAACAAGCGACGTGCCATGAGTGAAAGCAACAGAATCGCAGCATTGCCCAGTTAAACGAGCGCAAACTTCTGGGCCTTTGTAGCCTTCGGTTAACAAGACCGCGACGTTGCTCGATTGATTTCTGGATTCGAAGCGGAGCGCTTAGGGCTTTTGCTGATGCTTTGCGATATGTCGCCACTGGTTTACAACACAAAAGCCGGGATCAATCACACGGGCGACATTTGTGCGGCTTCGCTAAAAAAGAAAAGCACCCGAGTTTGGACTCGAGTGCTCTTCAACCCATATAACGTTTCAGCTAATTGCGTTCGGCGCGAAACTGTAAACCTGGTTCGGTATCTTCCTGAAGAAAATCCGTGACATCGATCGCCAGTCGCTTCAACTTTTTGTAAAGAGTTTGGCGGGAGCCCAGACCCAACGCTTCGCTGGTCCGCGCTACGTTGCAGTGGTTGCGCTTCAGTGTTTCCGTTATGACACGCCTCTCGTATTCCTCCAACAACTCTTCAAGCCGCTCCGGTGAGTGCTTTTCGCCTTTGTCGGCGAACCCCGCCGGCCATATGTGTTGACTAATGTTGTCTGGAGTCATGTACGCGCCATCTTCGGCGTACAAGACAAGTCTTTCAATCTCGCCTGCCAATTCGCGCACGTTGCCTGGCCAGGGATAGGCTTCGAGAATTCGCACAGCGTCCCAGGTAATGCCGGCGACTGCGCGATCGTTGCGGCGCGCAAAGTGTGAGAGGTAATGGGAAATTAGAGCGGATACATCTTCAGGACGCTCCCTGAGCGGCGGAACCTTAACGATCAAAGAGGCTATGCGGTAATAAAGATCCTCTCTGAACAATCGTTCGCGTACCAGTTGCTCCAGACCTTTATGCGTTGCCGCAATGACTCGCACGTTGACCTTTCGTGGGGACGGCTCGCCGAGTGGGTGGATTTCTCCCTCCTGCAGGAATCGCAACAGTTTTGGCTGCAACGCCAGAGGTAAGTCACCAATTTCATCCAGAAACAGCGTTCCATTCTCTGCCGCGCGCACCAGCCCATCACTATCGCGAAGCGCGCCAGTGAAACTTCCACGCCGGTGGCCAAAGAGCATGCTTTCGATTAAGTCCGGCGGCGCCGCCGAGCAATTGAAGGGAATGAACGCTTTCTCCGCGCGCTTGCTCAGCCGGTGGATAGCATGGGCCACCAATTCTTTGCCTGTGCCCGACTCGCCGGTAATCAGAACTGTCGAATTTGAATCCTTGATCCGTGCGACAACTCGCGCGACGTCGTTCATCGCCCGGCTGGCGAAAATCATCCCCGGCAAAATTGCTTTGTCGTCTTTTTCTTCCGACTCCTTCAACGAGCGGTTCGCCCGATGCAAGGCCACGTGAGAATGGGCCAGCCGCGTTGCATCGATAATGGCGCCCAGATCTTTAGCTTGCGCTTCAGAGATTGGTCGCACGCATTGACCATATAGAGCCGCGCCATCTCGTTGCGCTTGCGAACTGCTCAATACAAACCACACACATGTATCGCCCGCTTTGACCTTTGGCCAGTCTGCGCCGCCACTTAACACCTGAACCAGATCTTGTTCGGCCAGCGACAGTTCTATATCTTTCAAGCCCTCCACCCACTGAAGGTGCGGCGCGGAACCGGTTGAGAAGCTCCAGATCGAAAGGCCATACATCGGCGCGGTTGCTTCGACCACGAGGCTGAGCTTGAGCATCACTTCATAAAGAAGTTCCGGCCCGGCTTCAGCCGCCTGGCACAAGGCCCGCAGGATAGAGCTTATCGGTATTTGATTGCTATTGATCAAAGTCTTAACGCGATTTTGGCGGAGTACCCGAACTCACGCGTGGTCCTCGCCAAAAATTTGCGCGAGCTAATCCAGACTTGGACTTCTGCAGAACGGAATCAATTCGAGGGCAAGGTATCGATCGCGGAGGCGTTTTTCCGAGACCCGTGGTCAGAGTTCCGAACGGGTTTCGTCCTGAGTCTAGTCGCGGCATGAAGGCGTGTCAACAATTTTAAACGCTAACGCTTATTGAGGTGCCGACCCGGCGAATTGTGTTCGCCGGGCGTTCGCCTTTTTGGTCCATTAAGCGCTCTTACTTCATGTAACCGTTGAACTTAGGTTACGAAACCGTTGCAAAGAAATTGCTTTACACCCTTAAGCACCGGTGCTACATTCCGCCAACCTTGACCCTAAACCGTTGACTGGCAACGGCTTGAACATAGTTTTAGCGCAGCCTGTTGGGGTAGACATAGCGAAAACACCCGCTATCTTGTGCATCGCCGGTTTGATCAGTTTAAGCAGACTCTTAAAAATACATGACTATTCAGTTTGGAACCTCCGGATGGCGAGCCGTAATTGCCGACGAATTTACCTTCGCCGGTGTTCGGTCAGTTACCGGCGCGATCTGCTCCCACTTCGGTTCCAAAAAAGCGGCCAATGACGTGATGGTTGTCGGTTATGACACCCGTTTTCTTGGCGAGCAGTTTGCCCGAGAATGCGCGGACATCGTAACCGCAAACAACTTCACAGCTCTGCTTTGCGATGGCCCGGTTCCCACGCCGACCCTTTCTCACGCAATTCGCACCCGCAACGCCGTCTGCGGAATCAATTTCACGGCTTCGCACAATCCGCCCGAGTACAACGGCATGAAGCTTTCCACAGGTGATGGCGCTCCCGCGCTGCCGGAAATCACTCGCGATGTCGAACAGCTCATTAAGGGCGTAGAGCGGGTGCAGAGCAAAACGCAATCAGAGAAACTTGCCCTGCAAACCTTTTCGGCGCGGCCGGATTATCTTGCAGATCTAAGCACGAAAATTAAGTTTGACGAGATCAAACGTGCAGGCGGGCGATATGCATATGACCCAATCTGGGGAACAGGCCGCGGATATCTTGACGAAGCATTACGAATGCACGGACTTGAAGTCGAAACCATTCACGATTGGCGCGACGTCCTCTTTGGAGGCAGAGCGCCTGAGCCAGATGAAAGTCACTTAACAGAATTGCGCGAGCTTGTCTTGTCTAAGAAGTGCGTGCTTGGTCTGGCAACTGATGGCGATGCCGATCGTTTCGGTGTCATCGACGCAAACGGTTCTTTCATCTCCCCCAATCAATTGATTGCTCTTCTCTTCGATTATTTGGTGGAGTCAAGACAATGGAGTGGGGGCGCGGCCCGCTCAGTTGCAACTTCGCATCTGGTCGATCGCGTTGCGGAGGCGCGTGGTTTGCCAGTCTATGAAACACCTGTCGGTTTCAAATACATCGGAGAATTGATCAATGAAAACAAGATTGTCATCGGTGGCGAAGAGTCGGCGGGACTATCAATCAAAGGTCACTATCCGGAGAAAGATGGCATCCTTGCGTGTTTGCTCGCAGCGGAGGCAGTTGCGGCGCGCGGCACGAGTTTGACCGAGCAGTTGAACGAATTGTATGCCCGGGTTGGCAAGCTCGAATCAGGCCGCACGGGAATTCGCCTAACTCCGGAAATAATGAAAACGCTGCCCGATAAACTCAAACAGGATCCGAAAGAGATCGGCGGCCGGCGGGTTGAGCGGACCAATCGTCTGGATGGGGTGAAGTTCATTTTCGCAGATGGATCCTGGCTTTTAATGCGCCCATCAGGAACCGAACCCGTAGTTCGTATTTACGCAGAATCGGAATCAGCAAAAGACGTGGAGGTGCTCCTTGAGCAGGGTCATAGATACTTATTGGGTGGATGAACGGATTCGGGCGCAGCGCGTTGCGCCTCGAGTAGTTTCTCCGTTGGCATCAGTCAAAGAGATTTCTCTGGATATTATTGGCACTCGCGCCGAAGTTCGACGTCGTGGTGGCTTAATACCAGCATGGGTAATCTTTGGAATGATTATCCTGGGAACGTTTGCTATCTGTGTCGGCGTGACGATGCGGACACGTACCAGGATGTCTTTGGCTTCCGATCAATATGTTCGCATGCAAACGGATGTCGAGGGATTGCGCAACACTAACCAGTCGCTGCGATTGGAAATTGAGAAGTTGCGCACCGACCCGCGCACCATAGAAGTCGCTGCTCGCAGCCGGCTAAACATGGTACGTCCAAACGAGATTGTAGTGCCCGTCGAATGAGGAATTGGGGAAGCTCCTTCGCAACGGACAGCACTGGATTTGATTTTACCTGCCGGTTGCCCGCTAGTTCCCCTTCTTGAACGCCACGTATCGCGAGTGCCTGCCGAGAACGCGCGGTTGTGACTGCCATCACAGCCGCGCTCCCCTCTTAAAGAATCAGTAGCAAACTTCAGTGAATAGTCGTGTTGACACGTCTATACCGGTAAACTAATATCGAACTCCATTTAGAAACGATCTATTAAAGTTCTATGTCTGAAACCAAGGTCACTTCTCCAGCACAGGAAGCGTTCGAGGAATGGGAACGCGAGACGCTTCGACCAGTGCTAGAAAAACATCCTGAACGAAAATCCAATTTCCAGACTGTCTCGCTCGAAGAAACAAACAGACTCTACTCGCCAGCGGATGTTGAGTCAGTCGATTTCGAGCGCGACATTTCGTTTCCTGGCAATTTCCCTTATACCCGCGGAATACATCCAACCGGCTATCGGGGCAAGCGTTGGACCATGCGCCAGTTTGCTGGATTTAGCACGCCGGAAGAAACGAACGCGCGTTTCAAATACTTACTGGCACAGGGCCAGAACGGTCTTTCAGTCGCTTATGACTTGCCGACTTTAATGGGTTACGACGCTGACTCCCCGCTGTCGGAAGGAGAGGTTGGCAAATGCGGCGTTGCAGTTTCGTCATTAGCCGATATGGAAATGCTCTTCAATGAGATACCGCTTGAGCACGTCACCGTCTCGCAAACAATCAATGCGCCGGCTTCAGTTCTCCTGGCGATGTACCTGGTGGTTGCAGAGAAACAGGGCGCCGACTGGAAGAAGATTTCCGGCACCCTGCAAAACGACATTCTTAAGGAATACATCGCGCAGAAAGAATGGATCTATCCGATTCGTCCGGCGATGAAGCTGGTAGTCGATACTTTTGAATTCTGCACCCAGCATGTACCTCGTTACAATCCCGTTTCAGTTAGCGGCTATCACATCCGGGAAGCCGGCGCGACGGCCGTTCAGGAGCTAGCTTTTACGCTGCGGGATGGCCTTGAATACGTAGACTGGGGTATCCGCGCGGGACTTGAGTTGGATGAGTTTGTGCCTCGGATCTCTTTCTTTTTCAACGCTCATAATGATTTCTTTGAAGAAGTCGCGAAGTATCGCGCCGCACGCCGCATTTGGGCCCGCGAGATGCGCGATCGCTTTGGCTCAACCAACGAGCGCACTCTGAAACTTCGGTTTCACACACAAACAGCCGGTGTTTCACTCACCGTGCAGCAACCGCTGAATAATATTGTGCGCGTCGCTATCCAGGCACTGGCCGGCGTACTCGGCGGCACGCAAAGTTTGCACACTGATGCTTACGACGAAGCGCTCGCACTACCTACCGATCGCGCCGCTTTGATCGCCTTGCGTACGCAACAGATCATTGCCGAAGAGACTGGCGTCGCGAACACCGTGGATCCACTCGGCGGGTCTTACTACGTGGAATCGCTTACGCAAAAAATGGAAGAAGGGGCGCGGGACTATTTCCGCCGCATCGATGCAATGGGCGGGATGGTTGAAGCAATCGAGAAAGGTTTTCCGCAGCGAGAGATTCAGGATTCGGCCTATCAGTATCAGAAGGCCGTCGAACGCGGTGAGCAAGTGATCGTCGGCGTTAATAAGTACGCGATGGAGGATGAGTCTGCCGAGGTTCAGACCCTTGTAATCGATGAATCAGTGCGCGAGCATCAGGTTGAACGTGTACAACGAACTCGCGACCAGCGTGATGCCGGTGCTGTAAGCAATGCGTTGGACAAACTTCGCCGCGCTGCCCACGTTAACGAAAACACTATGCCGGCGACGATTGAGGCGGTGCGCGCTTATGCGACGCTTGGCGAGATTTGTGCGGCACTGCGGGATGTCTACGGCATCTATGAAGAACCTGCATTCTAGTTATACCGACCTCGCAAATTTACCCAGCCCCAAAACATAAATATGCGACTCCTCTTGCTGCTGGTTTTCTTCCTGCTCGTTCCCAACTTCTATTCCCAATCGGCGTCTCACATTACCGTGGCCAGAAACGATCGACTGGTTATTAGAGCTCGAACGATCCTGATTTTGCGGCCCGGTATTCCCGGAAAGGAACGAGCGACTATTAGATATCCGTTAATCAGTGGGCTCAGTGACGCGCGCGTGCTGCGTCGAGTTCGATCGATACTTCAAGTCAAGAATATCTTCGATACCTCTGTCGCCAAATATCGCGATGGCAATTGGCTGGAAGAATTTACTTACAAAGTGAACTACAACAAAAACTATAGTTTCGACATTACCTTTAGCCAGAGTGGGTCGGGCGCTTATCCGGACAGCCAGAGCAAACACTTCGCGATAAGTCTTAGGAATGGCAGCATCATCAAGGCGTCGGACGCGTTCGTATCTAACAAACTCGCATCGCTTGCCGCATTGGTTAGGGCCAAATTTCAGACCGAACTAAAGCAGATTTTGAAAGACCTTGCTGACTCTAATAGCGATTCGGAGGACACAAGAATTGCAAAGGAAGCGCAGGAAGCGCTTGAGTATAAGCTTGCTGACCTTGATGAGTTTGCGATAGCAGACAAAGGAATCACATTCCTTTACGACGCCGGTTACCCTCACGTTATACAAGCATTTGAACCTGAGGGCAGATACTTTTTCAGTTATGCGGAACTAAAGCCTTACATCAAACGCGACGGTCCGCTGGGGCAATTCATACAGTAAGGCTTACAATAAAGTTCATGAACGAAAGAAAAATCCGCGTGCTGGTAGCGAAACCGGGTCTCGATGGCCATGATCGCGGCGCAAAAGTCATTGCCCGCGCGCTGCGCGACGCCGGCATGGAAGTCATCTACACCGGCCTGCGCCAAACACCGGAAATGATTGCAGCGGCGGCATTGCAGGAAGATGTCGATGCGGTCGGTGTGTCAATTCTTAGCGGAGCACATAACACGCTTTGCCCGCGGATTGTGCAACTGCTTCACGATCAGGGCATGAACGACTGCCTGGTTTTACTCGGCGGCATTGTTCCGCAGGACGATATCGCTAAACTCAAACAGCAAGGCGTCGCCGAGATTTTCCTGCCGGGTACATCCACAGAAAACATCGTCAAGTTTCTGCGCGAAAACGTAAAGCCACGCGAATAGACAATGTCACAGGCGTCTGCAATCGTTACCGACGTCACTCGTGCCATTGCCGTTATTCGTTTCAACCGTCCCGCCGCGCGCAATCCTCTTTCTATCTCCACTCTGAACGAACTTACAAACACTGTCTCATCGTTGACTGCTCGTGAAGATCTGGAGGCCATCATCTTCACCGGCGCGGACGACGTGTTTGCCTCGGGCGCCGACATTCGCGAGCTGACCCAACTAGATCAAAAGGACGCACTTGAGTTCTCGGGGCTTGGTCAGAAACTTTTTCAAACCATTGCAGACGCCAGGCAGGTGACGATTGCGGCGATCAACGGATACTGCATGGGCGGCGCGCTGGATCTGGCGCTGGCTTGCGACATCCGTATCGCTTCGCCGCAGGCTGTTTTCCAGCACCCCGGCGCACGCTTGGGAATCATCACCGGCTGGGGCGGTACGCAAAGGCTCCCGCAACTCATGGGTCGCGCTCGCGCCTTAGAGTTGTTTGGCACAACGCGAAGAATCGCAAGCCAGGAAGCACTCCAAATGGGATTGGTAACCAGCATTTCTGACGACGTCCTCGCATCTGCTCGCGCAATAGCTGATGAGATTCAACAGGAAAAAGGCGCCAAACGCGAAGGCTTGGCGCCGCAATGAAAAGAGAGTTGAAGTCTCGATCTTAGAACTCGACTCGTCCTCCAAGTTGAATAGTGAATGGCAAGCCTACTGGTGGACCAAATCCCGGGCCGTAAAGCGAAGATGGCTGTACGAACGTATCCACCGAGGTCAGTACGCTGCGGCCAAGCCGGTCGCCGAAGGAAAGGTTTTCTCGGTTGAAAATGTTGAAGAAGTTAATGTAGGCCTTAACTTTGACTTTTTCTCCGATGGGGAAGGTTTTTGTAGCGCGCAGGTCCACATTAAAGAACCGGCCGCTGCGCTCTTCAATGTTCGTACCGTTAACTACAAAGCCAGTCCGCTGGCTGTTCACGGGAACCTGGACACAACCAAACGCATTTGCGCCCGCCGGCACTGCATGATTCAGAGCTGCCTGTAACAAGGCCCGAGGATCAAAGCCTGTGCAGACACGGTCATTTGTTGACCGGCCATCGCCATCGATATCGTTTCCACTGTTGAGTGAATAAGGACGCGCGGTAGCAAACTGAATGATCGGCGAGAGTTGAAAGCCATGCGGAAGGTCGAATAAACCACTGGCTACTATCCTGTGGCGCTCATCAATCCGCGTTGGCCCAAATTCCCCAACTCTAAACTGATTCTCGGGCGTAGTTGCAATGCCATTGCCGCTATAGGAAGCAGTCGGTTGACCGCCCCAGCCCTTGGAGCTTGACAACACATAGCTGGCCGAAAGGACGGTATGTTGAGTCCGGCGGCGCAGCGTCGAAGTCCAACTGTCATATCGCGAACGGTTGGTAGACGTAAACATGTTTATTTGTTCGAGGCGCCC
>WNFR01005384.1_pt1 | contig 13073 bp, 15 predicted proteins | sample 5400221 | NCBI WGS metagenome assembly WNFR01 (sample SAMN13153357, study PRJNA577476) | soil metagenome | isolation source: 40 cm soil under Madrone tree | place: USA:California | collected 2016-06-14
ATTAAGAGATAGCGCGATGTCACCTGCAGTGTTTCCTGCGTTATCCACTGCAGCTCTCTGAGCGACTCGTGTGCGCTGAGAGGGACAGAGACGGGCTTTACCAGCGTTCCACACCGCGCCGCGTTGTAGAAGTATTTTGACGAGTTCGGCGTCTTCGACGCTCGCTGCTGCGTGCAGCGCAGACCACCCGTCCTCGTCCTGATACCAAAGCGGCGCGTCCTCGTCTAGCAGTTTTTGGACCTCTTCTATTGGTGCATATTCTAGGATGGCATTGATGAGCGCCAGGCCGATTGTCGTTATTTCATCTTCGTTGTCCTCGACATAATCCGGGTCACTGCCCTCGTCAGCGACGACGTTTTTGGTGCTATCTCCAACGTTGTCAGTCATGTCGTCGGAATTTACTTGCAGTCCTCGACTGCACACTCTGTGGGTGGAAAGAAAGGATCAGACCAATACCTTTATGGACAAAAAAAATTCGCTTTGCTTCGCACGGGCAACACCCGGAGGACGTGCTCAATAGCAAGAGTTACTCGGTCATTCAATGACAATGGGTGGCGTTAAGATGTGATTCGCACAAATGGCAACCACCAGGGCTGCACAGCAAAGCAATTATAATGCAAACGTGGCCCAAAGCGAGTGAGGGAAGTAGTGCTACGTCGACGTGTAGCGGGTATCCCAGGTGGTAGCACGGGCGAAGGAGCAGCTGAGTGTACATCGAACAAATGCGACGCATTCCACACCATCAATCAATCATCCTCGTGGATCGTAATAGCAGGTGCCTTGGCGGTCGGTACGTAAGGTATGGTGGTGAGTTCTTGTTCGTTGTCCACCAGCGCCGGTTGTGGTCCCGTCTCTTCTTCGTTGTGATCGCCATCCTCCTCGTCTCCCTCTCCGTCGCTCTCTTCTCCCGGTTTCCGAAACACGAGCTCCTTCCCACTGACCATCCTGCGCTTCTTGAGGACTTGCTCGTCACTCGCGCCAGTGGCAGATGCCTCCCCTCCTCCTCCTCCTCCTCCGCTCTGCTCTGCGGATTTAGCGACCTTCGCACGCTCCTTCTTCTTTTGTCTCCTCGCGCGGTTCTTGGCAGTCTTCGCCTCGGCCTCTTCCTCACGCTGTCTCTTCTTATCCTCAAATTCTTGCTCTACGGATTCCTAATGGATATCCCAGTCTGCACCGAATCAACGTCAACAGAAACACCAACAGGCGTACCTTCTGCGCGCCGTCATTGATAAATTTCAGTCGCTCGTATTCTCGCCGGCGACTCGCTTTGTATACGTGAAACTCGCCGCTTCCTGCACCCGCGCTCGAACCCTGCACGTTCTTCATCATTTCACGTGCTGTACGGATCATCTTCTCTTTTGGCGGTGGAGGGATTGCGGCCGGCTTTGCGGGGTCCTTGAGTAGGCGTTCAAGTTGCTGACGCTGTTTTTCCTGGGCATTCCGCGCATGTCGTGTTGATGTTCCTTCATAAGCAGCCCCCGGGGCAGGTGATGGAGAATGGGACATAAGGATGAACCAGATTTAGGGTTAGGGTCTCAGGCAAAAGTGTAAATCATGTCTATGTCCCGTGTTACATAAAAATACAGAACAAGAATAGGAACACTATGAGAGACATTATACGACTGCTGTATCGTCAATACAAAGCAACTAGAAGGGAAGCGGGAAAACATACGGAGTACGGCGTTGATGCAACCGTCATTTTCAGGGTTGTTCGTGACCTGTGCGTACTTGCCAAACACGACTTTACCGCCCGCGGTGACCATCCCAAGTTCTGATACGTTGACTTCTATGACAGTGCCCTTGGTCAAGACACCAAGCTGCGTGTACATGGGAGATTGGGGATTTTTCTTGACACCGAGAATTTGGAGTTGGAAAGTTGCCTTGAGGTCCGCTGCGCAGAAATCAATCAACGACTCCGGAGACGGGCGAAGCAGAAAGGCGGGCGAAAGTGAAAAACGCACGATGTGTGACATTTGCTTTCTTGTAGCGCAGAGCCATTGGCCTCACGAAGCGCTCCATTTTGACGGGCTTCCGGGTGAAGCCCTCACCGACAAAGGTAGCCTTCGTGACCATGCGTTTCCACGACTTTTTCTTGCTCTTTCCGGTACGCATGACCTTGAACATCTCGTCTTCTGCGATACCCCGAACTTTGGGTAGAGGCACGGCATACTTGGCGGCCTTGTCCTTTCTCTTCTGCTTGATGGCCGTCGACAGTGCCTTGGCGTCCTTCTGCCCTTCACGGTCAAGCAAAAAGGTAGGGAGTGCGCCGTCTGGAACATTGGTAGAGTCTTTTTGTTTGACGTTACGCTCGTCGTGAGCTTTGAGGGTCTTCTTGAGTTGCACCTTTTCAGCATGTCTCTTTGCGTGAAGAAGTTTAGCCTTGAGACCAAAGGCTTTTTGCGCAACAGCGGATTGTCGATGAACCGAACGGGCTTCACGCTTCCGCCTGCAACTCATAAATCCAGGAAACAGAGGAGCAACGGGTTGAGTACGCACTTGCGTTCATAATAATCTAATCGACGACCGTGTCGTTTGATGTGCTCCTCGATATACTCATTCTACGAACGACAATTAAATGAAGACATAAAAAAGGGATGGGAATCAATACCTGAGGCTATACTCGGGGCAGAGGTAGTCAGAAAAGTCGACGGATAGACGCGATGAAAGCACTTACCATGACAGAGGAGAGTCGTCGGTCGGCTCCGGCTAAGTAACAGAAGATGCACGTGCCTCACAATCGATTGCTGGTCATCGAGTTGGTCATCCTTTTTTATTTCTACTCATACACCTATACACGTAGCTTACAATGTTGGCTCTTTAATAACGGCATGAAATCCCCCATGCAATGAAAGGCGCAAATCCCGACCTTTCCGTGTCCAATGTTCCGTCAAAGCGACGGCAATGAGGATATAAAGATACAACTAGTTTATGCCTATACAGCTTGCGGGGCACTTCGAGAATACAGCCAGCGACGCCTCATTTTCCTCCGCGTCTTCTCCTAAACAGTAGCGGTCTGAGATGAACACGCGGAGAACACTGCGGGCGAACTGTGCACCCAATTGAAATTTGGCCGTGCCCCAGAAATGGCCGAACCGCATGACTTACTCCGCCAGGTATGAAGGCTCCAGCTATCGTCGCACCTTCCGGAGGAATACATGCAAAGCCCTTCTTTGATAACCGCGGTCAGGAAAAGGCCGGCAGGATGAACCACCATGTAGGGTAGCTTTTGTAGAAACTCGGTGACTTCTTCTAAAGCTGTATGGTAAGTCGTTGCTGTACTTCGGTTGTGTAAAACATGGTACGAAACTATTGTCGCGGAGACCGCAGTCGAGTCCGAATCAGCAGTAAGTAGTGCCCCTGCTTCGTGGCAGAAGCTCAGTTCGAAGGGTAATGGACATCCTTTGTTGGCAATGGGATCCAACAGCGCATGAGAAGTGATTCTATGGGACGCATTTTTCAAGCTACCTGGGTTACACAAGATTTCTTTAATCCAGTCCACCAATAACTAGGAAGGATGCTTACCATATTGTGTAAAAACAATGCCCTGATGACAGGAGGACCCAAATTTAAATTAGAGTGTATCGCATTATGTTACAAAAGTATACTTGCTCATTGTAGAGATACAAGGGAAGCGAGGATAATGTCAGCCTTAATGCTTAAAGTCGGGCGTTTTCATTGCGTCCCAATTCTTCGCGAAGCCGAGGGTCAGAATTACGTCGGTGGCAAAGCATTGGAAGCCGTACGAGCATGCTAGACACTCCTTTAGGGTCGTAAGAACTAAAGCTAGAATCGCGACACCGGCATAGCTCAAAGGACTCTCTCACCTGCCGTGATTTGATGAGCGAAGGCATCGCAAAAACGTTTACCTCACACAGTGATAAGAAATTAGAACATTTGCTTCCTTCGTACGACACCGTCCCACTGCATTTGTTGGATCTATGTCCATGGAGAGGAGAGGAGGGACTTCTCTGCGTTGTTTGGCATCAGAATAATGTATGAAGCCTGGCGTTGATGTATCCATGAAGCCAACCTTGTGCGCTGGAACGGACAAATAAGGATCAACGGAGGATGCGTGTCATCGCGGGCGTCAAAACGGGACACCACTTTGATATTATAACATAAACACCGCAAATGTGGCAAGACAGCGCAGCGTATGGAGCGGCTTCCTCCTCTCAAAACTCGTACTACGGACGCGGGAACCAACCAAGTGTGCCCCTCCAGTTCTACGACCAGTCCTCGTTTTACGTCGGCTCGCGCCCCAGCCTCGAGGGAAACGTCAACGCACAGGGCCCGATAGTGGCGCCGGGGGCCTCTGGGTACACAGGCAGCATCCAGCCTACCGGCGGATGGTGGACCGCGTTTGGGACTGGCGGGTTCGAGGGCGAGCCGCCGTTGCTCGAAGGTGCGTCTGGCTTTGCCTTCGTCCACGCGCGCATGCTTTCCTCACGCGCGCACGCACGCACGCACGCAAATACAGAGCTTGGCATCAACTTCTCTCACATACGGGCCAAGTCCATGACGGTTCTAAATCCCTTTCGCCGCGTCGACGAGCGGATAATGGACGATGCTGACCTCGCTGGGCCCCTCATCTTTTGCTTTTGCTTCGCCACGTTTCTCCTCTTCGTACGTGTCCGCTTTGCTTGCACACACACGGCTGCCTCGCGTCCGCTCACAAACACGCGCAGTCCGGCACGCAACAGTTTGAGTATATCTACGGCCTCGCGTTATTAGGCTCCGTCAGCGTCTACTGTCTTCAAAACCTGATGTCCGAGCAGGCCCTCGACGCCTACCGCGTCCTGTCTGTGCTCGGTTACTGCTTGCTGCCCATGGTGGGCGTTGGTGCACTCAGCGTCATTATCACATTGAAGTACGTAACCACCCTCTTCTCGCGCCTCCTCGTTCTGATGTACTCGTCCATAGTGGCATGCTGGGTTACATGTTTTCCTCATTATCCATCGTCTGGTGTACCTACGCCGCATCTGGCATCTTCGTTGCTGTTCTTCGCATGTCAGATCAGCGTCTTCTTGTCGCTTATCCTGTTGGACTTCTTTATTGCTGCTTTGCGTTGCTTAGCGTGTTCAACGTGGGCAGGTCCAAGTAGTTCATCTCTCCCAGCCAATTGTACCCAATGTACCCGGATTCACATTAGCAGAGCAATAGATTATTAGCTTTAAAAATATTGACAGAATCGAAAACGAGGCGGTAGCATATAGATTAATACGTGTTTACTGTGGCGCCGAGCGACTCAACTGCCTACTATAAAGCTTTAACAACGCACGGGTCATCTCCTCAATTGGCATCGTTGCATATTCGTGCACGTATTGCGGCAGTGCGTCTTCGAGGCTAAAGCCTGCCTTTTTCGTGAAGAACGGGTGCATCACGTCTGGCGTCGCTTCGCCCAACTGCCGCATATGCAACCGCTCGATGCGTCGATGACGTGCTTGGTAGACGAGACCAGAGGGATTACCCGAGGAGGAAGCTGCGGGTGCGATCGGGCTCGGGGGAGGTTGTGCATTCGCGGATGAAGAGCTGGTGATCTGAGCATTTAGGGATGGTGTTGATGCGCCACGGGAAGGTGAGGGTGTGAGGAGATCTAATGGCGGTCCAAGGGTCTGGCCCTCGTCGCCGTCGCTTATGCTCGGCATTGCAGACATGGAGAACGTTGATTTGTGGCCCCTCTCCCTTGTTACATCGGTGTGGGTGGTAGCGCGTACTGGCCCTGGCCTGGGTGAAATAGGCCGGTCGGCTGCCAGGGTCGACCCGGGTAGGGAAGACATGTCAGGAGTCGAAGATTCAGTAATTGTGCGTCTGCGTCTTGGCGTCGATGTGCCTGAAGGTGTGGGCATCAAAAGGCCAGCAGCCGGGCGACGATCCACCGAGCCTTGAGCTTGGGCTTGTTTCATCTCGCGTGTAAGGTTTTTCCGCAACAGAGTAAGCCACGAATATAGCGCTACGTTCAGCGTGATGAAGATGTCTTCTCTCCTGGCGGCGCTCAGGTCTCCCCGAGCAAACTGCGAGACAAAATCATACTCGAGGACCCCATTGGCTTCCTCACTCTCCATTTCCATGTCCATTGCTGGGAGCTCAAAAATGGTCGAGACAGGCGAGTCTTTGCGCAGCGCTCCAAGCCATTGTCGAACGTCCGTCCGAATGTCTGCAGGAACCGCAACGTGATTAAGCGGTCCGAGTCGTGAGGTCGACATGCCCGAAAACGCCAAATGCAGTTTGCGCTTCGCTGGGAGGTCGCTGGATTCAACGATGAGGTCGAGATCGGAACGCAGATCGCTCGCGTTGAATGAAGCCATCTCGTGGTCTTCCATCATCCTCGGAAAGACGGCGAGCTTCAGGGAACCAAGCGAGAATTGCATACGTTGCTGCACGACATACGACAGGCTGTCTTCTTTCTCACGCAGGCGCGTTCGTGCCGTCTGAAGCATGGCGTTGGCGAAGGCAGAGAGAGGGTTATCTGGCTTAGGCGACTGGGCAACCCGGAATGCCTTTGACTCCCGCGCTGCACCTTCCCGTTGTGCATCAAGATTTGCCCTGAAGCGGGAACCGTAGGAAACAAGTTTTGGTATAGTGCTCACAGAGCCTACGGCGACGACTTCTGTGCCAGTAACCGTGAAAGAGAGGCGGAGCAATCGATCAAGGACGGCCACATGAGGTGACATCTGCGACCAATCGTCCCAGACTACGACGCTAAGAGGTTCGGACCTGAAAAACAATAATAAGATATATGACCTTGATCCACTTCGCGCAACTCACCAGAGATGCAATATCTTCTGGTAATCGGATTCTAGTGTCATCTCCAGGCTCCCACTTTTCAACGACATATCGAGCATCTTTGGCTCCTCTGACAAGTCACAAGAATCCAATGCAAGGGCCTTGCGGCGCATGGTGCTGAACGAGAAATCGGGAATACGAGCGCGTCCTGACATGTTGCCAGAAGCCACCATAGTAAGGTCACCTATGGACAATGAAAGCTCCGCAGAGATATCTTCTATCTTGCTACGCAGGGTCACATCCAGCATGTCCATCGCAACAGACGATATCGATTGCCCAAGATCCACATTGAGTCCTATTCGTCTGATGCGGACAAGAACCGCAGTCGTGAATCCGCTTTTGGGTTGCGAAGCGCCGGACGTTGGTACCGCCTTTGGCTTCGAAAGCGCGACCTCAGGCTCGCCACCTGGTGTAGCGCTGAGCACTGGGATACGATCTAGCCAGACGGCTTTGAAGCACAGCACGTCCTGGAATCGAGAGAATCGCAGCCCCCCGGACACCTCCGTGTCGACCACGACGGACATGGAACTCACGTTGAGTCCCGAGGCTTTGTCTTCCGCGGCAAAGGTTAATGAGAAGGCAAGATTGCGGGCGTCGAGTCGGACACAGTCTTCGCTGAGGAACCCGTGCTTGAGTCCAATGCTCAATCCTCCAACATTTCCTATGAACGAAATCCGTCGACCTGAATTGGAGACGTTCAAGAGGAATCCACCGCTTTCCCAATAAACCCCCGCAATAACGTTGACATCCGGTTGGCATGTAAGTTGAAGTTTTGACTGGTCTATGCGCAATGCAAAGGTTATCTGCAGGCTCGAGGCGGCTGGGGTCTCGTGGGAGTGGTCAACTTGAAGGGGCAGCGGAAGCACAGCGCCACGAGTGGAGGCTGAAGATGAACTAGTCGAGCTTGCTTTGCGCATGCGACGTTCAGCATGGTTGACCAGATCAGTGATGAACGGGAGCAAACGTGGTCGCAATGTGTTCTCGCTGGAGTGGACTGTACTCTTGAGCACGAGAGAAGGTGGCTCCGTCTCCTGATCAGAGGATGGGTCTCTCAGACTCGAAGTGGCGCGGTACTCGCCCCAGACGGACAGCATCGGAAGATTGAAGGACTCAACGAGGGACGGAGGTCGTCTATTACCCTTCATATCATAAAGAGAACTCAATCTGGGGGAATATGCCGTGGCGGCATTGTGCATACGAACTTGTCCACTGAGGAATACCATAGACAGGAGGATGCTAGAAGCGGCAGGAGACGCATCCCTATCGGGGGCAGTTGGCTCGGGATCCTGTACGGCGGCTTGACGAGGGACGTGCTCGGTAAAACGGTCGACGCGCTCTTTGCCTCTCCTGTACACGTCAACGAGCGAGGCAACATGGTCCGCGATGGAGGGTTCAAGATCCAGGATGAAACCGCTGATATTCGCGCCTATGCGAATTCGATGTGATCTCGCTGATCGCTCAGTTCGCACCTGAGCCTTCATATCAGGATATACGAGGCGGTTTCCAGTGTCGTGCTTGTCCCCCGCAAAGTCACTAGGTACAGATTGCCTGAACCTGGGAAAATCGATAAGTGTTAACGCGCGCGGGCCACTGAAGCACTACTCACCGATCCACGAACTGGAACGAAAATCCCGTCATGACGAATTGGCTATGACCCGTGTTCTGATCCTCAAATTCGACGGTTTTTACTGAAAACAGGAAGGCTGGGACAGCTGGCTGGTGAAGTTTGCCGAGAGGAATTTCGAAACCACCATCCAAGGCAAGGGGGAACGCGACTCCAACATTGCTGACGCTGAAGACGACAGCATGGTCCTTGAGCCACGCTACTTCATTGCGCGGGGTGGAATCCCTGTCCTTTATTTCGAAGGCTCCCATTATGCCCTCCGTCTTCTCCTTGAATGCTGCGAGTTCGCGAACACGCTCATCTCTCCGGTCAAGTACTTTCGCCTGTTTTGTGGCGTGTCAGAGCACACATATTAGGAGAGAACACAGAGACACCCACTTGGAGATGATCCACAAAATCGCCAATTTCCCCGATCGAGCTAGGCTGCATAATGGCGTGAATCTTACATAGTTTGATCCTCAGGAACTTCTGTGCGGTACCATGATCGGCTTCTACCTTGCAGTCGATGATGACGAAGGCAGAGCGACGATTTCCGTCAAACTTGACGGATTTCATCACGGCAAACGCTCTCGGCGCCAGAGATAGTGCCAGTCCCGTTACGTTGATCTGCCAGGATTTCCCCTTACCCTCGCCCATGCCTTCTTCGCCTTTCAGCCCACCGGCGATATCTTGGCATTCGAAGAACAGGGTCGAAGAATTGCCCACCAAACCGATCCGGAAGCCTTCGGCCCTGAACGAACCGCTCTGCAGAGTCCACTGTGATGACGAGGGAGGTAACACGTCCGGCTTCTGAGATGGAGGTTTCCTCGCTCGTGCGTCGGCGATCACGTGAAGTAGATCATTGAAATCGTTTCCGAACTTCTGCTGCACCGAGAGCAAGGTGTCCCAATAGGATGGTTTCACCGTGATGGAAAAGAATCCGGCGGACACGAGAACGTGGACCTCATGGTTCTCGCACGTCCCGGTGATCGTGATCGACGGAAGGCCAACTTTGAGTCTTTTCCCTTTCTCCGGTGCGTCTTCCTGTCGACCACCCTTCGTGTATGACGCGATGCTGACACGCTGGGAAGAAAACCTAAGGCCAAACGAGGAGCTCAACCGACGTGATTTCCCTACGCCGGCGCCTAGCTTGAGGTAAGCCAGAGTATCGAAAAGTTCCCATGACAACCAAGTGCTTGGAAGGACGTGAAGAAAAACACCACAGGATCCCACTGACAATTGGATGTTTATAGTTGGGAACTTGAGCTGCGTAATTGAAGGGGATGACTGGGTGCTAGGTGCTTGCCGAAGTTCTGATAGTAATGCCTGGATGGTCCGTTCGAAACCTGGGAGATAATCTGCCTTCCATTCTTCAATGAACTTCCACAGCTTGATGGCACTTCGAGGAACGGAGAGACGTAGGGAGCCCACAACTAGCGCTGCACGGATAGTAGGGGTAAGGCCCACTTCATGACGCAAGGAACAGTTGAAGTTTGTCTTCTTAACCGATATCTCCGCTAACATGTCCTGCGGAACAGGGAAGTCTCTATCTGAGGACGAGTGGGCCTCCAGTGCCATCGAATCAAGTAGGAGCGAGGAGTTAGCGGAGATCTCGGAGCGAGCTGGGTGACCGGAGTGGATTCGAGTATAGGCAGAGGAGACGAAGTCAAGGTGGGAGATATTGAAGGCGACAATCAGTTTTTCAGCTGCTACCTGGAGGTGGAACGCATTGAATGAGAGGACTACATCGACCAGGAGGGTTGTCTTCCATAAACTCTGAGAAGCTTGTGGGGCGGGAGGAGACGGAGATCGCGTTGGAGTTTTTGGCTTTTTGTGCAGCCGGACGAGGCTGTGGGCCAAGGTGAGTATGTGTGGTAACATGAGAACCTCGAAGCCATTGAACACAGCAGAGACCGATATGTGTTGAACCACGGAACGGCTCTTGTCGCGGGAGGCGATAAGATCCTTCGATGCCTTTGACGACGTTAGGTGAAGCTCGGATTTTTTCAAAGCAGCTGTGAAGTCCACTGAGCTGAGGTTGACCTCCGACGAAGCACTGCGCGTGGGATGGAGCACCGATATCTTCGTGGCTTGTAATTTGATCCCTACTGCTTGGATGGGACGCTCGTGTGGTGAGGTTGGTCGCTGGAGATCGGGTGCTCCGAATATCCGCGTGATGATATTGAGGTTGGCAAGGCTAGTTGCATCATCTTCTATGGCAAGGCCTGCGAGTTGGCCCTTGAGCAGTGCGATGACATCTTCTCGAGTCACAGAGTCATCCCCCTCGCCAGTGACATGGTAGATAGTCTGGCGTTCGTCGGCCGCTAGAAACCGAAGACAGCTACGGATGTAGATGAGAATCTTGGAAGCTGGGTGCACGCGGATCTCGTGCGGCCTCCCGGTTTGCACGAGATAAGACGGTTGGATGGTAGAGAGCGGGTCGACCACGGAGTGCTTCTGGGACCACTGGAGGATCAGATGGACACGGGCGCGAGCCCCTGACAGAATACGCAAACGCAGGCGACGATATGCGGCGATGGCATCAGTGATGGTATCCGTATGGACAGAAACGACCTCAGGGACGTAATCTGCTGCTTCTGTTTCCAACTCCACAGAAAGAGCTCTCCATGCAAAATCGGCGCGCTTATGAACGAATGCTGTTGTAACTCCACTTAACGATGCCTTTACGGCGGTACGACGCTTTGATAGGTCTCGCGGGCCATGCACGTCGTGGAGATCAAGGGAGACCGCAAAGTGGTCTGCGGATGCTACAAACGACTGTCGGGGATGCTTGTCTTCTTTGTGCACCTGCCCCTTCAAGCCCAAGTCAAAGAGTTGGAGGTCCACCACTGCAGCTTCCTCTTCGGGATGGTGGTGAACAGCGCTAGGAACATTGAGGAAACCATCATGTTGGTCCCGCAGTCTATGCATCAGCTGGACGACCTGGACACGGATAGAGACGGCTTGGACGTCAAAAATCGAATCTTTCACTGCGTCTCGTTCCGCCAGAAGGTCCCGGATATGGGCCGTCGTGGAGGCGTCGACGCGTTGTTCAGGGCTCATTACCTTTTACGAAATTAGTTAAATCTACGGCGAGAATACGTCATCACGTCAACGTACTGCTCGTGAGTTATCCTCGAGAATGTGGATTATCACTGATGGTAAAAGTGGTGTCACCCAAACTACACATGAGCGACTCAGTGTACGAATCGTCGATATGCTGCCCTCGTCCTCCGTTAAGTCGGCCTTCCATTGCCTGAAGAGGTCATTTTTGTGCTCCTCGGGTGTGGCTACAGGGTGCACAACAGGGCCAGAGTATGGACGGCGGTCCTAAAGAAATCGGTGTCAAACATGACTTCTGGTGTTAAGAATGCAATCCCATACTCGAAGTGCGAGGGCGGGCACATTAACCCAGAAGGATGGCTTGTGTGTTGGAAGGCCATAGTGACGGGACACCTTGGAGTAACGAAAAGCGAGAGCATGTTCCTTCGCTGCAAAGCCATCTCCAAATATGCTAGGTAAGTTCGCTAGCGCGACGACACGAGAGAAGAGGGGTACCTTCGTTCCACTCAGACACATCACTGACAGAGCTGCTTACTTCAGTCAGATCCACGTTGTCAGATTCGTCTCCGCTCGACATGCTCTCGTTGTCTGCAGGACGTAAAGGTAACGACGACGGAGGGCGTGAATTCCTGCAAAAGTTTAGTGCATATCTCAAGAGTCCGCGACAAAAGGGACATACGCGAGACGAATGTCATGATCGACAACCGTATAAGACTCTTCGTCGTCCGAGTCGGAGTATAGATGACGATGGGCGAATGGGATTGGCTTCGTTAAATCATTGCGCTTTGGTCCATCACCATGCGGCGCGGAAGAGCTGACTGGGGGGAAAGGCCTGGGTAGTCTCAAAATAGCGGTATGTACACTACGTGCTGGTCATCCCCATTAACCCTTATCAACCAAGGGTATGTAGAGAAACAAACGCACGAGGTAATACGCGGCCCTTCTTTCCGAGGCCGATTTTTAGCTTCCGTAAGCGCCCCGTTGGCCGATCCTGCTCAGCGAGGAATTTGGCTTGAGACAAGGCACCCTCCTTCCAGCCTGATGGAGCGGAATAATTGTCGAGAGCGACATCGAACACGACCTCGCCTACTTCGACCCAGTCGTTCTTCTTCCCAAGGGCGTGTAGGAACCGCATAACGACTTTAGGTATAGACAAACTGGCGACCTTCCGATAGTTATTGCCCGCCAAATCGTTTGATGCCATACGCAATCCTTGAGGCACAGAGAGATGCACAGATACAAGCTCGGTAGACCAGGTGAATTCCATAGACGCAACTGTTACCCTCAAAAACGTAACTAATATTCATACGTTCGTCAGCATCACATCGTAGTAAGAGCACGAAATACTACCATCTGGGTCCACTGGTAACGCATACTCGGCGGCCGGAGCATTGATCGGATCTTTGAAGTTTATGGTAAAAGCGTCGATGGCAGACTGCAACGTGCGACCCTGTGGTGCGGAAAGCCGACCCTTCATGGCACCAAAGTTAATCTCCCAGAAACACACGTAAGCCGCAGCCTGTGGCTGAGGTCCAAACAACCTGTCTGCAAGAATATCGATGCCTATGACTACGTCAGCAGCAGAGCATGTCCTATGGACCAGGCATCCCCACCTTCGATTACA
>WNFR01019311.1_pt1 | contig 13072 bp, 15 predicted proteins | sample 5400221 | NCBI WGS metagenome assembly WNFR01 (sample SAMN13153357, study PRJNA577476) | soil metagenome | isolation source: 40 cm soil under Madrone tree | place: USA:California | collected 2016-06-14
CATTGCGTCAGGTCGGGTTGAACCGCTCGCGCTGCCTGCGCGCAGCCCGAACCTGAATGCCTATGCGGAGCGCTGGGTCCGGTCGGTCAAGGAGGAGTGCTTGTCCAAGGTGATCCTGTTCGGCGAACGCTCCTTGCGGCGGGCGCTGAGCAACTATGTTGAGTATTTTCACGCCGAGCGGAATCACCAGGGGAAGGGCAACGTCCTGTTGTTTCCGCGGGATACGGAGCGCCACCGCGAGGGGCCGGTGCAGTGCCGCGAGCGATTGGGTGGCTCCTGCGCTATTATCATCAAGAGGCGGCGTGATGGCGCGTCGGCCGTTGCACTTCTTTGACCGTACAGGATAAGGGAGCCGCAAGTTCAGGCAGCGTCTCACTTTGCTTTCGTTGGCGCTTGACGCCCGGGCGCCCTAGTCGACAATCGGATTGTGTTGGCAGCCTTACTTTTCATCGTTGCCATTCTGGCCACCGCGACCGCTATCTTTCAGATTGCCGCAAGGCTGGGAGCATTCGGCCTTGGAATAAGGGAGGTGGCGGTTCGGAACCCGCATGTGGGATCGAACATCGTTCTCACCGCGATATTGTGGGTAGGTGTGTGGTGCTACCTCATAGGAGTGTGATTCGCTCCGCCGGCTCAATTTTTTGACCATACGCCAGGCCCCCAATCCGGGCCAGCCGACGCCCTCGCCGGCGGCGGAGCTCGAGAAGAACCTCGCCAAGATCAAGCTGCCGCCAGGTTTCACGATCGCGGTCTGGGCGAGCGGCCTTCCCCAGGCGCGGCAGATGGCGTGGGGCGACAACGGCACGCTCTTCGTCGGCACCTTCGACAAGGGCACCGTCCACGCCGTCACTGGCGCGGACGGCCAAAAGACGGTGAAGCCTTTCATCAGCGGGCTGCGCATGCCGACCGGCGTCGCGTTCCAGGACGGCGCGCTCTACGTGATCGATATCGACAAGCTCTACTGCTACGAGAATGCCGAGGGCAACCTCGAGAAGGCGCCGCAGGGCAAGGTCGTCTACGACGATTTCCCATCCTACGTGCCGCACGGCTGGAAGTACCTGGTGCCCGACGGCAAGGGCTGGTTCTTCATCCCCGTCGGCGTGCCCTGTAACATCTGCATGCCGCCGACCAACACGGCGCAGTACCGCCGCGTCAATCCCAAGACGGGCAGCGCCGAGCTGGTGGCGCTGGGCGTTCGCAACAGCGTCGGCGGCGCGGTCGATCCCAGGACGGGCACCTGTGGTTCACCGACAACGGGCGCGACTGGATGAACGACGACATGCCGAGCGACGAGCTCAATCACGTCACCCGGATGGGCGAGCACTTCGGCTATCCCTATTGCCACCAGGGCGACCTCGCCGATCCGAAGTTCGGCACGGAGCGCAAGTGCTCGGAGTTCACGCCGCCCGTGTTCAAGCAAGGCCCGCACATCGCCGGCCTGGGCATGAAGTTCTATACCGGCGACCAGTTCCCCGCCGAATACAAAAACGGCATCTTCATCGCCCAGCATGGCTCGTGGAACAGGACCAAGAAAATCGGCTACCGGATCGTCTTCATCTCGGTCGATCCCGACGGCAAGAACCCCAAGGAGCAAGTCTTCGCCGGCACCTGGCTCGACGACCAGAAGATCCTCGGCCGTCCGGCCGACGTCCTGCAGGCCCCTGACGGCTCCCTGCTGGTCGCCGACGACCAGGCCGGCGCGATCTACCGGATCAGCTACCAGAAGTAGACCGTCGTCCCACCAAGGCCCGAAGGGCCGCGCGGACGGACCTTCTCTCAACAACGACAGCCTTTGTCGTCGAGAGAAGGTCCCTCGACTACGCCGCCCTTCGGGTGGCTCCGCTCGGGACGACGGAAAGGTTGCCAAAAAAGATTTGTTGGGCGCGATGTCCGCGAAACCTAGTTTTATTGTTCAGACACTGGCGGCGACCGCGATCTTCGCCACAATCCCTGCGGCGGCCCAGGTCAAGGCGCCGGCGATTTCCCAGAGCTGCGCGGCCTGTCACGGCGCCAAAGGGGTGTCGACCATGAAGGACACGCCGTCGTTGGCCGGCCAGCCGGATATCTTCACCCAGTACCAGCTGGTCTTCATGCGCGACGGCCAGCGCAAGCCCGGAGTCATGCAGGCGATCGTGAAGAACCTGACCGACCAGAATATCCGCGATCTGGGTGCCTACTACGCGGCGCTGCCGCCGCCGCCCGCTTTCCGCAGCGCCCATCCCGTCAATGCGGAAAAGGTCAACGCGATCGTGGCTCCGCGGCGTTGCAGCAATTGTCACAAGGAGGACTTTTCCGGGCAGGGCGAGACCGGGCGGCTGGCGGGCCAGCGGCCGGATTACCCAGTAAAGGCGTTGTCCGACTTTCGCACCGGGGTGCGGCGCGGCCGAGGGATGGCCGCGAAGATGGAGGTGTCGGTCACCTTGAGCGACCAGGACATTGAAACGATTGCCCACTACCTGGCGGGAAAGCCTTGACACGTTGTTTGAATCCTCAACATCATCCTGCGTCCGATTCCAGGGAGAAACGCCATGGCTTGGAAAACACCGCGCATCGTCGAGATCGCCGTCGGCATGGAAATCAACACCTACGCCTGCGCCGACCTGTAATCTTCGCGGCGTCGCAGCCGCGTCATACAGGAAGCGGTTCTTGCCGCGCTCCGTTTCAAGTGCGACGTTCTGTGGGCGCAGCTCGGCGCGCTTTATCTCGCCTATGTCGAGCCCGGGATGATCCCCCCAGGGGCGTTTACCCCCGGCGCCTTCGTGCCAAGGTGACTCATGGACCGGCTCGTGGTCTCGGCGGCCAGCATCCTGCGTCTCGCCCTGCACATCGTCTTTCGCTTCGACGAGACGCGGCAACGCTGGATCATACTGGCGCCCGAACGGCTGATGCTGCCCGACGAGCAGGCGGTCGAAATACTTCAGCTCGTCGACGGCAAGACGGGCGTCGGCGCCATCGTCGACGCGCTCGCCGCCCGCTACACCCAGGCGCCGCGCGAGCTGATCGCCAAGGACGTCACTGCCATGTTGCAGGACCTCGCCGACAAAGGATGTCTCGCCGGTGCCTCCCCGGATTGACCCGCCGCTCGCCCTGCTGGCCGAGCTGACGCATCGCTGTCCGCTCGCCTGCCCCTATTGCTCCAACCCGGTGGCGCTCGAGCGGGCCGCCAGCGAACTCACCGAACAGGAATGGCGCCGGGTGCTGGGCGAAGCGGCGGCGCTCGGCGTGCTGCAAGTGCATTTCTCCGGCGGCGAGCCGATGGCGCGGCGCGATCTTTCAGCGCTGATCGCCGCCGCGAGCGGACACGGCCTCTACAGCAACCTGATCACCTCCGGCACGCTGGGCGGCGAGCGTGAGATCGAGGCCTTCGCCGCCGCCGGGCTAAAACATGTCCAGTTGAGCTTCCAGGATTTCGCGCCCGAGAACGGCGACCGCATCGCAGGCCTGGCCGGCGCGCACGCGAGAAAGACCAGGTTCGCATCGGCGGTGCGGGCCGCCGGCTTGCCGCTTACGCTGAACATGGTGGTCCACCGCCAGAACCTCGGCGGGGTGCCCGAGATGATCGACATGGCGCTGGCGCTGGGCGCCCGGCGGATCGAGATCGCCCATGTGCAGTATTACGCCTGGGCACTCAAGAATCGCGGTGCGTTGCTGCCCAGCCGCAGCCAGCTCGATGAGGCGACACACATCGTCGAGGCGGCGCGCGAAAAGCTGAAAGGCGTGCTGGCCATCGACTATGTCGTGCCGGACTATCACGGCCGCCGGCCGAAATCCTGCATGAACGGCTGGGGCCGGCAGTTCCTGAACGTCACGGCGGCCGGAAAAGCCGTGCCCTGCCACGCGGCCGAGACGCTGCCGGGCATTGCCTTTCCGTCGGTCCGGGAAAACAATCTGGCTGACATCTGGTACCGCTCGGACGCCTTCAACGGATTTCGCGGCACCGACTGGATGGTCGAACCCTGCCGCAGCTGCGAGCGGCGCGAGATCGACTGGGGCGGCTGCCGGTGCCAAGTTTTCCTGTTGGCCGGCGACGCGGGCCGTGCCGATCCGGTCTGCGCGCTCTCGCCCGACCACGGCATCGTCGAGGCCGCCCTCGAGGAGCCCAACCGCGCCCCGGATCCGCTCGTCTATCGCCGTTACGGCCCGGCGGCCACCCGGCCCAGGCCGGCGAGGTAGCGCTGCGAGCGCACAACTCCAGTTGCGCATCTGCCTACCAGTCTCCGTCGATATCTTGTTCGCCTAGATATGTCGTCGCTGGGGATCGATGACCGCCTCGTCGCAACGTGAACCGCCCAAGTTCCCCAATACGACCTGAGCGCCGCGATCGGGAGGAGGCCACGTGGGCGCTCATGATCCGGGGGCGAGCTGGCGCCGCAGAATGCGTCCGCTGTCGTAGCGCCAAACGGCCAACGCCATGACCACGACGGCGACGGCCAGCGTGACGCAAAGCGCCGTGATCTCGAGCTGACCATAGTGGGCGAACCGGATCAGCTCGACGGCGTGGCTGAAGGGATTGAGCCAGGCCGACCCGGCCAGCAGGGGATTGGCGTCCTGCAGCCGCCATAAGGGGTAAAGTGCGGTGGACGCAAAGAACATTGGAAAGATGACGAAGTTCATCACGCCGGCGAAATTCTCGAGCTGCTCGACAAGCGAGGAGACCAGCAGGCCGATCGCCCCCAGCAGAAGGCCGGCCAGCGCAACGGCGGGTGCGGCATAAAGATAGCCGGCCGGCGGCGGGCGGACGCCCCATAGCCAGGCGCAGGCGAGAAAGGCATAGACCTGCGGGAACGCCACGACGACGCCGGCGACCAGGCGGCAGGAGAGCAGGTACCGGCGCGGCAGCGGGCTCATCAGAAGCACTTTCATGCTGCCCATCTCGCGGTCGAACACCATCGACAGCGCGGCCTGCATGCCGTTGAAGAGCAGAATCAGGCCAACCAGCCCGGGCACGATGTACTCCTCGTACAGGACGGAGGTCTGGTAGGGCGGGATGCGGGGTGGCATGAGGGATGAGATCAGTTAGGCTGACGCGCAATGATCTCGTTCCTGAGCCTGCTCGCTCACGTGCTGATCTCGCCATTCAAGACACAGGTGCGACTGGAAGCCGAGATCGTCCTGCTGCGGCATCAGTTGAATGTGCTGCGTCGAGGGATGCCGGCAAAGCCGAAGCTGACGGCGGCCGACCGACTGCTCTTCGTCTGGCTCTATCGGCTGTTCCCATCGGTATTGAACGCACTTGGGATTGTCCAGCCAGAGACTGTCTTCCGGTGGCATCGGGCGGGATTCCGGCTGTATTGGCGCTGGAAGTCGCGCTCTCGTGGCGGCCGACCACAGATACCAGAGGAGATCCGCCGCCTGATCCGGGAGATGAGCTTGGCAAATCGGCTTTGGGGAGCACCGCGCATCCACGGCGAACTGCTCAAGCTCGGAATCGAAGTTGCGCAGTCGACGGTCGCCAAATACATGGCGAAGAGTGGGCGAGGGCGGTCGCAGACCTGGAAGACCTTTCTCCACAATCACACGGCTGGCGTCGCTGCCATGGACTTCCTGATCGTGCCGACGGTGGGCTTCCGATTGCTCTTCATTTTGGCCATCCTCAGGCATAAGCGGCGGCGGCTGATATCACTCAGGGTGACGACCAATCCAATGGCCGAGTGGATCGCCCGCCAAATCACCGATGCCTTCCCCTGGAACGAAGCACCCGACTATCTCATCCGGGATCGGGACGCGTCGTACGGTCATGCCGTGACGAAGCGTCTTGCTGCCATGGGGATTCGTGATCACCCGATAGCCCCACGGTCACCCTGGCAGAATGGGCATGTGGAGAGACTCATCGCGCCGGATACTTGCGGCCTATGCGAGTTATTACAACGGGTTCCGAACTCATCTCTCCTTGGACAAGGATTCGCCAGTAAAGTCACCGCTCAGCCGATCCTCGGCGGACTTCACCATCAATACGGCCGGATATAGTTTTCGGTAAGCACAGCCGCAGCACGTCGATTGGCGAAGCGTCCAATGCCGTCGCAAGCTCATACAGGCGGACATCCTCGACGAGCCCGCCGAGATCAAGGCGGAGATGGTGCGGCGGACCAATAGCGATCGTGCCTCATAGGCATTGGTTGAAGCGCGTGCTAAACAGACGCTGGCGGCGGAGTTGACCATGAAACGGGCGATGGGAACCGCAATGCTCTGCTTTGGCCTTGCTGCGACCGCGGCGGCGCTGGCGCAGGGCATGATGCGCTACATTGACCTGTCGTCACCCGAGATGACCTCGGCTGAAATGACTCGCGGAGATGTCGAGACCGCGCTTAACAAGGCGACCGGCGCCGCGCCTGCCGATTTCACCGGAAAGAGATTGTCCGGTCTCGACCTCTCCGGGCTCAATCTGTCCGGCGCGATTCTTCGCGCGGCACGGCTCAACAAGACCAAGCTCGCCGGAGCGAGACTTGATCGTGCGGTCCTCGACCAGGCGTGGCTGGTCGAGGCAGACCTGACTGGCGCGAGCCTGAAGGGCGCCACCCTTTTTGCGTCGCAGATGCCTCGCGCGCATCTCGATGGTGCCGATCTGTCGGAGGCGCGCGTAGCTGCCGACCTCACCGGCGCGAGACTTGTCGGAGCGTCGATCGCGAACGCGCGTTTGGGCGCCGACATGCGCAACCAGTCGATGGGTCTCATGCGCGCGGTGCTGAAATCCGCCAATCTGGAGCGGGTGAACGCACGCGGCGCCGATATGTCTCGCGTCGATCTGGAAACCTGACTGGGGTCACCGTCGTCGATACCGATTTCGATGGTGCGGATCTCGCATCAGCGAAGTTGATCGCTCCAATTGGGCTCGACAAGGCGAAAAATTTTGACACTGCAAAAAATCGCGAGCGACTGATCAGAAGATGACGGCTCGAAACACTTCCGTCAGGAGGATTTTGTTGATGCGATGGATCATGGCTTCGATCGTGCTTTTATTGGCCGGCACTGGCGCATTGTTCGCCCAGGGCAAAGGCGTCCGGTTCTGGAATCTGACCAGTTCGACCATTTCCGGTTTTCAGCTGTCCCCTGCGGGAAAAAACGAGTGGGGTCCTAACCAGACCCTGAACGACAACGACAAGAAGGTCGATCACGACGAACGCCTGCGCATCACCGGCGTGGAGCCCGGGCGTTACGACGCCAAGCTCACTTACCGGGATAGGCAATGCGTCGTCCGGGATATCGAAATCAAAGCGGACGCAGTGTTCTCGATTATGGACAAGGACTTGAAAGACTGCACCAAGTAAGCGTTGTCGCGTCTCGCTTCATCGGGTTCACCCGGCCGGTGTTGCCACGCCTGTCTCTGCCTTGTTATTGGCTTGCGGATATTCGCAACGCCATTTGACTGCCGTCCATTTCGGGTGCTCGCCCACCCACTGGGCGATATAGGGCGGCGCCGCCATCGCGCATTGCGCCAGTGAGCCGTTCCAGGAAAGGACCAAACGCTGTTCTTCGCAGACGGTCGGCGACAACACCGCGCATACCGTCAGGACCAAGTTTATCGGATTCATGACTAAGATCCCTGGGTTGGTTCATTGAACCAATAGCATGATCAACTACACGAATCGGCCGGGCCGAGCTTCAATACACCGTGAAAATCCGGCAAAACCTAACACAGGTTCGAGGCTGGTCGACCCAAAACTCATGCCGAACGCCAGCCGAGGGTAGTGGTGTTCGAAATTGACGAATTCGACCGAAACGTTCGCGATCACAATGTCGAACGAGAAATCGGAACTCGCTTTCTCCGGTCTCATCGTGGCTTTCATTCCGGCTGCATCGCCACCGACATAAGCCGCGGTTGATGATCTACGGCAATGTTGCCAGTCACCGCATCAGAACGCTACTGTCGTGATGTGAAGGAAGGTTAAGGACTTGAGCCTGATGATGGGGCTTGAAGATTTAGGCTTGAAGAATTCGGCTCAAGCAGTTGGATGCGCTGTCTTCACGGCGCATCCGAGGATAGCCCATGGATGGAGCCTTACATGGATTCCTTCTACCGAGGACTGCTCGCATCCCTGCTCACGATCGGGTTTGCCTTTTCAGCATCTGCTCAAGACAGGCAGCCTGGTCCGCCAGGGCCGCACGCAGCGTCGCCCGCCGAGGTGCTGCCGTCGCTGACCGGAAAGGAGCGTCTCGGCAGGAAGTGGACGGATGAGCAGCGGATCGACAATTGCAACGTGCCGATCGACAAGCGCGGGACAAAGCCGCGGCCCAGCGCCTGCGCGCGCGCCTCGACGGGATCCTAGAGCGGGATGACGTTTCTTCGAATCGTCATCGCGCTCTATGTTTTTGTTTGAGCATGATCTTTTCGGAAAGCCGCTACATCACTTTTCCGGATCACGCTCGAGCGAGTCGCGGCTCGCCAGACTGACCCGCGGCGAGGCGCGCCGCGCCGTGTTCGCCTTCATCGAGGGCTTCTATAATCCGCGCCGTCGGATCGTGGTGGGAGGACTGGGCGCGCTGGATCACCGATCACACAGGATCGCGCGTCGCTACGCTGCTGGCATGCGGATGATGTGCCGCTCGCCGCTTGGACGATAGCGCGTCATATAGCCATAGTGCTGCGACCGGTCAGGCTTGGGCATCAGGTTGCTAACATTCTGTCCGATCGCCTCCCGCTCAGCACAGCCACACCGTTCGGCCGCGGTGCTGAAGAATTGCATATGCCGCGAGTTTGCACGCGAACGAACCGGTCGAATTACACGAGCGCCGCAATGATGAAGAAAAGTGCCGCTCAGCAGGGTCCTGTCGTGTTTCCACAGCCATCCGCCTTTGCCCCGCAAATCCTGATAGACATTCACAGCCTCCGAGGAGGGCACGATGACACGTGGGATTTCGCGACGACGTTTCGCCTCAATGCCGCTGCGGCCGGCTTTCCCCACATTATTGGCCAGACGGAAACAAGGGCTCAGCTCGTGCGCATCCGATTGCTGCTGCCGCATCGATGTTGAACCCGTCCACCTCATAGACGCTGCGCGAGTGGTTTTGAACTCGGCGTCTGTGGCGTAGCTTTCTCAGACCCGTAGCAAAGGAGAAAGTGAGTGAATCAAACTGTCCTCGCGGCTCTATTCATTGCGGCAGGACTCGGCCACGGCTACGCTCAGGATGCCGCAGCCGGAGAAAAGGTGTTTGCCGTATGCAAGGCATGTCATCAGGCCGGCGATAAGGCGAAAAATGCCGTTGGTCCCATGCTCAATGGCCTATTCGGACGCAAGGCGGGCTCGGTCGAAGGCTACAACTATTCTAATGAGAACAAGAACTCTGGTGTCACTTGGGACGACGCGACGTTCATGGAATATATCAAGGACCCGAAGGCCAAAATCCCCGGCACCAAAATGATCTTCGCTGGAATCAAGGACGAGCAGAAGATCAAGGATCTGATCGCCTATTTGCATACCTTCGACAAGGCGCCGGTCAAACTCGCGCAGTGAAAGCGAACTCGACAGACGGATCCATTGCGAACGTGCCTAGGGCCGCCAATCCTCCTGCGCTCCTCGTGGCTTGACTGCGAGCAGAAGCCGGCAGCGTTCTCAGCGCCACCCTTGCGAGCCATAGCGCGATCCGCGGCGCCCGAGTCCGAGCGTCCGGCGCTTGCAGTAGTAGATGAACTGACGGACAGCTCGCATATAGTCGATGCGGCCGGCAACTCAGCCGCTGTCCGACCCCGCGCGTTGAGCGACGCCGTCACGAATGCTGGGACACGCTGTGCGTTGCGCCTTAAGGATTGAGGACGGAACGATCCCGAAATATTTCCGGAAGACCCGGCTGAAATGCGATGAGCTTGAGAAGCCCCAGGAAAATGCGACGTCCGTGATCGTCTTTCCGCCGTGCGTCTCCAGCTCCTGGCGGCAATTTTGCAACCTCGCCCGCCAGATGTAATCACTGATGGTTATGCCTCTTTCGCTGAACAGCATGTGCAGGTAGCGCTTGGTGCAGCCGAGCGCAGCGGAGATCTGGTCGATGCAGAGGTCGGGGTCGCGCAAACGTTCGCGGATAAAGGCCTGAGCCCGGATATACATCGCCTCCGGACCGACCCGATCGAAAGCTGTATCCGCCTCGCGAAGCGGCAATAGCAGGAGATCGATCAGCGACTCGGCAACGCCAGCGGCGCTGGTCGGCGACAGCCTCGTTGCCTCACCAAACGCAGCATGCACGAACTCGTGCGCGATCCGGCCGGTGCCGGCGCGCGAGGAAATTTTGCACGCCGACATCTTCTCCAAATGGAAGCCGCGTTCCCGCAGCAGCTCCTTGGGCACGATGACGACCTCATGCCGCGTCAGCATCGGGTTGGTGATCGTGTGCGGACAGGATACGTCGTAGGCGAGGCAATCGCCTGGCGCCAGTTCGATGCGACGGCCGTCCTGCTCGAAGTAGGAAATTCCAACCGACTGGAACAGGATCTTGACGTAGGGATGTTTGGCTGATCGGATCCACCAGTCCGCGTGACCAATCCGGTGCTGACTGGCCTCGATCTGGCAAAGCTTCAGGCGGGAGACAGTCGTATAGTTGATCCGCCCTTCCAGCGATGATGCCTCTAGCGGATCAACATCAAATCGACCACAGAGCTCGGTCAATGCATCCGACCAACGCTGGATCTGCTGTCTCGGCGCCAATCCGAAAGTGCTGAGTGAGCGGACTGTTTCGGACATTTCCAGCCACCGATTTGAATCAACGGAATATTCTTGGGAATATTCTTGCCGCGAAACGACTCGGTCACGATAAGACGAGCTTCGCCTCAGCTTGAGGCGATCGTTAGAGTTCGAACTCCATTCCTCCTGACATCCGCCTTATAATCCTCGGATTTAGTTGCTTCGCCGTCAAGAAAACATCAGCTGTCGGGGGGCGCCGGTGCCGATCGCCCAATGGTGAGGCTCTGCAGCATCAAAGGCGATGAGCTCGGGACAGCGGGCGAGAAGCGAAATAGTTCCTTCCGTTTCACTTTGTGCAAAACGGTTTCACTCTTGGGCAAGTTTCCGCCTTTCTGACCGGTTAAGAAGCCGGCAGCAAACTCAAATGAGCGGGGCCGCTGCGGCGGGACCCAGACTCACTTCAGGAGGAAACAGAGGAAACATTCGTGTCAGCACCGTTTTTGGTTCCCATGTAGGCAGCGGCGCCCGGCCCCGCGATCGGCGGCAACGCGCCTCCGTAGCGCTTCGAACGCCACACGGCAAGAGCCAGTACTGGACGTACCAAGCCCAGGGGGCAAGCGACGTTAAGAGCCACATGAACGAAACGAGGGAGGATTCCAGCATGCGCAAGGAGCTACTAGCAACCTTCCTTGGCTCCGTGGCGGCATTGACCGCAAGCGGCGCTTTGGCCAGTGACGAACTCATCAGGATGTCGCAGAACCCAAAAGATTGGGTGATGCCGGCAGGCGATTACGCCAATACACGTTACTCCAAGCTCAACCAGATCAACGCCTCGAACGTCGGCAAGCTGCAGGTCGCCTGGACCTTCTCGACCGGCGTGCTGCGCGGCCACGAAGGTGGACCGCTCATCATCGGCAACATGATGTACGTCCATGCGCCGTTCCCGAACAACGTCTACGCCCTTGACCTTTCTCAGGACGGCAAGATCGTCTGGAAGTACGAGCCCAAGCAGAACCCGGACGTTATCCCGGTGATGTGCTGCGACACCGTCAACCGCGGCCTCTCCTATGGCGACGGAAAAATCTTCCTGCATCAGGCAGACGACAAGCTGGTCGCGCTCGACGCCAAGACCGGCAAGCTCGAGTGGAGCGCGACAAACGGCGATCCTTCCAAGGGCCAGACCGGCACTTCGGCTGCCTTGGTGGTCAAGGACAAGGTGCTGGTCGGAACCTCCGGCGGTGAGTTCGGCGTCAATTGCCACATGACCGCTTACGACACCAAGGGCGGCAAACAGGTTTGGAGGGCTTACTCGCAAGGGCCGGACGATCAGCTCCTGCTCGACCCGCAGAAAACCACCGAACTTGGCAAGCCGGTCGGCAAGGACTCCAGCGTGAAGACGTGGCAAGGCGATCAATGGAAGATCGGCGGCGGCTGCACATGGGGCTGGATCTCCTATGATCCGCAGCTTGACCTCGTCTATTACGGGTCCGGCAATCCCTCGACCTGGAATCCGAAGCAGCGTCCGGGCGACAACAAATGGTCGATGACCATCTTCGCGCGCAATCCGGATACCGGCATGGCGAAATGGGTCTATCAGATGACGCCCCACGATGAGTGGGACTACGACGGCGTCAACGAGATGATCCTGACCGATCAGCAGGTCGGCGGCCAGGCGCGCAAGCTTCTGACGCATTTCGACCGCAACGGCTTGGCCTACACGCTCGACCGTGCGACCGGCGAATTGCTGGTGGCCGAAAAGTTCGATCCGAAAGTCAATTGGACCACCGGCGTCGACATGAACAAGAGCTCGCCGACCTACGGCCGTCCGAAGGTCGTCGATCAATATTCGACCGACAAGGCGGGTGAAGATCACAACGTCAAGGGAATCTGCCCGGCGGCGCTCGGCACCAAGGACCAGCAACCGGCAGCCTACTCTCCCGAGACGCAACTGTTCTACGTGCCGACCAACCATGTCTGCATGGACTATGAGCCGTTCAAGGTAGCCTACACCGCGGGCCAGCCTTATGTGGGAGCGACGCTCTCGATGTATCCGCCTCCCGGCGACAGCCACATGGGCAACTTCATTGCCTGGGACGGCAAGACCGGCAAGATCGTCTGGTCGAACAACGAGCTGTTCTCGGTCTGGTCAGGTGCGCTCGCCACCACCGGCGGCGTGGTGTTCTATGGCACGCTCGAAGGCTACCTGAAGGCAGTCGATGCCAAGACGGGCAAGGAACTCTACAAGTTCAAGACTCCGTCCGGCATCATCGGCAACGTCACGACCTATGAGCACAACGGCAGGCAGTACGTCGCGGTGATGTCCGGTGTCGGCGGCTGGGCGGGCATCGGTCTTGCGGCCGGCCTGACTGATCCGACTGCAGGTCTCGGCGCGGTCGGCGGCTATGCGGCGCTGAGCAACTCCACGGCGCTAGGCGGTACCCTCACCGTGTTCTCACTGCCGCAGT
>WNFR01005388.1_pt1 | contig 13071 bp, 8 predicted proteins | sample 5400221 | NCBI WGS metagenome assembly WNFR01 (sample SAMN13153357, study PRJNA577476) | soil metagenome | isolation source: 40 cm soil under Madrone tree | place: USA:California | collected 2016-06-14
AGCCGAAGGTTCTTAAATGCGCGATTTACACCCGCAAATCATCGGAAGAAGGACTGGAGCAGGACTTCAATTCGCTGCATGCGCAGCGGGAGTCCTGCGAGGCATATATAAAAAGCCAAGAGCACGAGGGTTGGGTGGCACTACCCGGCCTGTACGACGATGGAGGGTATTCCGGTGGATCGATCGAACGCCCTGCCCTCAAAGAGCTCCTCGCCGATATCCAGTCCAGAGCCGTCGATGTGGTGGTTGTCTACAAGGTCGATCGTCTGACCCGGTCGTTGGCAGACTTCGCCAAAATCGTTGAAATCTTTGACGCAGCCGGCGTCTCGTTTGTCTCAGTCACCCAGCAATTCAACACCACGACATCCATGGGACGCTTAACCCTCAATGTCCTGTTGTCCTTTGCCCAGTTCGAGCGGGAGGTCACGGGTGAACGGATCCGAGACAAGATCGCGACCTCCAAGCAAAAGGGCATGTGGATGGGCGGCTGGGTGCCGATCGGCTACGATCGCAAGGACCGTACGCTCGTCATCAATGAAGACGAAGCAAAAACCGTTCGGACAATTTTCGAGCTCTTTCTAAAACTGAAGAATGTTCGGAAAGTCCAGGCGGAACTCGCCCGGCTGAAACTCACAACCAAGCCCTACCCGATTTCGACAGGAAAGGTCCTCGGCGGCCTGCCGTTTTCGCGCGGCCACATTTACCGGATCCTATCCAACCCGCTATATATCGGTGAAATCGCCCACAAGGACATCCGGCACGCCGGTCCGCATCCCCGCATCATCGATCAGGAGATTTGGGACGCCGTCAGCGCCCTGATCGGGAGTAACCGCCGCGAGCATCGCGCTCGCTCCAAAGCCGAACACGCAAGTCTCCTAGCGGGTCTGATCTATGACGAAGCTGGCCGTCGGTTGGTCTCGAGCCACGCCACCAAGAACGGCAAGAGGTATCTTTACTATATCACGTCAGATGGCTCAGGTCGAAAACCCGCACCTGAGGGTCAAGCAAAGTCGCGTCTGCCGGCAGCCGACGTCGATGCATTCGTCGTCAGCGCCCTTCAGACGTTTCTGACTGACAATACCAGACTGGCAAAACTGTTGAGAGCGGCACACGTCTGTTCAGGCCGGTTGGCTGAAGCTTTGCAAAAGGCCGAGACAACAAGCCGGGAACTGGAGGATATGCCGTTTCCGTCCAGGCTTGAACTTGTCACCTGCTTAGTAGCCCGTATCGATGTTCTGCAGGCAAGCCTAAGGATCACGTTCCGTATCACAGGAGTGGTCCGATATCTGAGCGGAGGTGAAAATCTCGACCATTCTCAGGAGGACGGCACCGTTTTTGTCGATTTTCCCGTGCCTACCATCTTGCAAAATGGAGCAGTCAAGCTGGTCGTGACACAACCCTCCCAGAAGAGTGAAGATGCTTCCCTCATTGCAGCGATCGCGCGCGGAACATTCTGGTTCGAGGAATTGACTTCCGGCAAGGCCTCATCGATTTCGAGTATCGCCAGCCGAGAGCGCGTGACCGACAGTTATGTCAGCCGTCTTCTAAATCTTGCGCTTTTGTCGCCAACTATCGTCCATCAAGTGCTCGACGGAAGTCCGGTAGCAACCGAAGTAGCGAGGCTCGAAATGACGGGGCAACGACTTTCTGCATTATGGAGCAAGCAATGTGTCAGTCAGAGCATAGCTTGGTCGAGATGACGGCGACTGTTAGACTTGTGCGAGAATGGAAAATCTCTGCCCTCCGAAGGCACAGGTCACACGCTCGAATCGTGTCGGATGCGCCAGTAAAATCAGGCACATCTCGGTTTCTGACTACAACCCACACTGTAAGCGGTCGAAGGCGTTTCGAGGATACCGACCGTCATGGCGCGCCCGCAGCCAAAAATCACGCTCTGTTATCTGCGTTATCGCTTTAGACACGCTGAACCATTGCGCGCGACAATGCGCCGAACAGCTTGGTTGGTGAAAAACTGTCCTTCGCTACTTCTAGGTTTGCCGGATCAAGTTTCGATCGCTCGTTGCTTCAGGGCGATATTCTCGATTAGGCCGGTGGCCGGATCCTCGGACAAATACGCGGAAACAGTTTCGAAGAGCTCGGAAAAATCGCCGGTAGAATTCGAAACGACTTCCTCCCGCTCCTGAACCGCCCGGAACGCGATCTCCGTGTCGTTTCGGCGTACGATGTCATAAACAAAAAAGTCTGTTTCTGAGTGGTAGGATCTTCCGCTGTCCAGGCCGCGGGCGATCAGCGGAAATACTCTCATTCCTCTTCCCTTTTCCACATCGAAGAGAAAAACAAACTCCGAGGGAAAGTTTTCCGGCCCCTCATAATCGTATACGTCGATAAAGGTAGCCGAGGGTCCTCGTGCGTTCCGAAAAATCCCCTTAAACAAATTCATGCTGAAACGTGGTCGCTGAGTGTCTTCAAAATATCCGAAGGCTTTTCCTGATAGCGCTCGGGAAATGAGATTTCCGATCCGCTGCAGCAACCGCGAATAATCGAGGTCGGCCGCCTTCTTCCCATGTTTGCTGAGCGCCACCTGCGAAACAGCTTTATCTATATCTCCGGCTATATCCACTAAGGCAAGTTCCTTCAACTCGGGGACTATCTGCCATTTCTGCCCCGTCGACGCTGCGCACTTCTTAAACATCGCCCAAAGCGGGCCGGCGGAACGCTGTCGAAATGCCTTAAAAACATTACCTTTTGCACCGCCGACGGTGCAGTGTTCGGCAAAAGCGATGTACGCAACTAAAGTCAACATACTTTCTAAGGCTTCACGCCCCCACCGGTCCATTTGCTCGACCGAAGTTTCGGACAGATAGCGCGCTAAGGGATGAGCTACGGGATAAGGCAAAACGTCCGTCAACGCGCTTAGCCCCAGCCAGGTTAGGTCGCTAGCCCTGTCGGCGTACACGCGTATATCGTTACCATCGACATAGCAGAGGGATGACGTACTCGTCCCAAAATCAAAGCCAAGGTAAGTCTCTGTTCCTGCCTCCTCGGTCGCGTAAGTCATGTCCATGTAGAAAGGTTTACCAGGAACTACCGTATTCTTTCCCTGCGTCCCCCTGCCGTAAATAAATGCGGGTTCCGCTGTGCCGTCTTCCCGCACCGTAAGCTCTATTTCAATGCTGCTTCCAAATACCGCTCCGCGCGGGGTCTGGACGCGCGTGTCGATGTTATGCCTTGCAGCTATATCCTCCGTGTCGAAGGACGATCTCATGAAATAGTAGTCGAGATTCTGGGTCGGCGCCTTGTTCAAGCGAACCTTCCAACGCAATGTTTGCCCTATTAGACCCTTCAAGCTGGTGGCCGACGGAAGAAGGACACCGGGATCGGTCTCCATGTCGCCAAGAATGCCGCTTTCGGGAATTAATTTTCTTAGTTCGGCGCCATTGTTGTTTGGATTCAGGAGTAGACATAGGCGGTTGTAGGTGACCGCGCGGAAGTCGCCTTGTCCATCGGTATAGTAGCGACGGGCACAATCCACGGCCAACCCTCTGGATACGATCTCTTGAAAATTCTCGTTGAGCTCAAGGATCTCAGTCTGGCGAAGCTCTTGTGCCAGGTCCCGCTCCATTAAAGGCTTCAACCACCGGATGTTCGACGTTCCACCCGAAAGCAACACGATTGAAATCTGTTTTCCGTCGAGTTCCACGTAGGCGCGTTTGAGAGTTTCCTTGATCGTAGGCAACAGAATTTGCTTCCATATCCTGTCCTCGAACAAGTTTCTAATATCGGCGGCTTCGAGTCGAAGCGAAACCCACGGCGTTGTTTCTGCCAAAGGACGTTGCGGCACATCGACTCGGCAAGCGGGCGAGGACGTCAAATCCGCATTAAGACGCCAGCTAGATATACTGGAGCAAATCGTTATCTTGGCCCGTTCAACAGATCGAAGAAGACGTCTGTAATTTCGAACAAAGTTTGCGTGATCGCTGCGATGCCTTCCAAGAGTTTCGTCATCGGCATTCTTGAGCTCAGCGAACACATCTATGGCGCGACGTACGCTTGCTTTATCCACGCCTTTCTCGATGCCTTTAAACAAGAGCTGCTCGGCAATCAGACGATTAATAAAGAAACCCCCGACAGGAATAGATTTTGCGGCAAGCGGGCGCGAATTGCGGCCTCCGCCACTTATGTCACCAGCAATCGTCGTTTCAACCACGGAAGCATCGAACGTGCCACCTCCGAAATCAAAGACTAGTGCGATGTGCTTCGCTTTTTGCGCGACCAACGGGTGCTTCACGCCATAGCGGTAATATTGGAACACCGCGAATGGCTCCGGCAGAAAATCGATTTCCTCAAACTTGCCGTGAAGAATCCGCCGAATGCTGACCCGATAGTTTTTCAGCCAGTCCTCGGAGGCGAGCCGATCTTGGGAAAGAGATAGCGGCTCCGCAATCAGAATTCGTGACGGCTTCGCGAACCCTTGTCGTTCGATTGTCAGAAGTGCCCGGGAAACGACGCCGTCGATGAAATCCTTGGCGATACCGAGCGTGGATCTTCCCGTGGATGTTCCAGACGTGTCGGATTGTAGAGCCAATCGAACCGGCGTGGACGTCCCGATCTCGACCTTGAAATCCTCGCGGAGGTCTGAAAGCTGTTCGCAGTTATCGATCGCCTCATGTCCAACACGACACGCTCCGTCCCTGTATAATACGACGGTCGGAATAACGGTTTGTCCCTCGATGCGAACTTGACGAACACTGTTGATGAACAACTCTTTTGGCTGCATTTATCCTCTGCTTCGATCTCGGTTCCAGTTCTAAAAATCCGTTTTGTCAGCTAGGCCTTTGCCCGAATCCCTTGCCGATTTCGAGCACTATCGCTGTTGCTAACGTCTTTCCCAGCCGTTCTTTCTCACGAACAGCCGGACGTCATCTCAGCAAACTATCTTCCATCAAATTCGAACGAGAACTCGGGGGACGTTATGCCACTCCGAGTGCCTTAAACACAGCGTCGCCCGCGTCCGCATAAAACCCGGTCTGGAATTTTGCGAACAATTCGCCCGGGATCGTAGGAATGTCTTTGACGCTGGCCATCGGCAGCAAAATGCGCTTTGCGCCGGCATCAAAGGCCACCTGAAGCGATTCAGCCAAATTCTCAACCGGCACGATATTTCCTCCGAGGCTCATGCTGCCGAGGACAACCATTTGCGGCTGGATCGGCTTGCCCAATGATCCGGAACACAACGCAACGAACGCCGCCAACGTCATGGCGGTGGTCGGTCCGGTATTGTGGAGCTCGACGACATGGAGGTGGTAGTCGTGATCACCGCCCTTGATCGAGGCACTTACCCGGTTAACATTCGCCTTGAAGTAATCGAAGCCAACCTTAATGGCTTCTCGGGCGCCCGAGTTGGAGCCAAGGCCGGATGTCTTCAAAGTACCGTTCCCCGCAGTAACCTGCGTCTCCAAGCGATATAGGCCGAGATGCCCGCCTGACCCCGTCGCGACGGTGTGCATGACGCCTGGATTCAACGGACCGTCCGGTATGAGCGAACCGCCCCCCTGCTCCGGAACACTGATGAATTTCTCTTCCAGAGTCTCGACGTCGATGTAGGAAAAATGAACGTCGAAGAACTCCATCCCGCCGATTTTCTTCAACTGCTCTTTCACGCGACGGCGACATTCAAGCGCGTACTCGAGGCAGCGCCTGACGGCTTCCTTGTCATACTGTTCGTTCGGATGCAGCAGCTTCAGCAGGCCGGAGACGGTGTGCTTCACCGCAATCGTATCGCGTTGGTTAAGGTCCCGACCCAGCTTGAAGTACTTATTGATTGCATCACCAAAATTCCGCTTCCGCATCTCGCGGAGCCATTCGGCCAGGTAATCGACGATGAGGCCATACTGGTTGGTGAAGAACTCGGGCCGCATCTTCGGAATTTCCCAACCGGGAACGTATGCGTGAAATCGATCGAAAAAGGCGGGATCGATCATCACGTCCGGAAACGGTGCGAACAGGTGACTGGTCTTGACCAGGGTATCGACCGACTGGTTGATGTTGCCGACGAAAACCATTGAAGCATAGGCGTTGATCGAGTCTCGACCACGGGCGAAGGACCCGGAAGCCATGTAGTCCTTCATGATCTGGACGCCGTCCTTGTCCTTAAACGAAATTCCGGCCACTTCATCGAAGGCGACCACATCCCACAGGCCCACCAGGCCCACCTGACGTCGAGCCATGTTGTAGAACAGATTGGCCACCGTGGTTTGCCCGCCGGAAATCAGAATGCTGTTCGGACTGATCTCCTTGTAGATGTGGCTCTTGCCCGTACCCCGGGGGCCAAGTTCCGCAAGGTTGTAGTTGTTTTCGACTAGCGGAATCATGCGGGCCAGGAGGTGCCACTTCACTCGGTCCTTAAAGTTCGTGGGCTCCATGCCGGTCGATCGGAGAAGAACATCGATCCACTCATCTTCGTTGAAAGCGCTCCGGGCCTGGAATAGCTCCTCCATATCCATGTTCGGCATCTGGATCGGCTTCAAGTCTCCGAGTAGGAATGGTGTTCCCTTTTGATCATCCTCGAAGAAATACTCCAACGTGACGATGCACCAGATGCCGCCGACCAGAAGCTTCTCGAACTTCTTCACGATAGAACTCGGCACGACAATTTTGCTGACGCCGAGATTGCCCAGGAGGGCTTCGTAAACGTCGCGCTTTTCGTTGAGCGTCACCGTCACCTTGTCGATGACTTTGAGACTTCCGCGCTCCCGTATTGTCGACTTCACCTTCTCGGATTCGTCTGGCCTAACATAATTTTCGGCCAAGATTTTTTTGACGGTGCGCAATCCCTCGGCGATGACCACTTCATCGTTCGACGCACAGTAACTTCCGAGAAGATACTCAAGCACGTACACCGGGACGTTGGCGCCTTCCTTGACCAGCTTGGTCAGATCCTTGCGAACAACTTTGCCGGGAAAATGCCGGTTCAGCAGATCATCCAGTCCGCTATCGATTACCTGGCTCTCAGAAATCATCGGTGAACGCCCTGTCGATTACTACTTCTACGCTTTGCTGCTCGATGCCAGTTTCCGCGTCCTTGAGGACCAGCCGATACAGCGTCTTCTTGTTGTAGTCCCTGTCCTTCAAGACGAGGTTGACCCACTTTTTGCGCTCGTCCAGGTTTCCGGAAGCGCTATCGAACTTGACGGTCTGGACATCGGTCACGGGCTCCTCACCCTCATAGACGGCGACGCGCAGCGTGGCCTGCTTCAGCCTCTCGCTGACGGCCTCCATCTGGATCAGCTGGAAGCGGCAGTAGGCACTGGTAATGCGGTGGTTGCTCCCGAGAACCTGAACGGTGACCGGTTTCACCTTGGTTTCCTGAGCCGACTTTCCCCGGACATGCTTTACGGTGACGACCGGGACGACGATCTCCTGCGGCATGGCTCCGCCATGTACGAAGCGGGCGCCTCCCACGAAATGAAACAAGTTCGTTCCCTTGGGAATCCAGAAGTCCATGCCCCCGTCGGCTTTGGCGGTGACGCTGGTCTTGCCGTGCCAGACGGCGTCGTGGTCCGGCAGACCAGTTGCAAGCAAGTAGCGCTTTTTGGCCAAAACCGTGTTGTCCGGCTTGTCGTTCAGCTTGCTCTTGTCCGTCTCGACCCGAGCGGTTTCCGTGAAGAGAAAGCCGTGGTCAGCAGTGACAAGAATATGATGGCCATTTAGGCTGTTGACGATGTAGCCAACTAAAGCCGTTAATTCGCTGATCGCTTTTCTTACCGCTTCAAACGTGTGGCCTTCAGTCTTGCTGTCGTCGCCAATCGCATCGACCGCGTCGTGATAGATGTAGACAACCCGTTTGTCCTTGACGAACTCGCGCCCTTCTTCCTTCTTTTTTGCCATCAACTCATCGTACTTGCAGGCCATTCCGCCGAAGCGATGCAGTATCCCGTCCCTATCGCCGGCGGCGCTGGCGTGACCATCGACCAGGATGTCGGCCCCTTTGTAGGAAAGCGCCTTGTGCGGAAGCAGACTTGCCATTCCCAATGCGGTGTATGACGGCAGCACGCCGAGCTGTGACGACAGGACCGCTCCAAACCGGTATTTTCCGTTGAGTTCGGCCGTGAGTTCGTGGGCGGCCTCGTAACGGAACGCATCGCTAATAATGACAAACGCACGCCGGCTGTCGGCTTCTTCCACCCATGGGCGGACATGGCGCTCATAGAAGCGATACTGGTTTGGGACCTCGTCAATTTGCCACTTCGCGAGCAAACCGTCTTTTGGCTCGAGGAACTTACCCCAGGCCAGTGAAAGCGATGTCAGATACCAATTCCCGTACCGGGCCTCGATATCCGCCCGCAGCGGCTTGACGATATTCCAACCTTGAGCCTCGGCGCTGTCTGCAGCTTCGCAGAAGTGTCGATAAAGCTGGTCGAAGCGGTAAAGCTCGGTTTCGTACGCCCGGTACATGGCCGGGGCGTCTGGGTAATCAAAACTGCCCTTGTGAATATTGCGCAAGGCGTAGAAATCCGCCGCGGCAACCACCGCTTCGTACACGTCATGAAGCGCCTTACGTGGAGCTTCGGGCGACTGGGCACCGTCGAGCGAGGCCCAATGACCAACTTGGCGGCGAGCCGCAATGGCCCGAATGTCGTCCGCATTAATCGTGTCCGCAGTCGTCTGCACACGTTCGCGCAGGCTGCTGGCAATCCGCTTCTCGACGGCCAGGAACGTCATAACGCCGGCCAGCTGGTCAATCTCGAGATCCGAAAGATGATCGTCAATCTTGAGTATCGCCGCAGCTAGTGCGGATAGCTTGTCGTAGCTCGTCCCCTTGCTGCTGCTGTCTCGCCATTGCGCCAGGCACACCACGACATTGGAAGCACCGGCCCGGGGCAGCACGAAGCCGCGAATTGCTTGAGGAATATCTCCTTTCAATTGATGGGCGAAATCCGTGACGAACAACGCAAATAGTAGCTTCTTCAGCGATGGTTGTTCATCGACATAGCCGAATGCCGCCCTCACCATTTGCCAGAACGGAACGTCCAGATCGAATTTCTCGATATTTGCCCATGCGATCGGAGGATCGTCGAGGTCGATATCCGTGCGGGTTTCGGCCCATGCGTGAAAGACCGTCCGCAGAATGTTGAAAAACTCCGGCTGGTCCGCCTTAGTAACAACCGCAATCATCTTGCGATCGATATCGGCCCCCGTATCATCGGGGGCCACCAAACCTCTGATCTTCTGAAAACGATCCTTCGCATCGAAAAACTTGCGGCGGTCGACGATATGGGTTCGCAAGTGCTGATTGGTCAGACCCAAATCCTGTAACAGGATGCTGGCACGATCGGCGCGAAAGCTGCGGCTGTAGAGCCTGATATCGAGAAGCCAGTCGTCCTCGTAGTCGGGCTCCTCCGCGGGAGAGTACAGCAGGAACTTTGCCTTCGGCTCCTCGCGCTCGACACGGATCTTGACCTCCAGTGCGCCAACCTGATCCAAGCGGACCGGCGTAACGCCGTCTACGATAATCGAAGGGAGCGCATCGAGGAATTCCTGATCGGGATCATTCCAAAAAACAATACGCTGGTCCTCTTCGTGAAAAACACGATAGAGCGCAGCGTGGATTTGCTTGAAGTCGCTCACTCGTCGTCCTTCCCGCCGGTGATTGCTTTCACCTCGGCCAGAAGGTCGCCGAACTTACCGTAATTCACTTTCACGCCATCATCGAGATCAAGGCTGATCTTCCGATCGGCAAAGTGTTTGAGCTTCTCCTCGAAGATCTGTAATTCGGACTGCTGCTTCTTGAGGTCGTTCTGCTCCTTCTGAAGCTTCTTCCGGTGGCTGGTATTCGTGGTTTTGAATTTCTCGCCTTCGATCTCATCAATGCGGGATGAAATTCGCCCCTGAAGAGGGATCACGTACTCAGTCCGCATACGTGAAAGCGTGCCTTCGTGGTAGCGGTGCAAATAGACTAGACATTGGAAAGCGCGAAGTTTGCCGCTCGAAAACAGCCAGTAAATCGGCCGTTTTTTGTACATTGAAAGATGGTGCTTATAGAAACCGGTAGAGAGGTAGCGGCGTATCGTGACCCGTGGCTGCTCCCCATTGTTCTGTCCGAGACTGACAGCCAGGAACGCAAGATTCTCTTCAACCCGTTCCTTCGGCCAAGCTACACTGACCAACTCCACTATCCGCCCAAGAGCATCGTCCCGGATGCCCCAATCAGTTTCGAACAGCGGAATTATACCGTCTTCGTCGACCCGAAAGGTCTTGTATTGGTCGGGGTCGAAATCCCGGTTACCGGCATGAGCATAGATTAGTCCCGGAGCGTCAAGACTGTAGCGCCCCATAATGCAGCCGACGGCGTAGGAGAGTAATCGTTTAATGTCTTCGGCACGGTCGGGCTTGGATAGCGTGATTTGCTCGATCGGGACACATCCCTTCAATTCATCACCAAGACCGAATTTTTCAATGAAAATTTCGTTGATCTCCGCCTCAAGCCGCTGTTGTGTTGCAACATTTCCCAGGCGCACATCATCATCATGAGATTGAGACTCTTCAAGGAGCGGCTTGTTATCTCCAATGACTCTAAGGCCACAAAACCCCCACGAAAGTTCACCCTCGTCCCAATCCGCCTGAGTCAACTTGATACAATTTTCAACACATCCTTGAACCCTTGAAACTTCAATATCGCTCAAGATTTTGAACGGAAGCGATAACACATCATTTACGGTCGTATTGAGTGTCGGATTTAATGCCTTGAGGTAGTAGCTTGCCACGCAGCTATTCAAATAGCCGAGAAGCACCAAATCGTACTCGAATGTTTCCGAGAATACCGTAGGCGAACCGGAGCTGTATTCGGCTATAGGCTGCTTCAATCGAAAGCTGGTAAGCGCCGATGTGATAAGGGACCACGTTACCCCCTTCTTCTCCCAGAATCGCGCGTCACTCAATCCGCCGTGGCTATCGTACTCATTGCGACCGGCATCGCTCCAATCAACAACATGAAGCTCATTTCCATAATACTTTCGGAAATCTCCGCCCTTCAGGTAGAGCTTCCATTTTCGGCTCCTCCGAGATACCTCCCAATGAAACCGCACATACTTTTCGTCGTTATGGGTTTTGCACCGTCCACCTGACACAACTCGGTCGCCTACCTTTCCAGAGAGAAAGTTCTTGATCCCACGAATCCAGTACGCGATTGGCGAACCTGGAATGAGCAAAAACTCTGACGGAACTACTTCGTACCTCCATCCGCGCTGCAAGGCCGCGACTTCCGTTTTTGACCCATCTCGGACATTGGGCCTAGCCGGACAGTGGTCCAATAGGCTGCTATATTGGCGCTCAGTTTCCCGAGCCGTTGAGCGATCAGCGGAACTTTCTCAATATGATGAATGCCGTGACCAGTCATTATTATTTGCGACGGGGGCAAATCCCGAAGCCATCTTAACGGTCTGCCGTGCCGCGAAAGTCAGCGCCATGACCAAGCATGATTCAGAATCATCCGATATGGCAATGATGCGCCGCTGCGTTGCTCTGGCGCAATCCGCGGGTTCAAGGAGCGAATACCCGTTTGCGGCCGTCATCGGACGACGAGGCGAATTCATTTGCGAATCGCTCAATATGGTCAGAAATGAACGAGATGTTACGCGACACGCCGAGATGGTCGCAATCTCTTCAGCTCAGAAAAAGTTGCGATCCACGAGCCTTGATGAGTGCACGATCTATTCAACTATTGAGCCCTGCGCCATGTGTTCTTACGCCATCCGGGAAAGCAGGATCGGTAGAGTGATATTCGGCCTGCGATCCCCGCTAATGGGCGGTAACTCACGATGGAATATTCTAACCGATACCGGTTTGTCCTCGACATTGCCGGAGGTATTTGCTTCCCCGCCCGATGTTCTGTCGGGATGTTTGCATCGCGAAGTTCAGAAGGTTTTTCAGAAGCGGAATCCGTTCATTTGGGAATTCGTGAAAGCTCGGAAGATATTCGTGGATGGCCCCGGAGATGATCGCATCCGGACTTTAAATGCTAAGATGGGAGTTGGGCTCGCGTCGCGCCTTGCAACTTGGGCCAGGGTTATGGTTGTTGATCGCCTTTGGCGCGGTTAGGATTTTTCACATTCGCTGATGTCACCGAATTGGTTCATTGGGTCTGTCCCCTCTTCGATTGTTCGCTCCGACGCGCCCTTGGCGCGCCTCAAAGGGCTGGCACGCACTACGATTGGTAGAGCGGCGACTTTCCGGTGTTGGCACCTTTGAGACATGCCGCCGAACTCTGAGAATGTCTGTTTATCGGGGAAGACCGGAGGTGATCGGCGCACGACCAAAACGGCGCTTTTGACCCTAACCGGACGTGAGCGACCCACTCATCACACCCTTCCAGCAGACCAATTTCTATCGAAACGTTTGCCAACCGCACTTCGGGGTCATGACCTTGTCACCCAAGCCTTATGCGGGCTACCCTTTTGGTCTGCATCAACCTGCAGATCGCTGATGCGATCATTTAGAATTTCCGAAACAGAGGAGGCCGAAATGAAGCTATCAATCGCATTGTCGGCGTTGCTGATAACTGGGTTCGTAGCTGCAAGCACTGAAAAGGTCAGTGCCGTGGTTTACTGCCAATACATTGAATATCCTGCCGGTTGTGTCGTACGGCCCGGCGTCGTAGTTGCGCCGACCCATGATGTTCGGAAAATCCCACCATCAATTGATGCCCCCACGAGCGGCTTTATTTTAAGGCAAGACTTATTCGATCGAAATAACCCGAACAACCTGCGATCAGATTGGCACAGTCCACCCGCGCAACCGGGCCAGTTCTGAAAATCAGCACTGCGGCGCGATCCTGGCTGTGTGAGTAGCAGAGAGGCGGCCACATTCGCGCGCGTCTACGAACCGTTTCGTCCGAGTTTGGCACTTTGCGACCTGCTGACTTCACCAAGGGATGTCCGTTGTCTGGGGTAACCCGAAAGACATTTGCTCAGGCCGAGTTCTTCCGACTTTGACTCATACCGGAAGCGGTTGTTTTGGTGGCGCGTCATCCAAGCGGGTCGCTGAGCAGCCAACGGCGCCCGGATTGCTGCGCTGGCTTGTCGGCCCCGGCCCGTAACCGACGGCTACGGCTTT
>WNFR01005390.1_pt1 | contig 13070 bp, 9 predicted proteins | sample 5400221 | NCBI WGS metagenome assembly WNFR01 (sample SAMN13153357, study PRJNA577476) | soil metagenome | isolation source: 40 cm soil under Madrone tree | place: USA:California | collected 2016-06-14
CGCGACACCATTTTCAACGAGTACCACAATCGTGTCGGCGAACTTGTAACCGTGATCGTAAAACGCGCCGAAGGCCCCGACCTCATCGTGGATATGGGCCGCACCGAAGCACGTTTGCCCAAGCGCGAACAATCCAAGCTGGAAACTTACAATATCGGCGAACGCCTGCGCGTCGTGATTCGCATGGTGGATCGTGCCGCCAAGGGTCCGCAAGTCATTGTGTCCCGCGCGGATGCAGCTTTAGTGCAGCGCTTGTTTGAAATGGAAGTGCCGGAAATTTACGACGGCACGGTGCAAATTCGCGCCGCCGCGCGTGAGTCCGGAGAACGCACCAAGGTTGCCGTGTTCAGCCGCGACAAGGACGTCGATCCGGTCGGCGCCTGCGTCGGCATGAAGGGTATGCGCGTTCAATCCATCATCCGCGAACTGCGTGGCGAAAAAATCGACATCATTCCCTACAGCGAAGAAACCGTAGCCTTCGCGCAAAAAGCGCTAAGCCCCGCGAAAGTCACGCGCGTGCAAATCACTGATCCGGAAAGCCACAAGCTCGAAGTGATCGTGGAAGATTCGCAGCTTTCGCTGGCCATCGGCAAAAAGGGACAGAACGTCCGCCTTGCCAGCAAATTAATCGGCTGGGACATTGATATCAAGAGCGAAGAAGAGAAGCGCCGCGAAATCGAAGAGCAAATGACCGCTCTGACCGCGCCGACGACTCCGCTCACCGCTCTTGCCGGCGTTGGCCCCAAGACCATCGAAAAAATCGAAGCCGCGGGCATCACTTCGCTCGAACAACTTGCCGGTATGACCCCGGAACAGCTGATGGAGATCCCCGGCATCGGCGAAAAAATGGTGGACAAAATCTACCAGGCCGTCAATCAGTTCTACGAAAGTGGTGGGACCGCAGCTGAGAGCTCTGTGGAATCCACGGAAACCGGCGAAGGCGAAGTGGCGGCTGAAGCGGAATCGGAGACCGCTGCGCCCGTAACAACAGAAAGCGAATCGGCCGAAGCGGAAACATCGGAACCCGCTGCTCCGCAGACGGAAGAAGCTCCACAAACGGAAGAAGCCTCGGCGAGCGACGAGGTGCAGACGGAATTGCCTCCGGAAGCCGCCGGTGAACCAGCGGCGGAATCTGAGCCGGCCTCTGATGTACCCGAGGCTCCCGACGCGAATACAGTTTCAGAAAAACACGAAGAAAAGAGTTTAGAGTAACAGGTGACCCAAACGGAACTAATGACCGACGCCAACCAAGTTCGAATTAACGAGCTGGCCCGTGAGCTCGAAGTCAAAGCAAAGGCCATCATTGACCTTCTGCCAGGCTTCGGCGTTACCGAGAAAAAAACTCACTCCAGTTCGATCCCGGCCGATGTTGCGGAAAAAGTTCGCAGCAGCATTCAGGGACAAGCGCAAGCTGACGCTGCCGCAGAGTCCGCAGCAGTGTCTGAGAAACAAGCGCGGGATGCTGCCGCAAGAGCTGCCCGTCAGCGGCCTGCTGCCGCCCCTGCGGCTCCGGCTGCACCGGTTTCCGCCGCTCCCGCTTCCGTCAGTGTTCCGCCGCCGGCCGCTCCTGCGCCGCCGGCCGCTCCTGCGCCGCCGGCCGCGGCGAAGCCAGCTGCTCCCTCCGCACCGCCTGCTGCTCCTCCACAACCTCCCGCGATTCAAGCGCCCCCGGCGCCAGTCGCCACTGCACCCGCTTCCGCGCCAGCCGCACCGTCGAAACCAGCTCCCACATCCGCCCCTGCTGGCCCCTTAGCGCAGACGCCCGCTCCTTCAGGAGCAGCACGGCCTGCAGCTCCAACAGTTCAACGTCCCTCCGCTCCCGCAGCGTCTCAGGCCCAACCGTCATCGGGACCGAAGCTCGTGCCCCCAGCTCCGCACGGGCAGCCTTTGCGCCCAGCGGCGCAAAGCAATACTGGCGCTTCGCCCTCGCAGCGTCCCGTTGCGCCCGGCCAACAGCGGCCGGGTCAGCCAGGAGCTGCCCGGCCTGCGGCTGGCGCTTCTGCCCGGCCCGGCACGCAACCGCAACGTCCTTTGCCCACCGGCAATCGCGGCCCTCTTCCCACCGGCAATCGCGGCCCTCTGCCAACCGGCAATCGGGGTCCCTTGCCTTCCGGTGATCGCCCCAGCGGCCCGCGTCCTGGTCAGCCCATGCGTCCCGGTCAGCCGATGCGTCCGCAACAAGGTGGACCAGGCGGGCAAGGTCGTCCTTATTCTCCGCGTCCTACCGGACCCGGTGGTCCCGGCGGTCCGCAAAATCGTCCTTACGGCCAGCGCCCCGGTGCAGCTCCGTCCGGCACACGTCCCGGTCCACGCCAACCGGGTCGGCCCGGAATGCTTCCGGCTCCTCCGCCGGACAAAATGCCGTCGCGCGCCGAGCCTGGCAAGCCGCTCTATACCCGCCGCCCGACGCAACGCCAGCGACCCGGCGCCGATAAGCGCGAGATGGAAGGCGAGCGCAAGCTCCATCCAACTCGGCAGCGCCCCGGTGCAGGCGATCGCCGTTCTATAATGCCTATCGCGCCGCCGGAGCCACGCGCTCCGCGCGACATCAACATCACGGAAGGCATTACCATTCGCGAACTCGCCGAAAAACTCGATGTGCGCGCCAAGGATCTTCTGAAAGTTCTCCTCGACAAGGGAATTTTCGCCAGCATCAACCAGGCGCTCGATTCGCCCACCGCCACGCAGCTCGCGGAATCTTTCAACGGCGTAGTCACCGTAGTTTCTTTCGAAGACGAAATGATGCTCGAGGTCGCCAAGGAAGAGACCAAGGAAAATCTCAAGCCGCGTCCGCCTGTCGTCACCGTCATGGGCCACGTCGACCACGGCAAGACCAGTTTGCTGGACGCCATTCGCTCCGAAGATGTCGCCGCGGGCGAAGCCGGTGGCATCACCCAGCATATTGGCGCCTACAAAATTCAGGTCAATGACCGCGCAGTTGTTTTCGTGGATACGCCTGGCCACGAAGCGTTCACTCGTATGCGCGCGCGCGGGGCAAAAGTTACGGACATTGTCGTGCTCGTCGTCGCCGCGGACGATGGCGTCATGCCGCAAACCAAAGAAGCCATTGACCACGCCAAGGCTGCCAATGTTCCGATCATCGTGGCCATTAACAAAATCGATAAGCCCGAAGCGCAGCCCGAACGCGTCAAGCGCCAGCTCAGCGATCTCGGCCTGATGCCGGCGGAATGGGGCGGCGACACCGAATTCGTCGAAGTTTCCGCCAAGCAGAAAAAAGGTCTCGATCGGCTGCTGGAAATTATTCTGCTCGTCGCTGATTTGCGCGAACTCAAGGCGAATCCTGACGCGCCAGGCAGTGGCACCGTCCTTGAATCCCGCGTGGACAAAGGCCGCGGCCCAGTCGCCACCATCCTCATTCAAAACGGCACGCTCAAGGCCAGCGACTTCTTCATCTGCGGCGCAGTCTTCGGAAAAGTGCGCGCCCTCTTCGACGATCATGGCCGCTCCATAAAAGAAGCTGGCCCGTCCACTCCCGTAGAGGTTCTCGGCTTGCAAGGCGTTCCCGAAGCCGGCGACCATTTCCAGGTTACCGACGAAGCCAAAGCTCGCCACATTGTGGATTATCGCCAGGGCAAGCAACGCGATGCGCAACTCCGCGCCAGCGCTGGTGGACGCATCACTCTCGATCAACTGCACGAGCAGTTGAAGACCGGCGAAGTCAAAGAACTCGGCGTGGTCATAAAAGCCGACGTACAGGGTTCCGTCGAAGTTCTCAGCGAAATGTTGCCGAAGCTTTCCACTGACCAAGTCAAACTTAAGATTATCGGCTCCGGTGTAGGCGCAGTCAGCGAAAATGACGTGTTGCTCGCGTCCGCCTCCGGCGCCATCATCATCGCTTTCGGTGTTCGCCCCGAACGCAAAGCCGCCGACCTCGCCCAGCAAGAGGGCGTGGACATTCGCACTCACAAAATTATTTACGAAGTTTCCGACGAAATTAAGAAAGCCATGGAAGGCCTGCTCGAACCTGTCTTCCAGGAGAGCTATCTCGGCCGCGCAGAAGTTCGCAACACCTTCCGCGTCAAGGGCGCGGGCACCATTGCCGGCTGCTACGTTGTAGACGGCATCCTGAAGCGCGACGCGCAGATTCGCGTGGTTCGTGACGGCGTTGTCATCAACACCTCAAAGCTCAGTTCGTTGAAGCGCTTCAAGGATGACGCGAGCGAAGTCCGCACCGGCTTTGAATGCGGCGTAGGCATATCCAATTTCAACGACGTAAAAGTCGGCGACATCCTCGAAGCCTTCAACGTGCAAAAACTCAGCGGCGCAGAAGCAGCTGCCCAAGCCGGCACTGCCGCCCGTCGCTAGAGTTCGCTTCCGCAAGTGCGGAGCATGTCTCGCTAATCCGGCCCGCTGAAGCGCTTGTACTCTTGTACGTTGTACTTCTTTGAGATGCCCGTAGGCCTCCTCACCCTCGAACTCCACATCCCCGACGCTCGTTCCCTAAAAGACAAGCGCCAAATCCTTCGCAGCCTGAAAGACCGTCTCCGCCGCAAATTCAACATCGCCATCGCCGAGCTGGATTTTCATGACGTCTGGCAATCCTCCACCATCGGCATAGTTACCCTCTCCAACGCCCAGCAGCACGTGGAAGAATCTCTGCAACACGTCCTGGCCGAATCGCACCGCATCCTGGGCCGTGCCCTGGTAGATCACTCCGTAGATTTCCTGTAACGTAAGCGCATCCCCGCGACGATTCTCTTGTTAGTTGCAGTGGCCGGTGTTCAGACCGGTGTTTGTGAATTTGCCTTTGACCGCGAGCGCAATCGGAGAGCCGGCTTTTATCCCGGCTGCTAAGAATTTTCTCCGCCGCCTCTTGTACTTGCATTTCCATTACGCTAAAAAACAATTCATAATGTTTATGTCCTCGCCATCGCGCAGGCAACCATGACTACTGTCAGCCACCGTCACGAACGTATCGGCGAAGAAATCGCCCACGAAATCAACGCCATGCTCGCCGGCGAACTAAAAGACCCGCGCCTGGAAATCTCCGTGGTTGTGAATCAAGTCTTAATCGCGCAAGACATGCGCCACGCCCGCGTTCTGGTCGGCGCACGCGGTACCCAAGCCGAACAAAAAGGCGCCATCAAAGCCCTCGAGCACGCCGCCAATTTCATCCGTCACGAAATTATCGAACGCCTGCAACTCCGCCGCGTCCCCGAACTTCACTTCACTCTCGACAATTCCCAGGAATACACCGAGCGAATCGACCAAATCCTCAAAGAAATGAAGAAGGATTCCCCACCCACATCATGACGCGTTCGCTCGCTCGTTCGTGCCAGATCTTTCTCGCGCTTTTAAATTCTCCAGTTACGATCTTCGATTCCAAACATGTGCAGCTCACGTATCGATCGCGCGCCGCCAGTCACAAGTCGCCATTCACCAGTCACTAATCCTTCCATGCCCCGCAAACCACAACCCGCCCCCTTCGACGGCGCTCTCGTCATTGACAAGCCGCAAGGCAGAACTTCGCATGACATCGTTGACGCGGTCCGCCACCTCGCTGGATTCCGCCAGATCGGCCATCTCGGCACGCTCGATCCGCTTGCGACTGGCGTTCTCGTTCTCCTTCTCGGACGCGCTACGCGGTTCGTCCAGTTTTATAGCGGCCGCCGCAAACGCTACACCGCCGGTTACCGTTTCGGCTTCGCCACCGACACCTACGATTCCGAAGGCCAGGCGCAAGGCCCGGACAATCCTCCCGTTCTGGATCGCACAACACTCGAAAAATTAGCCAACGAACGTGTCGGTCTCTTCGCGCAGATGCCGCCCATCTACTCCGCCAAAAAAATTCACGGCCGGCCCGCTTACGAACTAGCCAGAAAAAATCTCCCGGTGGAATTGAAACCGGTCGAAGTAGAAGTTTTCGAATACCGCCTGGTAGAAATCGCGGGCAATGTCGCACGCTTCGTCATCGAATGTTCCTCCGGCACCTACATTCGTTCGCTCGCCCACGAAATGGGAGAAAAATTAGGCTGCGGCGCTCACCTCACCGAAATATCCCGCACTGCCGTGGGCGAATTTGCTCTCGACCAGGCCCTCAAGCTAGAAGAACTCGCCGAAGCCGCCCGCAACGGAAAATTCGCGTGCTGCGTGATCAAACTCGAACATCTCCTGCCCAATTTTCCCAGCGTCACCGTTCTCCCAGTAGTAGAAAAGCGCGTCCGCCACGGCTCCAAATTCACCATCACCCTTTCGCAACTCCAGCCCGGCCGCACCGAACCACCTCCGGGCGCTACAACGCAGCTAGACTCGGGCGAACCCAAACCGCCACGCCTCCGCGTCTTCAATCAACAACAAAAATTAATCGCCATAGCTGAAGCCGTAGTCCCCCGCACCTACCAACCCACGGTCGTCTTCGATCCCTTACCCTGAGGTCGGTCGCGCTCCCGTACGGACGCAACATGTTGCGCCGCATCTCGGCAAGATTTCAACCGCCAGAGGATGCGGAGCGCAGAGTGCGCAGAGAAAGAACGAAAGAAAGAGCGCGAGGGAAGAAAGAGTGCGGGAAGAAAGAGTGGTTAATTCTTTCTCCGTTTCTTGATCGCGTGCTAAATTCAATACGTTCCCGCCCAGATCGCACGAGGCCTCCATGTCCGCCAAACTCGCAATCCGCATCGCAACTTCTTCTCTCGTAACCCTCGCCTTCTCCACCGCCCTCCTCGCCCAAACCACGCCCCGAGAATCGCTCCTCATCCTTTCCAAACAGGATCACACCGTCGCCGTCGTCGATCCAACCACGCTCAAAATCCTCGCCAAAATCCCCGTCGGCAACGATCCGCACGAAGTCATCGCCTCCTCGGACGGGAATACCGCTTATGTTTCGAACTATGGTGGCGGCGCCTACAACACACTTACCGCAGTCGATGTCGCTTTGCAGGTTCCGCTTAACACCATCGACCTCGGCCCGCTTCGCGGCCCACACGGTCTAGATTTCGTCGGCGGCAAAGTCTGGTTCACCGCCGAAGCCGCCAAAGCCATCGGCAGCTACGATCCCGCGTCCAGCAAAGTCGATTGGATTTTAGGCACTGGCCAAAATCGCACCCACATGATTTATGTCTCGCCTGACACAAAACGCATCATCACCACCAACGTCAGTTCCGGCACCGTCAGCATCATCGAAAGTTCCGGAACCCGTTCGCCAAACGCAGCTGCAAATGCTGCGCCACCCGGCGCGCCGGGCCGCCCTGAGAATTCGCAGCAGCAGGCTATTTCCTCCGCTTCGCCTCCCGGGCCGCCCCGCGAAGATTGGAATGAGACCGTCGTCAAAGTCGGCAACGGCTCCGAAGGATTCGACGTTTCTCCCGATCGCAAGGAAATTTGGGTAGCCAACGCGCAGGACGGCACCATCTCCGTCATCGACGCCGCACAAAAGAGCGTCACGCAAACTCTCAACGCCAACGTTCGCGGCGCCAATCGACTCAAATTTACGCCCGACGGCAAACGGGTACTGGTTTCAGCTCTCCGCGGCCAGGACGTCGTCGTCCTCGATGCCGCTACCCGCAAGGAAATCAAACGCATCCCCGTGGGCCATGGCGCTGCCGGAATCCAGATGCAACCCGATGGCTCCCGCGCCTTCGTCGCTTGCACTCCCGACAATTACGTTGTCGCCATCGACCTGAAGTCACTCCAAATAACCGCGCACATAGACGCCGGCCGCGAACCCGACGGCATGGCCTGGGCCGGCCACCGCTAGTTACTCACCTACTTGTTTGATTTGCTCTCCCGCGGGCCAGCAAGAATTCTTCGCGCAGGTAGGCATTCCCGTCGCCACTCGCATCACCGCTCCGCCAAAACTCGACGACAAAGCCCGGGCAGAATTCAAAGCCAAAGCCGCGGCACCCGCCGCAAAATACAAAACCGAGTTCCTGCAGTCCGCTTGAGTTACGTAGGACCCTCTATCTGCCACACATTCTTGGTGGGACTGACTTCCAGTATGGCCAGCGAATGCCCGTCGGGAGACGGAATGGCGTACCCGATGAAGTCGCTGGAACGATGCAAAACTGAGGCTTTGCCGTCGAGTGTGACCTTCAGTAATGCACTCTCCCGCTCCTGGTTGTGCCAGCCGACGAGCAGGCTCTTTCCATCCGCGGACCAGTCTACGTGCATCAATCCCTTCCACCCTTTTACAACCAGGTCACGCGATGTGTCCGATGACGTGGACCGGAGGCGAATCGTTTCCTGGTCAGCTCTGACAGCGACGAACGCGCGTTGCGATCCGTCCGGAGACAAACCCCAAAAGCCCTCGGGATCTATTTGGGCAGGGCTTGTGGTCCTGCCGCTTCGCACGTCGAAGCGAAAAGTCTCCCGAATATTTCCCTTCGAATTGCTATACATGCAGACCGTCGATGGCGAACGCGCGCACTCCACCGCGAAGATGTTCACGTCTTTCAGAACCAGTCGAGGAGTTCCGCCAAGTATGGGAATGGCGAAAATAGACGAAGCGGTCTCCGCGCCGGCAGCCTGAGGAGTCGAGACATACAGGATCTCTGAACCGTCGGGCGTCACTCTCGGTTGCGACAGCTGCTCTGACGACGTCAGCAGTCTTTCCGCCAACGCCTGATCCGTGGCCAGCTTGAAAATTTCCGAACGGCCATTGCGATCCGATTCGAACAGGATTGCCGTGCCGTCTGGAGTCCAGGCCGTCGGAATGCTCGCACTTTCATCGAGCGTCAGCCGCCTGTGCGCGGACAGCGTCGCGCCGTCCGCCATCAGCGTACCGATGTAAATGCTCGGTGACCAATGCTCCCTAAGCGCGGCAAGCATTTTTCCGTCGGCGCTTCCAGTGAATTGATTTATTTTGCCCATTCCTTGCGTTAGGTGTTTAGGAGAACCGGAAATCTTTCCGTCTGGCGACAACGTCACTGACCACACGCTTGAGTCTGCTCGTCGCGCAGTTTGGCCGGTGTCAATGGCGTAAATCAGGCGGCCGTCCGATAACCAATGTAGCGCGGGAGTTAAATAATTGTCTGAAAATAAAGTGTGAGTTTTTGAGGTCTGCCATTCATTCATCTCGACTAAGCGCGTCGGCGCGTTAAACGCCAATTCGCTTCTGACGTAAGCGATTCTCTTGCCGTCCGGAGACCACGTCGGCATTCCTACCACCGAACCTTGGTCGGCCGCGACCTTTATCGGACTTGTTCCGTCGGAACGTATGACCCAGATTTCACGGCCTAGCAAACCGTCGTAGGTCAAGGCAGCGCGATGGAAGGCGACGTGTCCGCCATCCGGAGACACCGCGCCTCCCGAAGCGTCATCCGCAAGAGGGCGAGGCGAGCCTCCGAAGACTGAGACGCTCCACAGACTTAGTTTCCCTGAGTCCTTGCGGGAGACCAGAAGATGCGATCCATCCGGAAACCAGTCGTCTACGTGGGCAGAAAAATTTGCCGGCAATCCCACCGGATGAGTTTCACCCGTGCGAATCATTTTCAGGTAGACGCCGGTATTGTCCGCATATGCCAGGTATTTGCCGTCAGGAGAGACACTTGCGCTGCTTACGCGATTCTCGAATGAATTCGACGTTAACTTGCGTTCAGTGATGTCGCGGCGCCGCAATGGGGACCGCCACATCGCCCAAATCAGTCCCGCGATCACGAGCATTGCAAAACATGCGACGGCCAGCCGTCGCGTCAACCAGAAAGATTGGCTCACCCGCGCTGCCGGTATGGATGCGTTTACGCCTGCTGCAGAAGGAGCCCCATTGATCGGGCCAATGAAGCGATATCCACGCCGTGCCAGCGTCTCGATAAACACTGGTGCGTCCGCCGATTCACCCAATGCATCGCGCAATCTTTTAATGGCAGCATTCAGACTGTGATCAAAATCGACAAAGGTGTCCGCTGGCCACAACTTGCTGCGCAATTCTTCGCGGGTAACGATCTCTCCAGGCCGTTCCAGCAATGCCGCCAAAACCTGCAACGGCTGTTCTTGCAGCTTTATCTTTTGTCCCCGCCGACGAAGTTCTCCGGCTCGAAGATTGAGCTCAAACGTACCGAAGCGAACGATCGAGGATGAGGAATCGCCTGACATACAGGTGTCTTATCGGCCCGAAGTTTAGCATTGTTTGTGCGCAGTCCCGACGCTTGATCACAGTTGCTGGTTGCTGACACGAACTTTGTCCGCTAATTGACCGGTTCCCATAAATATGGGAGTGTGAAGCCATGAAGACCACGCTCGAAATTCCGGACGCCGTTTTCCGCCGCGCCAAGTCCAAAGCCGCCGCGCAAGGTATGCCTCTTCGCCAGTTTGTTACCGAAGCTGTTGAGGAAAAATTCAAATCGGACGCCTCGCGGGAAGAAAAGCCCTGGCTGAAACACATGGGAAAGCTCAAACACCTACGCAAGGAAACTGCGCGCATAAACCGTCTGATCGAGGAAGATTCCCAAAAAATCGATCCGGAGATGTGGCGTTGATTTTGGATACGAACGCCTTATCGGCGACTGCCGATGGCGATCCGTCGGCGATTGAGCTCCTTGCGCGGGCCCAACGCGTCGCGATCCCAGTAATTGTTTTAGGCCAATACCGCCTGGGAATCGCGCAGTCCCGACACAGGCTGAGCTACGAAAGCTGGCTCAAGGAATGGATTGCGTCGGTTAGCATCCTTGACACCGATCAAGATACTGCGGTCGTCTACGCGGCCATCGGCCTTGAATTGAAAAAAAGAGGCAAGCCCATCCCGGCCAACGACTTGTGGATTGCAGCGATTTGTCGCCAGCACGACCTCCCTCTCCTGAGCCGCGATCGCCACTTCGACCTCGTTCCGAACCTCGCGCGCCTCACCTGGTGATTTGCTCAGAGCGTTGGCAAACCAGTGGGCGCACTTCTTCTTCGCACTTTTAGATTTTTGTACTTTGTACTTCTTCTACGGCTTGGCCAGCGTAATCTGCTCCGCCACGCACTGCCATCGGCCGTCGCGCAGAATCCACGTATCAATGAACCGCTCGTACCGGTGCTTCGGTGCGCCGTTGGCGCCCTTCGTTGCGATGTCGTCCAGTCCACTAGCGATCACCGCGTTAGACGCAACCGCATGTGCCACCAGCACCTGCATCTTCAAACTTAACACTCGCGGCGCTTCTTCCTTGTATCCCGTCACCATTGACTCTTTATTTCCCAAACTTCCATCCGAATCCACAATCACAAAATCGTCGGAAATCATTTTCGACAGTTTTGCCCAATCATTCGCCTGCTGGATCGCAAACCATTCCTGTTCCAGCTTGGTAACTGCGCGTTCCGCTTCCGCATAACCCGCCGCTTTACCGCCCTGCCCAGCCCGTGCGCTGCTCATCCACGCGCCCATGCACATCAGCAAAAGCGCTGATCCCGTGGCAATTTTCCGCACAACTGGTGCATTCATTTCTGTTTCTCCTTGCAATCCATCACTTGTGCCGAAAGGATAAAGCGAACGATATTTAACGATAGTCGCAAAGTAGCGAACGATGGAAGTTGTTTCTCGAATGCCGCTGCGCAAGATTCACGGAGGGGGACTACTATGTCGTTGTTATGGCTCTGGAGGAGCCGGCGCTGGTGACGGTGCGCCTGGGGTGCCTGCTCCGCCACGTCCAGTGTACTTGACCAACGACATCCTCACGCGATCGCTCATCCGCCGCGGCGTCACCACGATCAACAGTTCAGTGTCATTCGACGTGTTGTTGCGCTGACCGAACGCATAACCCACACCGGGCAGATTGGCTAAGCCCGGAATCCCGCTCAGCGATTTTGTCTCTTCGTTGTCCAGCAGGCCGGCCACGAGTGACGGCTCGCCCTCTTTCAGCCGAACCGTTTGTGATACCGTGCGGTTGGTAATAATCGGGATCCCATTTACGCTGTTCCCCGCAAGCGCTCGTATCTCGAACTCCAATTGCAGCGTCACCTCATTGTCTTCATGAACCGACGGCGTCGCCTTCACCTTGATACCCAGATCTATGTATTCCGAACCCGGATAGGGAGTTTGTAGTGATCCAGCTCCCGTTGCGAAACTCGCTGGATCCAGCAGCACGGTGACAAAATTACTGGTTCCGGAGCTCGCCGTCAGAATCGCGTCGGGCAAGCCGCTTGAAGTGAGCACTGCCGTAGTCAGTGCCAGCGGACCTGGTGGCGTGCTCAGTTCGATCCGCGAGGAAAACTGTCCCGAGCCCAGGCCCGCATAAACTCCGAGCGTGCCCGCTCCATTGTTGGTCACCGCAATGTCGCCGATTCCATCGTTTGTAAAATCCGCAATGGCTACGCCCGCCGGTGTCGCCGCTGTCGCCAGCGGCGAACCCGCAGCCGCCGTAAACACGCCCGTCGTGTCATTCAGCAGCACCGTCACAGCATTCTGCGATTGATTCACCACCGCGAAATCATCAAAGCCATCCGCATTCAAATCGCCTGTGGCAAACGCTACCGGATCTGTCCCCGTTGCGACTGGCGACCCACTCAATTCAGCGAACGTTCCGTTAAATGTGCTGTCACCCGTGGCTCGAAAAATTCCGATGTTCTGCGTCGTAGCATTTAACACGGCAATTTCTGGCCTGCCCGAATTGTCAAAAGTGCCGGACAACACGGCGATTGGTCCCTTTTCCGTGGTTGGCAGCGCGAATGGAGACTTTGGAAACGGAGTGAAGCCGCCCTGCCCGTCGCCCTGAAAAACCGAAATAGTGTTGTCTCCCTGATTGATCACTGCAAAATCCAGCAACCCATCGCCGTTGAAATCCGCAATCACAACGCCGGTCGGTTTTATTCCCACCGCGAACGGCGAACCGGTTGCCTCCGTAAAGGTGCCGTCGAAATTTTCGCTGCCCAGCAGCACGCTCACCGTATTCGATCCGCTGTTCGCGATCACCAGGTCCGCGGGTTGTACCAGGTGAGTCGCGTCCGTCAGACGAAAGATTTTGGAAGCGATTGCCGACGGCAGCTGCTCGTTCGTGCCCAGTTTGATCGGCGATCCGGTGGTCGGGGTGAAATTCCCATTATCGTTGCTGAGCAAAATGGAAATGGAGCTGTCCGCTTGATTCACCACCGCCAGGTCCAGCAGCGCGTCGTTGTTGAAGTCCTGAGCCACAACTGCCACCGGG
>WNFR01005391.1_pt1 | contig 13069 bp, 11 predicted proteins | sample 5400221 | NCBI WGS metagenome assembly WNFR01 (sample SAMN13153357, study PRJNA577476) | soil metagenome | isolation source: 40 cm soil under Madrone tree | place: USA:California | collected 2016-06-14
ATAGCGGCAGCAACGCCTACTATGCTGCCACCACCACGGGTCTCGCCACCCAAGTGATCAACCAGAACCTCTCCACCGTGTTGGGCAACAACGGAGTATACGGGCCGGTAGGTCAATTCCCGACAAACACCTACAGCCAATCGAACTACTTCCGCGACATCGTGCTTTCCGCAGGCTCGATCCCGGTGATTACCCAGCCTGCGATTTCGGTGGTACCCGCGAGCGCGAGTTTTGGAGGTGTAACCATAGGCACCACTAATACGCAGACCATCACCGTGAGCAATCACGGCACCTCAAATCTGAGTGTTTCACAGGCAACAATTTCCGGAACTGGATTCAAGTTAAGCAATCTTCAGCTGCCGTTAACTGTGGCGCCCGGCAACTCCGCACCTTTTACGGTGAGTTTCGCGCCCACGACGACCACCAGCACCACCGGCACCCTCGCGCTGGTGAGCAACGCCCCAACTTCGCCGACCACAATCGCCATCAGCGGCACGGGCGTGACTACGACGATGCAGCTTACGGCCAGTCCCACCAGCGTGAGTTTTGGAAACGTAACCGTGGGTAGCAGCAGCAGCCGGACGGTTACGTTGTCCAACACAGGGAACGCGAACCTGAGTGTTTCCGGGGGTAGCGTCACTGGCGCCGGCTTCACCGTCAGCGGTTTGACACCAGTGAGCTTGGGAGCTGGGCAAAGCACGACGTTCAGCGTGAACTTTGCGCCCACGACGACAGGGTCTGTAAGCGGCAGCGTGTTGGTGGCCAGCAATGCTACGAACTCGCCCACGCAGATCGCCCTCACAGGCAGTGGTGTCCAGCCATCTGCACCCGCGGGTCCGCTGGCGGCCTTTCCGGGAGCGCAGGGCGGGGGCGCAAATAGCGTTGGCGGGCGAGGGGGCACGGTCTATGAGGTCACCAATCTGAACGACAGCGGTACAGGATCGCTGCGGGCGTGTGTTCAGGCCAGCGGACCACGCACTTGCGTTTTCCGCACCGGCGGCACCATCGCACTGCTAAGCTCGCTCGCCGTTTCTAACCCCTTCCTTACGATTGCAGGACAGACGGCCCCCGGAGGCATCCAGATCACCGGACCTAGTGGAGCAAATGCTCCCGGCAATCCTGCCCTCTCGGTCAGAACTCACGACGCAACCATCCAGTATCTCCGCGTCAGGCGCGGGTACAATTCAGGCGAAGTCTGCAATGCAGCGCCTTGGAGCTGCGGCCTGAGTGTTGAGGTGATCGCAAACTCGTCATCGGATAATCCCTACAACATCGTATTCGATCACGTTTCTATGGAGTGGTCCGATTACGATGCGCTGGGCATATTAGGCGCAGCGGCTGGGCCTAATTACCCTCATTCCATCACGGTATCGTGGTCGATCGCGGGCGAGGAGTTTGCGGGGGCAGGACAGGTGACAGCCACCAACTTTACCACCTATGCCGGGACTGGCTCGACCGCACCCGACAATATGACCGATCTGGACATTCACCATAGCCTTTTCGCAGGCGCAAGTCACCGCATGCCACTTAGCACCGTGAAGTCCGGCAGAATGGTCAATAACATCGCATACGCTTGGACCTACTATGGGATGCGCAACAAAGGCTTGCGCGATTTTATTGGCAATTACTTCAAGACGCGCAGTGGCCAGGCTCTTCCCTCCCACGAAATCCAGGCTTGGACAACCAATGACGGGAACAATACCTCCTTTGCTCCTTCGTTCTACCTGGCTGGCAACGCTGGTCCTAGCGACCCAAACAGCACTAATAACTGGGCAATGACAGCGCTGTCGATAAACGAAAGCGCGGGCGAAGCTTCGAGCCCTCTTTCCACTGCTTACCAACGCAGTTCGCCCATTCCGACGCCAGCGGGCTACATTGCGATTACGGCCGATCCGGTGTCGGCAATCTCTTCGCCTTCAGGCTCAATGCTGAACACGGCTAGGAATGCCCCCTATGACGGAGTGGGAGCCTCGCGCAGGCTAGACTGTGCCGGTAACTGGGTGGATGCCCGAGACTCCGTGGACAGCCGAATTGTGAACGCAGTGGCCAAAGGGACCACCCTCTACGGCTCATATACCTATACGTCTCTCTCGACCTCGCCTCAGAGCCAAGCCGATCTCGGTGGCTTCCCGACGGAAGCATCAGGAACAGCCTGTATAATGAGTGGCACTGATGGGATTCCCGATCTTTGGAAAACAAATCATGGATTCAATGCCACTGCCAATATCGGGGCGACTACCGCGCCGAACGGCTATACCTACCTGGAGAACTACTTGAACGGTACCGACCCCAATGTGACGGCCAGCACGAACTCAACCACCTCGCTCTGGGCAGCCTCGCTTGCGCTAAAGCCCAGGATGGGCAGCCTTATGGAGGAGAATCACCCGGATGGAACCCGCCTCAGCAGATCGGCGAGCATGAACTTCTTTGGATCAGACAACGCCTTCTTGGTTCGTATCGCGACTCCGCTGTCATCAGACAGAGGTCAGCCCGGCGTGGGTTGGGATGCTTTCGCAGTGGATGAAGAAGCACGACCCCTCAGTCCTCCTCGAGAGTTATCCAATCATCTGAAGAAATGACGCCGAGACCGCCTGACCGCCTCTACGCTTAATTGCGTAGAGGCGGTCTTTCTTTTCGAACGGCAAGCACAACTGTGGACACAGGAAAGGCTCCGGTACAGGAGTGGATTATCTTGCCCAAACCGCACACGATTTTCTTGATCAGCGGACGTCGCCTGGCGGAAGAAACAGCAAGCCAAAGATCAATGTGATCCCGTATTCCGTTTCGATTGGGATTTAATAAAACCGGCGTTCCGTCTCCTGTCCGACGCAAAATACCAAGGATTTCGCCCGCAGTTGCCCCCCGGATTCCCTTCCTCAGGAGAGATTCCCATGACGCGCCGGCCTCCACTCTTCTCGAAAACCTGCAGGCGACCTTATGGGCCAGCCGGTCGGAGAGGTAGTTGATGAGCGGCAAGCCCGTCGTGTGACCTTCGATCGGGCTATACCGATATGGAGTCTGATCCAAAAACAAGACTCCTCGGTCCTTGATAACGGACCACAATCTAGGCAAGAGGATTTTTCTCTCCGCCGGAAGCAAGTGTTCGTAGACGGCGCTCATAATCACAAAGTCAAACGTACCGAGTCGAGGGGGCAGATCTGTTGCTCTCGGGGATAGCAGCAGGTTTGACTGCGGGAAGGAGTAATGCTCTGCCCTCTTTCTGGCGATGGCAAGTAGATCAGGGTCGAGCTCCGCTCCCACGATTGTGGCGGTAGGAAACATGCGGTGCAGAATCATCGTAGACGCGCCACTCCCACAACCAAAATCAAGGATCCGTTTATTAGCGAACTCCTCGGTAGCGAAGTGGGCGAGCAGTTCAGTTTCGAGTTCGAATCGAACGTAGGTCGGGTCTTCGTCACGTGCGATTTCATCGCATATCCAAGCTGGTCCCTTGATGGAGAAGATCAGCTCGATGAGCTCATCCGGATAGGTAGTCACGACCGTAAGGCGTGAGACGAAAAGGTCCGACTTCAGCGGCCGTACCGATACGCGCTTTTTGCCATTAGGGGCAGCCTGGATGTGCAGATCAGCCGATTCTTGCGTTAAGGTTTTTGACATTCAAGAGCCAATTAAATTTGTGAGTCGCTTCGTTGTTTGACCGGCGCTCTCCGCCGTGCTTGTCATAAGACCGCACCCCAGCTGGCCTTCCGTATCCAGTTCGTTAGGATGAATTCCACCCGAGGAAGCAGTCCTCGTCTAACAGCAGACGACGTGCCACTAGCCTGCGTTCCAGGAAATGCAAGTACGTGAGACTGCGACTGGAGCATCAGAACCCTAATACGGTTCAAGCGCGTGCCGGGTATCTCCTGCCAGTCTCGGTAGACGGACCCGCGGGGTCCGTCTCTCGCTACCAGAGCTCTTACTCCGACACTGACGAAATGTTCCTTAACCTGCTCGAAAATCAACCAGTTCAGAAGATGCAATAACGGTATCTCCAGGCTTGGCGAAGGGCGAAATAGAAATAAAAGAAGGGCGATCAGACAGGGATACAGCGGCCAGTAGAGATTAACCAGATTTTAAGGTCCACTGTGTAGCGCTTCGGACGCCATGTCGAGATAACTCAATCCGTCGGGACCCGCCAAACCCATAAAATGTCTGCTGTCCCACGCCAGGAAGCCCGCACCGAATGCACTCACTGCGAACCAAAATTGAATTGAGGTGAACAGACGCTCTGTCCAGGCTCGCGCCGAAGCAACGCTGGTTTTGGCATTCACCGAGTCTGAGCTGTCCTGTCGGGCCACGGCGGCTTTTGAAGCTAGGCCGTGCAAACTGCATCTTCCGCTCATTAAACTAGATTCCCCCGATTTCGCCAGCGAAGAAGCCGAGCCACAAACGTGCTTGAACGAAGGTGGAACTGACTCGTCTCAGGCCGCGCGCGGGTCCCTTGACTAGCAGCCGTCGTCCGGCGGAGGAAATAACCAACCAAAGATCAGTGTGATCCCCGATTCCGTTTCTCTTGGGCTTAACCTGAAATCTGATCTTGACCACTTGCATCACGCGCATCTTGTTTCAATCGGTTATGCTGTGAAAACATAACTTCGCCGAAGTTGAGTTTTGTACCATTCTTCCGCCCTCCAATTTGTTACTGCAGCCGAAGGGACGGCGCTTTTTGCCGTCCCGGAGCGGAGGAACGTCTCTTCAAGTTTGATTTCAGGCTTAAGCAAAGCTGACATTCCCGTCCGACGCGCCGCGCAATCCATTAAGATTAGTCAAAGAAAGAAAATTGATCTGAGGAGTCGACGATGTGAATCGGGCGGTGACGCAACTCATCGGGAAACCCGGTCACGTAGCACTCCACGAGCTGCCGACCTCTGTTGTGCACCCTGGAGTCCGCCAACCCCAGTCGGAGGGCTCCCGCTTAGGTAGTTTTCCAAGTAGGTATAGCCGTTAGGTGCGACTTTCGCCGCGTTGTTCCGATCATTCGGGTTCAGGCCGTGCGCGGTTTCCCAAGCATCCGGTATCCCGTCGTGGTCGGAGTCTGTGCAGGGGATCCCAACTTCGATTGACGGGAAGCCGCCCACGTCGTCCTCTGTCGTGGCGATGATGCCCTTGCCTGTGCGGTATTCGTTGACGAGCCGGATGTCGACGGAGTCGCGGTTTGTCACCCAGTTGCCGTTGCAGTTGAGCCGTTGCGAGGCACCCACTGTCGGGAGGATAAGGGTCTCAAGATTGGCGACCGGGTCAACAACGATGGCCACTCCAGCAACCGGCATCGGACTCAAGCGGCGAAAACGCGTCGAGAGTTGTCCGATCTCGTCTCCGTTTTCCTTGGCCACCTCGTAAACCATGTTCCAATTGTTGTCCTTGGGACCGCTGCTCGGACCCTGGTTCGCAGCAATGTAGATGGAAGGATCACCATCCGGCGTTGTGGTGTTTCCCGGATAGTTTTGGTAAACAGACACCTCATGGATTCTGGTCGGAGTGAGCGGCCCGGCCTTGTAGAGGTTACCGATGAGGTCGACGGAAATGCCGCCACCAAGCTGTGTAGCGCGGAACGCCCAGTTGTAGATGACGTTATTTACCCACCGGCCTGACTTGTGCTTCCAAAGTGGATTTCGGTGATTGACATTCATCAGCAGATTGTGATGAGCATCGAGATTCGTCATCTCGTCAGCCAGCGCATGCGTATCAGCGCCTGTGATCAAGCTGGTCGGGTGGTTTGCCAGTGGCTCTGCAATGATGTTCCAACTCCAGGTGACGCTGCGCTGGCTGGCTGTGCGCCCCCAGACGGCGAGGTTTTCGTTGGTCGTCCAGCTCTCTGAATTGTGATCAAAGATGACGTCATGGGCCGAACCAATGATGTCGAAACCATCTTTCAATTGATTTGCGGTATAGCCCACGCGGAGGCGGGTGTAGCGCCAGATGACATCGTGCACATGAACCTCAACGACGCTGCCACTGATGTTCTTGGCGCTGATCTCTATCCCTCCGCCAGGGGCCGTTTGGCCAGCAACCGTCAGATACGAATTCCACACCTCAAGAGGACCTGAAGTCAGGTTGATTGTACCTGCCACTCGAAAGACGCACGTGCGCGGCCCGTTGGCATTGATGCACGCCCGCAGAGAGCCCGGGCCGGAGTCGTTGAGGCTTGTCACCTCGTAAACGGCGCCGCCACGGCCGCCAACAGACCACGCGCCACCACCTTGCGCCCCTGGAAATGCAGGCACATGCGGTGTCTGCAGTCTCATCGCCGATGTTTGCCGGCCCGGCACATGGGTCAGCTTGAGGGACAAAGTCATCGTCACCAAGCTAACGACAAATCCGGTGCAACCTACCTCAATGAATTTCACGAATCGGTCTGAACAAAGGCGGCCCCACATTTTGGGCCCCATCGAACGCGGGTAAAATCGCGCTCAGTTTAATAGCTGTCTAGCCTTGGCCTTGCGGTAAAAGTAGAACTTAGCCCCGTTGACTTCTTTTTGATTTATCGTCAGTGTGAGCCGAGAGCCTCAACATTCTGAGTCCCCAATAAATGGAGAACCATAATCAAGTCCTTCAAACCAGAGTGGCGGATCTCGGGCACATTGCGAGGGGATCGGGGAAGGCACACCTTGTAGTGTTCTGGCAGCCAGCTGCGCGTAGATTGCCTGATCGCGTTCCACAATCGCTGGCAGTGCGAAATGCTGCTGCACGCGGCGCCTGGCGGCCATTCCGAGACGGCGCCGTACTCCGGGTCCGGCTTCTATGAGCTTCCGCCACGCTTCAGCCAGCGCATCCGGATCGCCGGGCGCCCCTACCCTACCGGTCTCATCGACGATCAAGGCGGAATCCCCCACATCGGTCACGACGCAGGATGTTCCGCACGCCATGGCTTCACCGATTACAAGGGGGAAAGGCTTCACCACTGGCGGAAGCAGTAGTGGCGATATCCATCGCGGCAAGGAGGCGAGACATATCGCGGCGTACTCCTGGGAGATGACAGCAGTCACGTATGCCTGCGGCCTCGATCCACCGGCTCCGGCTGGGCCGAGGGTCGTGATGACTTGCATGACCTTGATCATGGACTTCTACGAAGATCAGCGCTGCCGTCTCACGTGCGGTCGCTTATATGCGTCTGCATTTTTTCGAGTGCTGCTGACAGGGCTAATTGAGACCACAATGGGAGGTTTCAGTTTCGCCTTCCGCGGCGGGTTTCTTCAAAAAGATCATGCCACTAACTGTAGACGCATCTTCTCTGCTCATGCGATCGAATGGCTTGGCAAATTGAGTCGGATTGAGCCGGCTCTTCTTTGCCAAAGTTTGGTGCTCTCCCTCGGCGTAGGTCATCACACCTTCGACTTCGAATCCAGCTTGTGTCGCTAGCGCAAGGTGCGCAGATAATGGGATCCTGTTGAGGAAGAATTGGCGATGGCCCACGACGAGACTCCACAGCCATTCTGGGTAGGTCCAGTGTCCATTCCAATCCGCAGATAAACCGTGAGATCGAAAATCGATCACGTGCCAGGACAAACCGCCTGGTTTCAACAGGTCGAAGATCAAATGATATGTCTGAGTAGGATTGCCAATATGTTCAAATACTGCCTGGGAAAAAATGGCGTCGTACGAACGAGAATAGCCAGACAGATCGATGTGTTGGTATGGAGCAAGATACTTCAGACGAGGATTGCGCTCGGGGCCGTCTAAACCTTCAATCAAACTGGTCTTCGTGGCGGTCAGGTTCGCCAAGCTATCTACTTCGGCAAGAATCCATGACGGGAACGAGTAGTCTTCGAGTTGAGGAACTATCTGTGGATATTGCTCCGGCTGGGGAATCGGGGCTCTCTTTTGAAAGAGCAAAGTTAGGTCATTAATGATTTTTGTGATCTGAGCTTTCTGTTCTACGGTCGAATACGGTACGGCGTCGAGGCCTGTATACGATTCCGCACCCGACAGGAGAGCCGCAATTCCAACGCCGATCGAATTTCCGGGACCCAGCTCGCATATTTTCTTTTGAACCGGGTTCCACCCAAACTTTTCGAGTGTCCGGAGGTGCCTCAGCCACACGCAATAGCAGTACCCCGCATCGTTCGTGCTGCCCCCGCGACCGGATCGGCTCAGGTACCAGTTTGTGGGAACTACATAGGTTGCCAGGCCCTTCGCAACCTGGAGCAATTTGTTTGCAAAAGAGAATTCGGTAATCACAACTACTGCTCCTTTAATATTCGTCTTTTGCCAGAGAAGATCGTTAGCCCGCCGAAGGCGATCGCAGGCACTTCCTCGGCACCGCCGGGGGACTCAAGAATCGGCGTCATTAGGCATCGAGCTGAAGTTGCCTTCATGGTTAATTGGTCTCGCGTCGAATAGGGTTCCATCTCTCTGCCTCGTTTCAGTGGGAAATAATGGATTTCAGAGATGCCATCCTCATCGAAGGTTTTGAAAGCACACTGTCGAACCCCACGGGCTCGAGGGTTTCTTCTCTCTAGGTTCTCGATCTGTAAGTTTCTTGCTCTTGCCAAACCGGAGGGAAAACTGACCCTCGCCCCAGCTCGCAGAAATTGAGTGGCTTGCCCATGCCGAGGACGAAGAGGTCACCGCCCCGGCCCCCCTGCGGCCCGGGCCACTAAACGCGCAGACTTGGTATTCGATGTTGGCGCTTGCGCGAAAGCAGCCATCACATGCTGGTCCAGCTCGTTTTTGCAGGAGGGGCTTCCCAACACTTTTAGAAACTCCTGGTTGTAGTACAAGGCATCTCGATAATCCAAGACCTGCTTTTCTTCGAAAGCTCGGCGAAGTTCCTGGATGCCGTCGTCCAGGCCGAGTGCGCATTGAAAACCCAACTGACGGCGGATCTTGTCGAATGACACCCGATAGTTGCGGCGATCTGAGTTCTCCATGTGCTCGACCTTGGTCTTCGGAAATACCACCAGGATCTTCTCTGCCACTTCGGACAGTTGGTGGTTCATGCGACTATCACCCAGGTTAAAGATTTCCCCGCGGATGAGTGCAAGCGGCGCTTCGAGAACCTCCGCGATCCCACGGGCTACATCTCGCACATGGATGAACGGCCGCCATTGTGTACCATTGAAGACGGTGATGGCTCCCTCGTTACAAGCCTTCGCCGTGAGCAGATTGACCACGAGATCAAAGCGAGGGCGATAGGAGAGGCCGAATACCGTTGCCAAGCGAAGAATCACAGGGTAGAAGCCATCAGCATGTGCCTCCAAAAGCGCTTCTTCCGAATCAATCTTGGTTTGTCCGTAGAGCGAAACCGCCTTCACAGTGGAGTTCTCATCCATCAACAGGTCAGTTGCGCCGTATACGCTACAACTCGACGCAAATACGAGACGGTTGATGCCATTCCCCCTGGCCACCTCTATCAACATCCGTGTCGCGGCGTAATTGATCTGCAAGCTCGTTTGACGGTCCACTTCGCAGGCCGGGTCTCCTACGATGGCCGCTAGGTGAACGATAGAATCGGCGCCTTTTACTGCGCCAACCACGTCCTGGATTTTCCGACAATCGCCCAACTTTAATTCGAGCTTGGGGTGGCGAAGGATATCGCGAAGTGCGCTATCACCATAGACCAAGCTATCCAGGACACGAACCTTTCGTCCGCTCTCCAGCAGCTTTCGCACTAAGACGGAGCCAATGTACCCGGCTCCACCCAGAACGAGGACTAAACGTTCGGGAGGTGGATCTCCCTTGCCCTTCGGCCGAATCTCGAATTGGTCGGACAACGCTCCCTTAACAAGCCGGGAGAGCCCCAAAGACAACATTGCCAAGCCACAGAACACCAGGAGCACACTTCGGGGTACCAGCGTGCCCCGAAAAAAAATAAAGTTCGCAGCCAAGAACAGCAGCACACTGAGGCAGACACCGCGGAGGATTACGAATTTCTTGTATCGGCCGACATACCCCCGGGAACGCGTGTAGAAACCATTTAGTAAGAAGACCAGCGGAAACAGCACAGAAAGGATCATGAACGAAGAAGAGTAGTACGCCATCGCGTCGGCTAGCCGGGTTGCAGCTCTGTCGTTCTCATGTCGGACCGCGGCGAGATAGAACACGGGTGTCGCGAGGGCCACCATCATACAGAGATGCACATTGATGAAATCCGCCAGCATGCGGGGTAGCGCTTGCGCGGGCTTGAAGTTACGCACGGGCCGCAACATGTCGGCACCTTTCGTTCGCTAAGGCTCGCTTTTCCGAAGCGTTAAATCGGGCAAGGCGTTGAATGGCATACGCCACCCGTTCCACTGTGGAATCCGGCAGCGATTCGTAGATGGGCAGGCTCACGATGCCGCCAGCGACGTAGCTGGTGCGGGCCAGACCTCCTCCCTCCACGTCATAGAAAGAGTTATATAACCCCTGCTTATGCAAGGGAGGAAAGAAATACTTTTTTGTTTCGATCTTTTCGGCCAGCAGAGCCTCCGCCAACGCGTCGCGGGTCATTCCAAATGCGTCGGACGAGACATGGATCGAATAATCTTTGTATGTACTCACGTTGCTAGGAAGAACCTTCTGGAAACGCAGTCCTGGCAGCGGAGTAAGCAAGCTCGTATATTTCTCTGCGATCCAATTGCGGCGAGCGACTTTCGCTTCCACCAGGGGCAGCCCCGCGAGGGCAAGAGCAGCGTTGAATTCCGGCATGCGTGCGCTCATGCCCAGCCACTCGGGATCGTAAGCGCCGAGGTCGCCGTAGTTTCGCATCCCCCGAATTGCCCTCGCGAGCATTGCGTCGTTTGTGGTTACCAATCCACCTTCACCCGCCACCAACAGCTTCGTCGGTGACAACGAGAAGACTTCTGCATCGCCAAATCCTCCGAGGGGTCGGTTTCGGTGGCGGCTGCCAAATCCGTGGGCGGCGTCGAAAATAAGCTTTAGGTGTTGACGTGAGGCCAGCCGCTCGAGTGCTTCGACTTTACAAGGATTGCCATAGAGGTGAACGACGAGAATGGCGGAGGTGTCCTCGGTGATCTTCCGCTCGACATCGATGGGATCCACATTCCAGGTCTCCTGGTCGCAGTCCGCGAACACCGGCCGCAAACCATTCCAAAGCACGGCATGGCCCGTGGCAAAGAATGTAAAACTCGGGATGATAACCTCGCCCGTAACCCCGAGTGCGCGCAAGACCATCATCAGCCCGCTCGTGCAACTCGATACCGCCACGCAGTGTTTCACTTGGAGTCGCTCGGCGACCGCGGCTTCCAGATGCTCCACGGCGCTGGCGTTGGTGATCGCGCCGTCCGTGTAAGCTGCGACATAGTACTTCATGGCGCTCACCAGTGTCGGCAGCAGAGGCCGGCAGAAGCGGAATCGTTCCGCAAAAAGGGGGCGACCCCCATGGATCGCGGGTACGCTCGCCAAGGTTGAATCATCGGTTGATTGCATGGCTCTCCTCGAATTGGCTTTGGATCGAAAACGGCGATCTGAATTAACGAACTCTTCGCAAAGAGATGAGCAGTGTCGGCTTCCCTAGAATGCTTCCGAATGCCGCGCAGGCAGTAACCAACCTTAACCCACGTCGTTGAGGCAAATAAATCGGTTCGTTGAGTATCCCAAGTCGGAACCAACCAGCCAAGAGACCGCCCGGATCTACCCGGCACGCTGCGCAAGGCCCGAGGAAAGCTTGCTTTCTCGCGTTTCGCCAGCCAACTGCGCATAGATTGACTGATAGCGTCGCACGACATCTGGCAATGCGAAGTGCTGCTGCACGCGGCACCTGGCGGCCATTCCAAGGCGGCGCCGTACCCCGGGCCCAGCTTCGATTAGCTCGCGCCATGCCTCTGCCAGCGCATCCGGATTTCTAGGGGGCACCACCCTGCCGGTGTCGCCCACGATGAGAGCTGAATCGCCCACGTCGGTCACGACGCAGGGCGTGCCGCATGCCATTGCCTCGCCGACTTGCAGAGGGAAGGCCTCATTGCCACGAGCGGAGGACGTGCCAATGTCTATTGCCGAGAAGAGACGAGGGATATCCCTGCGTTCACCCATCAGATGACAATGGGCTTGGATGCCGGCCTCCGCTACCCACTTGGCCAGTTGCGGATTATCACGAGTTAGGCCGCGCCCGCACAGCACGAAGTGAACCTCTGGAAGCACGGCGTGGAGGCGCGCGGCCGCTTGAATAAAGTTGTGGTGATCCTTTTGGGGGTGGAAGCGGGCAGCCACCCCAATGACCAGCGCATTTTCCGTGGTCTCCAGTTCCCTGCGAAGGGAGAGCCGTGCTGCCGAATCAGGTTTGAACTCGCACAGATCGAAGCCGTTCGGAATGACCTCCATTCTTTCCGCCGCGTAACCTAACTTGGCGTGCGAAAGCAAAGATGCCTGCGAGACGAACACGACACACCTTGGGAGCCACCGGGACATGTGGGCGCAACCCCTTGCGGTCCAAATGGTGAGAAGCTTATTCAATTGCGGGTCCAAATCGACTTGGTGGATGCCCCACACGACCGGTATGTCGCCCGCAAGACGGGCTGCCAGACCTCCAATCAGGTTGGCATGATACATCCAGGTCTGCACGATTTGAGGTTTCGACTTGCGAATCCATCGGAGAAGGCGAAACATCGGGAAGGGGTTCGGGATGCTCCTCTTCATGCCAAGCGCGCGGACGGGTACCCTTGCCATCCGAATCTTCTCGGTCAAGGCCCCGAGGTCGGTCAGCGAAATCACCTCATTCTCAAAGTGCGCGGTATCCATTCCGCAGAGGAGCCGATACAGCATGGTTTCGGCCCCACCCACAGAGAGGCCGTTAATTATGTGCACAACTCTAATCATCGATTGAGCCGATGACTCATCACGTGCCCGAATCATGTGAGGTACATAAGAGCGTTTACTGCAATTCGCGATATGGTCGTTCTCTTGGGGCAAGCTAATAGCTTGATCGTCTTGCCTACGAACTTCCGGCCACGGAGGCGTGACTTGCGTGGACGCCCGACTCCAAGCTTTCCCGTGGTATGCGTCCGGCGTCGATGTAAAGGCGGTGCCACAGCTCAAAATTGACCAGCTGCCAGATATGCGTGCCATAGTCGTTTTCTCGCTGCTGGTGCCGTTCCAAGAGCCGCTCAATCGCCGTGCGGCGAAAGTATCC
>WNFR01013287.1_pt1 | contig 13069 bp, 12 predicted proteins | sample 5400221 | NCBI WGS metagenome assembly WNFR01 (sample SAMN13153357, study PRJNA577476) | soil metagenome | isolation source: 40 cm soil under Madrone tree | place: USA:California | collected 2016-06-14
GTCGGATTGCTCGATGTGACCGCCGGTGGGGAGCGGCGCGCTGCGGTCGAAGACGCCGATGTTATCGAGACCGAGAAAACCTCCTTGGAAAACGTTGCGCCCTTCAGTGTCTTTGCGATTGACCCACCAGGTGAAATTTAGCAGGAGCTTTTGGAATATTCGTTCGAGAAATTTCCGGTCGCCCTCGCCGCGCCGTTTCATTTCTACTTTGTAGACGCGCCAAGCGGCCCAGGCGTGCACCGGCGGATTGACATCGCCGAACGCCCATTCGTAAGCCGGCAGCTGGCCATTGGGGTGCATGTACCACTCGCGCGTCATCAGCAAGAGCTGTTCCTTGGCGAAGTCGGAATCGACGAGTGCCAAGGCAATACAGTGAAACGCGAGATCCCAAGCGGCGTACCACGGATACTCCCATTTGTCCGGCATGGAAATGACATCCGCGTTATACAGATGGCGCCACTCGTGGTTGCGACCATTGAGTCGTTCGCGCGGCGGCTCGGGTCCCGCCGGATCGCCCTTCAGCCAGCGGTTGAGATCGTAGTGGTAAAACTGCTTGCTCCACAGTACTCCGGCTAATGCTTGGCGCATGACGTTCTCGCGATCGGGCGCGATGCCGTCGGGAACGACCGTCCGATAAAACTCATCCGCCTCGGCGCGCTGCTGTGCGATTTGTGTATCAAACGTTCCGTTAAGAATCTCGGCGTTCGCCGGCGCGGCGGGCGAAAGCCGCAGGCGCACGGTCATTGATTCGCCCGGCGCGATTGTGGAAACGTAGTGTGCCGCGGCTTTGGTTCCGTAGTCGTTCGGATTGACGGCCGTCTTGACGCCGTGCACGACAAAATCGTTTATGCCGTCTTTGACGTACGTCGAAGGATTCTCGTAGTTGAAGACACGCTGGTTATTCGTGTCGTTCTCGGTAAACACAAGCTCCGGGCTGCCTTCGCAGTAGAGCCAACGCGAACCGTAATAATAGTGATCGAGCTTGATTGCCGCGACTTCGGCCGACACATCCCGACGAAGCTTCGGTTTGCGCTCGTCGAGTCCCCACGACCAAGTGTTGCGAAACCACGCCGTTGGCAGCAGGTGCAATGGAGCGGCTTCGGGACCGCGGTTGGTAGCTTCGATCCGGATCAGGATATCGTCCGGCCCCGCCTTGGCGTACTCGATAATCACGTCGAAGTAGCGGTCGTCATCGAAAACACCGGTATTGATCAATTCAAACTCAAGCTCCCGTTTGCTCCTGCGGCGATTTTCCTCGACGAGACGACCGTAAGGGAATTCCCGCTGCGGGTACTTATAAAGAAACTTCATGTAGGAGTGCGTCGGCGTCGAGTCGAGATAGTAGTAATACTCCTTGACGTCTTCGCCGTGATTGCCTTCGTTGCCGGTGAGACCGAAGAGTCGTTCCTTAAGGATCGGGTCTTTGCCGTTCCATAGCGCCAGCGCGAAACAAATAAACTGGTGGCGATCGCAGATGCCGCCAAGGCCGTCCTCGCCCCAGCGGTAGGCGCGGCTGCGCGCGTGGTCGTGTGGAAAATATTCCCAGGCCGTGCCGTAGGCGCTGTAGTCTTCCCGCACCGTGCCCCACTGGCGCTCGGAGAGGTAAGGCCCCCAGCGTTTCCAGTTGGCTTTGCGGCTGCGATCTTCCTGCAGTCTTCGCTCTTCGGCTGTCATCGTTCTTTTTGCCAGGCTTCTTTCCTTTTTATCGACCATTATAGCACATCCTACACTAGGAACCTGCCGCCGCTTCCAGCCGCGCGCGGAAATAGTCGCGCCAGCCGTCGGGCAGGGCTTTGACCTCGGTGGCGCGTCCCATCCCCGCCAGGTCGTCTTTTCGTCCTGTGATCGGCGCTTTAAATATTCCGGTTAGAATCATTCTGCCTTCGTAAAAGATTTCGCGAGGAAGTCCAATATTGACGGAGATAACTTTCATCGGCGTGAATGTTTACTTAGATGTCAGGGGACAGGGCAACGATGCGCCGATGCTAGATTCTTGCTATCGGCAAGCACCACGCGCTCCAGCCGAAGCAGCTCGGCAAGGGACCAAGCTTGAAACGGACAGCCGCGCGGCGTGTACGGACTCTCCGCATCGGCAATCTCGGAAACGTGGCCGAGCCCAGCATGATTCACATGCTCCAGCAGGGGAGGAAGAAAGCGTGAGCGCGCCTCGCTTTTGGCGTTTTCGCTTCCATCTCGCACGCGCAGCCACGCTTCGACGAAGGGTCCGATCAGCCACGGCCAAACCGCGCCTTGATGATACGCACCGTCGCGCTCATGCACGCCGCCTTGATAGTGCGGCACGTAACCTGGCTCTTCGGGAGCGAGGGAACGTAAGCCGAGCGGCGTCAGTAACCGGCGCTCCACAGCATCGACGATCTGGTTCGCCCGTTCGCCATCGATGATTTGGAACGGCAAACCGCCGACAGCGAAAATCTGATTCGGCCGAAAGGTTGGGTCGAGCTTTCCCGGCTGATGATCGGCGTCGATGACATCGTAAAGATAATTACGATCAGTGTTCCAAAAGCGTCGGCGAAAACCGTCGAGACCACGCGCGAGCGGTTCCTGCCAAGCGTCATTGAATTGGCTGCCGATCCATAATGCGTTGAGCCAGAGCGCTTCAACTTCGACCGGCTTGCCGATGCGCGGCGTGATCACCCAGTCGCCGACCTTGGCGTCCATCCAGGTGAGCTGCCCGCCGGGAACGCCGGCGGCGAGTAATCCGTCGTGATCCATATGAATGCCGTAGCGCGTGCCTTGGGAATAACCGGCGAGGATGGCGTCGACGGCTTTTTGCAGCGATTTCTTCTGCCACTGAAAAACCATGCCGCCGTGTGTTTGTGTCGCGGTGAAAAAATCATGCACCGCGACGATGTACCAAAGCGAAGCGTCGACGGAATTGTACTCCGGGCGGTCGCTTTGATCGGGAAATAAATTCGGCAGCATGCCTTCAGAAACCACCTGGGACCATTCGAGGAGAATATCGCGGGCATCCTCGAGACGTCCGGTCGCCAGGCAGAGGCCGCGCAGCGAAATGAAAGTGTCACGGCCCCAATCCGTGAACCAAGGATAGCCGGCGACGATCGTTTTGCCATTGCCGCGTTTGACGAGATAGGCATCGGCAGAGCGATCGAGCGGCGTCGCGAACGACGCCCGCCGTTTGTGTTCCTTCGCGCGCAAATCCGCGATTAAGCTTTCGGCGGTTCGGCCCTGTGCCAGAGCGCCGTTGTCGAATCCTTCCGCCGCAAAAATCAGAATTCCTTCGCCGGTGCTCAGCTCCATGCGAATCTTGCCCGGCGCGGCGAGGTCTTCGGTAAAGTCCAGACCGCGTTCGCGTTCCTGCGCGTACACAAAATTCCGATACCAATCGGGTTGATGCCGATATTCGCCATTGTGCAGCGCGATGATTCCCGGAATGCCGGAGTAAGGGTGCCACACTAACCTTTGACCATTTATCTCCGCGGGAAACTCAAAAGCGGAGTTCTCATGGTGCATCGAGTGATAGTCGCGTCCGGAAAGAAATGGTGTGACGGTCAAGACAGCTTTTGTCCCCGGCTTCAGCAGGCGCCACGACAGCGCAACGAGCGATGCGCCGTTGACAGCGAAAATCTGTTGCTCGATCTTCGTGCCGTCTTCGAGAGCGAATATCCACTTTGGCCATGGTTCGCGTTCGAATTCGATAATTCGTTTGGTGCCGTCGGGATGCATGACGTCCGCCGGATAGAGTTGCGAAGAGAGGGCGTAGTTGCCGTTCGCCGTTTCAATTGACGCATCGAAGCCATTGACCAGAACGATTCGTCCAGCTGGTGGCCTGCTCGCCGTGAGAAGCAGCGCGTGATAGCGGCGCGTGCGGACGCTCGATACAGTCCCCGAGGCGAAGCCGCCGAGGCCGTCCGCTTCGAGCCATTCATCGTCAATCATGCTTGATGATTCGAGAGCCATTGTCGCTCCTGATACTACTGTGGTGTCACACCATCCGAAATTGTGCTCCCTCGCCCATTCCGATGGGAGAGGGCATAGTTCGAAGGATCTCGTCTTTGTAGATGACTGAAAAGTCGAGATGCTTCACTGCGCTCAGCATGACACCCGTGGCATTTTTCTCATCGCGACACAGTCACGAAAACGTGGTGGAGAGAGAAAATATATTGTCGGTTTCCAATCCAGCCATGATATGCAAATTTCGTCGGCTCTTTCATGACTAATGTTAAGTCCCAAGACGGTCCGACTACTTTTCAATGAACAGTAGCCCGTGCCCGTCCGAATCACGGGCCAGAAATCCTTTCGTGAAAGGGAAAGTCTTGTCGGGTATCTGAGCGATGCCTGGCGAAATCATTCGCGCTCGGCTGCCGTTAAAACTCTGCGCCGCGGCGTTTGTGTTGGCGGTCGACAACGTTGTCTGCCAGTGCCACAAGTCATTGGCGCGGGTATCCTTAGGCGCGGGACGGCCGTCGCGCGGCGCGAGATACTCCAGGAATTCGATCCCGGGACCGCTCGCAGCTCTGAGGCCACTGATATGTAGGCGCGCGCCCGCGACGTTGTTCAAATGCTCCTGCTCGGTGCCGCTGTTCATGCTTTCACCGGCGAGTTGCATACCGAGCAAGTCACGGTAAAATTTTAGACTGTTCTGTGTGCTCGATACCGCGATCGCGGTATGGTCGATGCCTAAAAATAATTTGTCGTCCTTCCGCTGCCAGCGCGGGTCGCCCTTGCCGGGAGGAAAATAGATGATTTCGAGATTATGGCCGTCGGTATCCTTGAAGTAGAAAGCACGGATGCCAGCAGCGGCTTTGTTGCTCGCGGGGATTGTCTGGGGTCCGGTGGAAGCGTGACGGACTTTGTGAGCGCGCAACTGCTGGTAGGCCTTGTCCATGTCGCTGACGACGATGGCGATGTGCTGAAAGGAATGGTCGTTGCTGTGCCAATCGGCGGGAAAAGACGCCTTGCAGCTTCTCGTATTCTGAGCCGTGTACTTCGATGTCGCTGATCTTTTCAAAGCTTAATACTTTCGAGAAGAATTCCACGGAACGATCCATGTCCAAAACGGTCATACCGATTGATTCGACCGATTTTACGAGTTGCGCAGATGCTCCTGACGTCCAAAGAAGGAGCGTCATCATCATGAGCGAGATCAGAACCCTCACCCTTGCCCTCTCCCTGGAAGGGCGAGGGGAGTTTTTGGCTATGGGCTGAAATCGCTGGATCACTAGCGCAGCCTTTCAATGAGGTGGTCTCCCACGCGCAGCGCGTTGGCCATGATCGTCAGCGCCGGATTGACCGCACCACTGGAGACGAAGAAGCTGCCGTCGACGACGTAAAGATTTTCCAGATCGTGTGCTTTGCAGTTCACATCGAGCGCGCTCGATTTAGGATCGCTGCCGAAACGGATCGTGCCGACTTGATGAGCGACACCGGCCAACGGAATCTTCTGGCCGACGAACAGATTGCGTGCAAAGAGGCCTTCGTGGCAGTCGTGGCCGTGCACGTCGCATTTGGTTTGCTGCTGCATCAATTCCTTCAGCTTCGCGATCAGACGTTTGTGGCCTTCCTCATTGTTCGGCTTGTAGCTGAGAACAATGCCGCCTTCGGCGTCGAGCGTCACCCGGTTATTGGGATCGGGCAGATCTTCGGAGGTCAGCCAGAAGTCGAGCGAATGCTTCGCCATCAAATCCAGCGTCCAGCCCGGCGTGAGCGCGGGCGCGCCGCCTTTCAAAGTTTCGCCATCGAGCTTGCCGACGAAGGAGATGTGTCCCATCGGATAATTCCAACCTGCGGTGCCGAAATAGAAGTCGTTGACCGAAAGCGATTTCTGAAAAATCGTCGGGTTCGGACATTTCGACAGCGCCATCAATACCGAATTGACGTGCCCCATATAGTGGCGCCCGACGATATCCGACCTGTTGGCGAGGCCGCGCGGATGTTGGTCGTTGCGCGAGCGCAGCAGGAGCGCGGCGGAATTGATCGCGCCGCACGAAGACACGACGATATCCGCCGAGAGCTCTTCACGACTGCCGTTGTGGCGGATGACGACCTTGGAAACTTTGCGGCCTGAACCGTCGGTGACCAATTTTTCCACGTAAGCGTTGGTCATCAAGGAGACATTCGGGTTCACTAGCGCCGGATCGATGGCGCACACTTGCGCGTCGGACTTGGCGTAAACGAGACACGGAAAGCCGTCACAAGTGTCGCAGCGGATGCACTTGCTCGCCTGCGGATTTTTCTCATCGAGCATGACGCCGAGTGGCGTGTGAAACGGACGCAGGTCCAAGCTCTCGAAGTCGTCGGAAAGCTGCTGCAGACGTGGCTCGTGGCTCACCGCCGGGTAAGGATAGGGCGCGCTGCGACGTGGCTCGCTCGGGTCCTCGCCGGCGTTGCCGTGCACGTGATAGAGCCTTTCCGCTTCGGTGTAATAAGGTTCCAGTTCGTCGTAGGTGATCGGCCAGACCGGTGACAGCCCGCCGTGATGTTTAATCTCGCCGAAGTCTTCTTTTCTTAGACGAAACAGCGCCGCGCCGAAAAATTTAGTATTGCCGCCGACGTAGTAGTTGGTATGCGGATGCAGCTCGTTGCCGTCTTTGTCGCGCCACTTTTCCTTGGTTTGGTATTTTCCTTCGAGATTGACCGCTTTCGGATTCCAGTTGTCCTTTTCGCGCGGCACATAGCCGCCGCGTTCGAGGATGAGAATTCTTTTTCCGGTCGGGGCGAGCTTGTGTGCGAGAGTGCCGCCGCCCGCGCCGCTGCCTATTATGATGACATCGTAATGATTGCTCTCCGCCATGTCATTTCCTCCGAGTTTCGCTGCGGGGGTCGGCGTTGACCCGGTCTGGTAAGGTTTATATGTGATTTCTGCTTTTGCAGTTTAGATGTCAATTGGCGGGCAAAAGATGCGCCGGGCAATAGACTCTTTAATTAGAGCGCAGGCAATTCGACAGTCGGAGGCCGTGCCGTCGGAAGATCTCGCGGTTGGAAATTCCGCTCCGCAGCTCGAACGTTCGGCGAGCGCAACGGCGTGAATTGCACCAGATCCTTGGAAAAAACCAGATCCAACGTCCAGTCCAAGGTCACTCTGAGCTTCTTCTCAAGGCGCGGCAGCTTACTCAGATAAATCGTGCGCCACAGCCACCAGGCGATGAAGCCGGAGAATTTAAAACCGAGGATCTTCGCGACGCCGGTGCGCCGGCCGATGGCGGCCAATTGGCCGATGGTCTTGAAGACGAAGGGCGTTTTTGCTTCACCCTTGATGGCCGCGGCGATGTTTCGTCCGAGAATCTTGCCTTGGCGCAACGCATGTTGCGCGGTGGGTGGGTACGGCCTGCCGGTTTTTTTATCTGGGACCGAAGCGCAATCTCCCAGAGCCCAAACGCCGGGATATCCGGAAACTTCGAGGAATTCGTTGACCTCGATGCGGCCGCGTTCTTTTTTGCAGGCGAGCGGTTTCAGCATTGGACAGGGCGCCGTGCCGGCGGTCCAGATCAATGTTCTCGCCGGAAGAACCGTTCCGTCGCTTAATTGTACGCCGCTTTCCGCCACGCCGGTGACTTTCACGCCGAGACGAAATTCGATTTTGCGTTCTGCGAGTTTCTCTTGCGCATAGTGACCGAGTTCTGGCCCGAGCTCGGGCAGGATCATTGATCCATGTTCCACCAGCACGATGCGCAACATGGATTCGTTCAAATTCGGGTAAAATTTCAGCGCGTCGCGCAAAAAGTCATTGATGGCGGCGATGGTTTCCACCCCGGCGAATCCGCCGCCGGCGACGACGAAGGTGAGCAACTGCTCCGGCGGAATCGTGGAACACTCGAAGTCGGCCTCTTCGAGATGTTCGATTAACTGGTTGCGCAGATAGACGGCGTCCGCCAGCGATTTCATGGTCAGCGCCCGCTCTTCAAGGCCGGGAATGCCGTAGAAGTTGGTGACTGATCCTAAAGCCAAAACGAGATGATCGTAAGACAGATCATGCGCATGGCTCGTGTCGATACCGTGGCACACCGTGACCCGTTTGTTGTTCAGGTCGATGGAATTGACTTCGCCGTCGAAAAAATTGGTCCGCTTCAGGAGCTTGCGGATCGGGTTGACGATGGTCGTGATGTCGAGATCGCTGGCCGCGACTTCGTGCAGCATCGGCGTGAACAGAAAAAAGTTGTCGCGGTTGACGAGCGTGATCTCGACGGTGGAATCATTGCCAAGCCGCCGCTGCTCGAGTTCCAGCGCGGTGTAGAGCCCGCCAAAGCCGCCGCCGAGGATGAGGATTTTGGTCTTCTGATGCATTTCGTTAAGACTAGCTTTCGATATTGTCGGTAAGATGTGGTCACCACGAAGGTACGAAAGGCACGAAGTTAAAAGTATGGATATTCAAATTCTTCGTGACCTTCGTGTGCTTCGTGGTGAAATTGCATTTTCCGCATTTGATTGTAGCTATTCGTGGTGAGTGAGTTCTTCTTAACTCTTCGCAGAAGCCAGCGCTGCTGTGGCGAAGTTGACACCGAATCGCTTACACCACACGGTCACGGCGCGGTATTTCGAGAGATCGACACCGGCCGGCAGGTCGTAGTTCTGATCGCCAATGTTACCCTTGATGCTGCCGAGGTCGATAAAACCGGCTTTCTTTACCGTGTCGTCATCTTTAGCATCGTTAGCCGCGACCAAGTAGATGTGCACGTCGGGACCGTTGGAAGTTTCGAACGCGCTGAAACGCAAGACGTTCTTACCGTCTGCCAGTTTGTAAATCGCCGCCATGCCTTTCGTTTCATGGGCGACGCCGCGGAAATTACCCTCCGCAACCTTTACGGGAATCGAAACCGGCGCTTCCAAAGCCGCCTGGCCGAAGTTCACGCCAAACCGCGCGCACCAGATGGTGACGTTTTTGTATTTGTTCAAATCGGCATCCGCCGGGATGTCATAGTTCTGATCGCCCTTGTTGCCTTTCATCGAACCAAGATCGATGAAGCCGGCTTCTTTGATCGCGTCGCTGCCCTTTTCGACTTCCTCCGCCGTGAGATAGACGTGCACGTCAGGGCCGTTGGAAGTTTCGAATTCGGTTAGCCTTAAAGTTCGCTTGCCGTCGGGAAGCTGATAAATCGAAGCCAAACCTTTAGTTTCGTGCGCTAAGCCTTTGAAGTTGCCTTTGGTCACGGCCATCGGTCCCTTCTCGATCGAAGCCATCGCAGCCCCGCCGGGAAACTCTTCGTTCACCGTCTTGTTAACGAACAACAACTCCGGCCGAAACGCGTACCAGCCGATCGCCAGCACGACAACGCCTGCTCCGATAATGATATTTCGCTTACTCATGGGAAAAACCTCCGTTAATAGTTTCATAATCGACCGCTTATTTGCCGTCGTGAATAATATTTCTGCCTGAATTGGCAGAACAATCTGGCTGGTTAGATGTATGCGAGCAGGAAAAGGATGCGAATGGCGGCGAATTAGGCTAGCAGATTCGATTGTGCTACATTTCCGAAACAAAGAATAGGCTCATTATGATCACTCGTTAAGATGAAAGAGAAACATGCTGTCTAGCCACGTCCGAATTGCTGTTTCACTTGCGTACATTATTTCATCTTTTGTCGCGGTCATTTTTGTCCGTGCAATTCTCGCGCAGTCGGGTGGACAGGCTACGGTAATTGTTAAGGTCACTGGGCTTCGTTCTGAGACAGGACAGGTGAAAATCGCTGTATTCAATTCGTCCGAGAAATGGCTAGGCGAACAACCGGTATACTCATCGACGATTAACGTGGACAGTCAATCAGTCACATGGAAAATCAATAATGTTCCCTATGGGGATTACGGCATTGCGGTTCTTCATGATGAAAACAAAAACGGCAAGATGGATAAGAACTTTGTGGGGATACCTCTCGAACCATACGGGTTTTCAAATAATGTGAGAGTAACTTTGGGGCCACCGACATGGGAAAAGTCCAAGTTTGTCGTCAAAGGCCCAACTACCGAAGTTTCAATAGAGGTTAAATAGAAAGTGAGGCGGCGTCTGAATTCTAGTCTCGACTTTCTGAGTTCGACCCTCCGTTCGTCGACGATCACCGCAATAGACCGGTCACAAGCGTCGTAAAAAGGAGTTTTCACAATGCCACGAAACATCATCATGGCAGCCTCGCTGCCGGCATCGCCGGATAAGCTATTCGATATGTATCTCGATCCGGCGGAGCACGCGGAGTTTACCGGATTGCCGGTGACCATCGAGCCGCACGCGGGCGGCGCTTTTAGCGCATTCGACGGGATGCTTTCCGGCAGGATTCTACACATCGAGCCGAAGATGTTGATCGTTCAAACTTGGCGGTCGGGAAATTGGCCGCTAACGGCGATGGACTCGGTGCTGACGCTCTCGTTCTGGCCGGCGCAAGACGGGGCTCGGATCGAGCTCGTTCACGTCAACGTTCCCGAGGAGGATTTCGCGGGCGTCAGCCAGGGTTGGGAGAAGTATTATTGGACGCCGTGGCATGATTATCTGATCGGCAAAACTCACGCCAGCTGAATCTTATCGATCAATGTCGGCGGCTTAATGAAAGACTTCGCAGTCCATCAGCAACCGATTGAATCTCATGAAAAATTGGGCAGCGGTAAGGCGGCCTCAGATGGGTAGCGAAGCTTCGTTGATCTGGGGCGTAATTTTTGGCGCGGTCGGTCTGGCGTACTTTGTTTTTGGAAAGAGGCAGCAGCGTTTCGTTCCGTTGTTTTGCGGCATCGGGTTGATGGCCTTTCCTTACTTCGTATCCAATACGGTACTCCTCGTTATCATAGGTCTTGTGCTATCGGTAATCCCATTTGTTTTTTAGGCTCTGAGCCGCAGATCGATGTTCTGCCCGGCGAAAGTTTCGACGACACGACAGTTTCTTCGATCCGGAAATTCGCTTGCCCGCCGGTCCGCTTGGTTTCTCATGGGCCGCGATCGCAGATGAAGTCTTCAGCGATGATTCACGTAAATAAACTTGCCTTGCGCCGACTCGAGAGTCGTCGTAAAATATGAGGCTGATTAGAGACTTAGAGAATAGAAACCAGAGGTAGCTTTGAATATTGTGTTTGATCTAGGTGGGGTAGTGGTGCGCTGGGAGCCGGAGACTCTTATTGCTGACCTATTCGATGATCCGGAGGTGTGCAGAGTGGTCCATTCGGAGTTCGTTGGCCATCCCGATTGGGTCGAGCTCGATCGCGGCACCCTTGCCCCCGAAGACGCCGTCGCGCGAGCGTCTGCGCGGACTGGGCTATCTCATTTTGAACTCAACCATTTTTTACAGCGAGTTCCTTCAAGACTTACCCCGATCACGGATACGGTCGAGTTGCTCCATCGACTGAAAACCCAGGGACATTCTCTTTACTGTCTCTCGAACATGCATTTTGCTTCCATCGAGTATCTCGAACGGACCTATGACTTTTTTGATGTTTTTACCGGTAAAGTGATTTCGTGCCGGCTCAATTTGTGTAAACCGGAGCCAAAGATTTACTCTCATCTGCTGGAAACGTACGGGCTCCACGCCGCGGACACGGTTTTTATCGACGACGTGGAGGTCAATCTAGCTACTGCGCGGCAGATGGGCATTCAGACAGTTCGGTTTGAAAATCCAGTCCAATGTACCGACGAACTCAGAGCGATGGGTTGTATCTAGGCGTTAGAAGTCTACGCAAATGGATTTGCCGCGATTTAACAAACATCCCAAACGCCATGTTTCGTGGTGATCGATGGTTATTCGTCGCGCTTTCCTGAATTTCCCGAAATCATTTCTCGGTGTCCTGATTTATTTTTTAGCGTGCGGCGTCAGCGAAGCAGCGACGCGGCCGCCTTACACCGAAGTTTTCTATCCGAGCGGCAATCTCAGCATACGAGCTTATCTCTACAAACCGTTCGGCGACGGTCCGTTCCCGGCGGTCATCTACAATCACGGTTCGCGCCAGGGCAACGAGAGACGGCCGACGCCATTTCCCTACATCGGCAACTTGCTCACTCAGGCGGGCTATGTGGCGTTCGTCGTTGAACGCCGCGGCTACGGCGGCTCGGACGGTGCCACAATACGGGACGAAGTCGGTAACAACCGGCGGCGGCTCGTGGCGCGGCTCCAGGCCGAGACCGATGACGTGTTGGCGGCGCGCGATTACCTGCTTACGCGGAGTTTCATCGATGCGAAGCGGATCGGAATCATGGGCTGGTCGTTCGGTGGTATTGTCACCATGTTCGCCGTGAGCCGCAGCAACGACTTTGCGGTCGCGGTCAACCAGGCGGGAGGCGCGCTGACCTGGAACGGCAATGCCGACATTCGAAACGCGCTCGTCGCAGCGGCGGAGAAAGCCAATACGCCGACGCTGCTCATGGTGGCGCAAAACGATCGGACTACGGAATCCATCACCACCGTCGGCGAAATTTATAATCGCCGCGGTGTGCCGCACCGGGCGGTAATTTACGAGGCATTTGTCCCGCAAGGCGCCGCGTCGGACACCCCGCCGGGCCACAGAGTATTTTCCGCCGAAGGCGTACATGTGTGGGAGAAAGACGTGTTAGAGTTTCTCGGCCGATATCTGGCGATAAAAACGACCGAAAAAAATTAGATCTAACGGCGTCCAGCGCAACCAAGAGGCAGCGCTCCGCGGCTTTAGGTGTGTCACACAATTCCGCTATAACGCACAGGAGGTTTTTGGCCATGCGCATCGACGTGCACGCTCATCTGTTTTCTAAGGCTTATATCGAAGCGCTGCGACACGTTTTCGGCAATGACAATTCGCCGGCGGGTCAGGACGCACAGCGGTTGATCAAATGGATGAGCACAGATCCGCGCATGACCCACGTCGAAGGTCGTCTGCAAGAGATGGAGAAGTGGGGGATCGGGATGCAGGTGCTCTCGGTCCCATTTCACGGCGCGCTTGTGCAGGACAGAGCGGCCGCAGGCGAACTCACGCAGCTGGCTAACGAGATGATCGTGCAACCCGCGCGCGATCATCCCGATCGGTTTCGCGTTCTGCTTACGTTGCCGCTGCAATTTCCAGAGTTGGCGGTTGAAACACTCTACCGGTTCGCTCAAGAACCGACGGTAGTTGGAGTGGCTCTCATGGGCAGTGCCGGCGGGCGACCGCTCAA
>WNFR01015705.1_pt1 | contig 13068 bp, 10 predicted proteins | sample 5400221 | NCBI WGS metagenome assembly WNFR01 (sample SAMN13153357, study PRJNA577476) | soil metagenome | isolation source: 40 cm soil under Madrone tree | place: USA:California | collected 2016-06-14
CACGGTGGATGATGGCTGCAGTCGTGGTCAGTGTGCTGAGCGGCTGCATGGTAGGTCCAGATTATCAGCGGCCGGCGCTCCCCACCCCGGCGGTCTTTCGCGGGGCGGCGGAGGTCACAACCCCGCCTGACACCACAGCGCTGGGGGACCTGCACTGGTTTGACATCTTCAAAGACGAGCAGCTCCAAGCCTTGATCCGGACTGCCCTCGTCGCGAATTACGACCTCCGGACTGCCGTGGCCCGGGTCAACGAGGCGCGCGCCACGCTCGGCATCACCCGGTCGGAGCAGTTCCCCACCATTGCGGCCAGCGCGGATATCACGACCGTGCGCGCGTCCAAAAACGGCCTCACCCCTATCCCTCCAGGTGTCAGTCGCGATCGCACCGTCGGCAGTGTCCTGCTCAATCTGGTGTCGTTCGAAGTCGATGTGTGGGGCCGGTTGCGCCGCGCCACCGAAGCGGCGCGGGCCCAGGTGCTTGCCGCGGACGATACGCGCCAGGCGGTGCTCACGACGCTCGTGAGCGACGTCGCGACAGCCTATTTCGACTTGCGCGAACTGGACCAGGAACTGGAGATCGCCCAGCGCACGCTGGCGTCGCGCCAGCAATCGCTGCAGCTGATCGAAGTGCGCCGGCAAGGCGGCGTCGGGACGTTGTTCGATCTCCGCCAGGCCGAACAGTTGGTGTACAGCGCCACCCAGGTCATTCCTGATTCGCAGCGCCTGATCGAGCAGACGGAGAACCAGCTTCGCTTGCTCCTCGGGCAACCGCCGGGGGCGGTGCCGCGCGGCCAGCCCTTGACCGCCCAGGCCCACCCCCCCGCCGTGCCGCCCGGGCTACCCTCGGCGCTGCTGGAACGGCGCCCGGACATCCGGGCCGCCGAGCAGACCCTGATTGCGGCCAACGCCAATATCGGAGTGGCCAAGGCCGCGTACTTTCCGACCATCAGTCTGACCGGACTCCTGGGGTATGAAAGCAATCAACTCTCGAGTCTATTTAAGGGGGCCAGCAGCACCTGGCAGTTTGTGCCCCAGGTGACCCAGCCGATCTTTACCGCCGGCCGCATCACCTCGCAGGTGCACCTCGCCGAGGCGCAACAGCAGGAGGCCCTCGTCCAATACGAAAAAACGATTCAAACGGCGTTCCGCGAAGTCTCGGATGCCCTCGTGCAGTCTCGCCGCGTCACCGAGATCCGCACACAGCAGGCCCTGCTCGTGACCACGCTACACGACCGCACGCGGCTCGCCTACATGCGCTACCAGGGCGGCGTCGATACGCTGCTCAATGCGCTGGATGCGGACCGGGACCTGTTCAACGCCGAGCTGAGCCTGGCCCAAACGCAACGCAATGCACTGCTGGCGCTGGTCCAGCTCTACAAAGCCCTGGGCGGGGGCTGGCAGCCCTGAAGGGGCGGCGGCGTGTTCTATCGGCACGTCTTGCAAGACGCCGCAGGGTAGATCGCACAGGAGACGCGGCACCCGATGACGACACCGCATTGTGCACGATGCGAAGGAGAGGAGTGATGACAACAGCAGGCACATGAACGTTTTGGGGCGTGCGCGGCTCGATCCCGGCGCCAGGACTTCATACGATCACGTTTGGCGGGAATACGTCCTGTGTGAGTGTGGAATATCGTGAGCATGTCATCATCTTTGATGCCGGCACTGGCTTGCGGCAACTCGGGCTGGCGCTCCTGGCCCGGGAGCAGCCGCCCATCACGGGCAGTCTCTTCTTAACCCATACGCATTGGGATCATATTCAGGGGCTGCCGTTTTTCACGCCGGCGTTTACCCCCGAGAATCACTTCATGATCTATGGCGAAGCCCGGCCACGGTATTCACTGGTCGAGTTGATGGCGGACCAGATCCAGCCTCCCTTTTTTCCCGTCGAGATGCAGGACTTGTTCCGGGCGCAGATCGATTTCCGCGAACTGGCGAGCGGCGACACCGTCGAGATCAACCCACAGATCCGCGTCACCGCCTTCCGTCTCACGCATCCGCATGCGGCCCTCGGCTATGTGCTCCAGCTCGCCGAGACGCGCGTCGCCTATGTCACCGACCACGACCACCCGCTTGAGCAGCTCTCGCCTGCCGTCCTGGAGGCGGTACGCAGCGTGGAGGTGCTCATCCATGATGCTCAATACAGCCGGGACGAACTTCAGCACGGGAAGCAGGGCTGGGGGCATAGTGCCTGGGAAGATATGGTCCGCTTAGCCCAGGAGGCCCAGGTCCACCAGCTCTTTCTGTTCCACCATGACCCGGCGGCGACCGACGAGCATCTGAACGAGCGCCAGTTCCTGGCACAGCAGATCTTCCCACAGGCCTTTGTGGCCCGCGAAGGGCTGAAAGTGCCGCTGCCCAACGGCAACAGCGTCTAACCGCTGGGGCAACGTCTAGCGCTCGCTCTGGCCTCCTGGAGGCATGAAGCATGTTTGATCTCCTACAAACCGCGATAAATTGAGCGAAAATCTTTGCCGACGGCGTGCAAGTCTTGCGCTTTCTGGATGGGCGCTGGCGGATCACAGGCGCCGTCGCCAAATATCGTCTATGGCAGCAAGCTCTGAGCAACCCCACCTTCGCGGACAGACTCTTCGTGACCGCCCTGAACCTCGCAGCAGATCGCCGTGGCGGTCTGCTGGTGGGGCTCGATGACCCGAGCGCAGTCGGTCGCCTCATTTCCCACTCCGATCTGCTGAGCTCGACGCCCAGCCCGCACCCTGCCCCTGGCCATACGTCAAAGGATCAATTGCATTATTTGCTACGCGACAAGTGTGTGCTCACGCTGCCGACGACGATTCTCGAGACTATCGCGCGCATTGATAGCGCCCTCATCTTGGATACCGACGCACACTTACTGGCGTTTGGCGCGATCTTACATTCCCCAGATCTGGCGGCTCTCCATCCTGAAAATATCGAAGGCGGGCGTGCCTCCGCGGCCATTGCGGCGTCACGGTTTGGGAGAGTGCTCAAGATGAGCGAAGACGGGCTAATCTCCTTCTATCACCACGGCCAACATATGTGGGACATGTAGGAGCCACCACGCCGTGACGCACTGTCGAATCATGCGGTCTCAAATCTGCGGCTTAAACGCTGGGTCCCACGTTCAAGGGGTCTGACTGAACCTATTGTTTTTCTCTACTGAGGGTGCTTCATACCACGAGGAGTCGAGCCCCAGTGCGTCACAGATCAGCACATGATGGGGCTGGATACCATATACCTGCATACCTGCGCGATCTCTTACACGCCTGTCCATAATTGGACTTGAGCGACCTGAGCACATAAGGCCAACACCATCGCTGCCGTGGGGATCGCTGTTCAATGCCCAGAAAACGCGCGTTCTGTATCGCCCCAGGCCCTTGCGGCATCACACGCCCTTGCCTGTCTCGGCACAGCAATTATGGCTCTTTGCATTGGCTCCTACCGGGCAAGATCCGGTTATTTCCGCACTGGGGTAACGGATGTCTTGGCCATGTTTCACGCGCGCTGTTCTCTGAGTGATACGCAAGGTGAGATAAAAACCAGTGGCGCAAAGGAGGTCACGTTGCTGGAAGTGAAAGAGGAGGAGTGAGAGGCTCTCGCGTTCGGTGAGAAAGACGATCAGCGGGTAGAGGTCGTGCATATGTTTGATGGCGTCCGCTCTTTTGTTGGCGTCCGCCAGTTGGTGTGCGCCTCGCTCCCAGCACGTCCTATGGTACCATTCTCCGTCCCGAAAAACCGCGGGGACGGTTACCTTGCTTTTCAGCGAGCGCAGTGGTGCTGCGCAAGCTCGGTGTCCAGGGGCATCCCGTATCCTTTTTGCACTCGTCACAACGCGCGTAGAACGTGTGCAGTCCTTCAATACTCATGGGGGTGAGCCAGCCGACAGACCAATGGAGGAAGAGCCGATTATGCTTTTTACAGTATGCAAAGGCAGGATGGGCGATGTCACGGGACACCTGTTTCATACTATCACCTCATTATCCAATACAACATCCCAGAGAGCAGGATGATGCCGGTGACGAGTGCTGCGAAACTGATTGCATGGGCGTGTTTATGGGGACAATGCATTGGTGGACCCTTTGACACCGCGCTCTTATTGGATTCCAGGGGCTTATGCTCCACCATGGTCCGAGAAGTGCACCTCCTGATTGAAAAAGAAGGGCTGCAAGGAGGAAAGGGTGACAACAAGTGGGTTGGACGACATCGGCCCATCCACGACCCTGGAATCCAACAAGAGCCATAAGGGTTAGCGATACTGCGCCCGGTAGCGCCGTTCGACGTCACGACACAGGACTTCTGCGCCACCGGAGATCTTGAGACACGTGAGCGTCAGCTCCCGCACACGCCCGGTGGCTGATGCCTGAAAGCCCAGGGAGCCCTGGACATCAGCCGTGCCGTCCCATGCAGCTTCGAGAACGCTGCCTTCCTCGTGTTTCAGGTGCGCGCCCATAGCGACAACAACAGCCTTCAGGGTCTCGATGGCCTGTGCTCCATCAGGGCGTGTCGGCAGCGCGAGATGAAACACGATATCGGCGTCCTGCGCCCCCACGCGACTCGTGACGAGCAGTAGGAGTAGGGACAGAGTGAGTAGCACACGAGGCATAGCGCTCTCCTTGCATGCAGGTTGTGTGGCAGGCTCAACCGGGTGCAGCGCGTGCCACAGCGCCCTGAACCCTCACGGGCTCAGGGGCTGTCCGATACAGGCCTGGGTCGTATTGCAACCGTGGAGATGGTGGCTGTCATGGTTGTGATCCATTTTCATCTCTCTCGACGTTTGCCACACCACCCACAGGTCTCATCACCCACCGCGACCACGCCGAGGCGCAGCAACCGCACCACCTCCCCGTCCAGCACACGCTCCTTACTCTCCGCGCCTGCACGCTGCAGTACGCCCGGGCGTCGTGATGCCGTCAGCGCGGCGCTTCTCCACCACTCGATGAGATGCTCCGGGCGGCCATAGGTGACAGGGCCGGCCGCCCCACCCAGGGACCGGGCACCAGGCGGGCGCGCGCCCGACCGCCGTCTCCCGGCCCGGACGCGGCGCCCGGGGGCCCGTGGCGGCGCCCCGGCCAGGCGGCCCACCTGGTCCGTGTCACCTGGCCAGGGGCGCACGCATCTCATGGGCAGGAACAGTCCAAACACGCGTGGTGAGAGAGGCACGGGCCTCCAGACCAGAGGCGTGGACGGCTGCGGGAGCCCCACACTGCCAGCCAGGGTGGGACAGACGTATGCAGCGCAGAAAGGCGTGTGGATCCAGCGGATAGCACTACGACGTTGCGAGAGAACACTCTCACTCATGAGGAAACGCACATGAAGATCGGACGACTGGGCGTATGGGCGCTCGTGGATTGTTTGACCGCAAGCGCCGAAGCCGCATTCGCGCGCGACGTGGAACAGTGGGGCTACTCGGCACTCTGGATGGGAGAAGCGCTGGGCCGCGACGTCCTCGTGAATGCCGCATGGTTGCTCGCGAACACCCGCACGTTGGTCATTGCCTCCGGGATTGCAAACATCTTTGCACGCGACGCCATGGCCATGGCTGCGGCACGCGGGCAGCTCAACGAGCAATCGGGCGGAAGATTTCTGCTCGGCATGGGCATTTCGCACGCACCGCTCGTCAGCGCGATGCGCGGTCACACCTATGAAAAACCGGTGACGACCATGCGCACCTACGTCGAAGCAATGGCGCGTGCGCCGTACATCTCGCCGCGGCCGTCCGATGCGATGCCGACGGTCATTGCCGCACTCGGCCCAAAGATGGTGGCGCGCGCGCGCGATGGCGCCGATGGCGCGCATCCCTATAACACGACCGTGGCGCAAACGGCCGAAGCACGCGCCATTCTCGGCCCACACAAACTCCTCTGTGTCGAACAGAAACTTCTGTTGGAAACGAACGCCTCACGCGCCCGCGAGATCGCGCGCGCCTATCTGCTGCCCTATCAACGCCTGCCCAACTATGTGAACAGTTGGCGGCGCGCGGGCTTCGACGACAGCGATTTCGCCGACAAGTTGTCGAATCGACTCATCGACGCACTGGTCGCGTGGGGCGATGAAGATGCGCTCGTCGCGCGCATCCGCGAGCACTGGCAGGCGGGCGCGGATCACGTCTGCATGCAAGCACTGCATGCGGATCCGAGCAAATCGACGCTCGATGGACCTAATATCGACTTGATCCAGCACCTTGCGCCGCTCGCACGTGAGAGCAACACGCCGCGGTGAGTTTCGCCTGTACCGGGGGGCAGAGCGGCGAAGAGGGGCGGGAAGACGGCCGTGCCGAGAACGCAGGTTCCGTCAACTGGGCCTGTATGCCGCCTATGCTCATTCTGGCAATAAACGAGAAAGGATATGCTCATGAACACCCCTCATGACACGATCGAGCACTTGGTCCAAGCCATCAACCGGGGCGATGCGAATGCGGCCGCGGCTCTCTATGAGAAAGAAGCGGTCATGGTCGCCCAGCCGGGCGCCTTGGCGGCCGGAGCCTCGGCACGGCGCCAGGCGCTGGCCGGATTCATCGCCCTGAAGCCGACGTTGACGATGGAGGCGCGCGAGGTGGTCCAGACGGGAGATCTTGCGCTGTATCTTTCGCGGTGGAACCTGCGCGGCACGGGGCCGGATGGGAAAGAGGTGCGCATGAACGGTTCCTCAACCGATGTCTTGCGGCGTCAATCGGACGGTCGGTGGCTCATCGTGATCGATAATCCTTGGGGCATCGCTCTTCTTACGAAAGAGATCCTGTGAAGACGTCCTTCTTTGCCGTGGGGCATTCCAACCGGACGCTAGAGTTCCTGGTGGGACTCGTGCTCGGGTATGAGATCGAGCGTTTGGTCGACGTCCGCACGGTGCCGCGCTCCCGGCACAATCCCCAGTTCAACCGCGACTCCCTGCCGCAGAACCTCCGTTCAGTAGGGATCGCCTACACGCTGTACCGGGGGGCAGAGCGGCGAAGAGGGGCGGGAAGGCGGCCGTGCCGAGAACGCAGGTTCCGTCAACTGGGCCTGTATGCCGCCTGTGCTCCACAGCCCGCTCAAAGAACGGGCCGCCCGCCCACAGGACCACCGGCGTCGCCGGCGGGAGCTGCTGCACACCAAAAGCCAAGCGGTCACTCCCATTGTTCCGGTACGGGCTCGCTACGCGCCGAGGAGGCCCGTGCTCTAGAGGTGACAGGCAGACGAGTAACCATCTGCGTGACCGGTTCTCGCAATTCCAGGGACCACAAGAGGTGATGCGGGCGCATCCTCGCGGCGCTCCCGCGGGATGCGCGGTGGTGTGTCACCGACGGTCACGACGCCGTGGGCTTCCCAAGCTGGAGGTCGGCGCGCAGCGCCGGTGGCAGAGAGGTGGCAGGTCGTGCCGCTTCCTGCCACCATCTGCACCTTGCGACGCGCATCATTTCGGCCCGCTTGACCTCTTCAACACCCGCTCGAAGTGCAACGTGGGTTCTGCCTGATCAGAGAGTCAGCGCTTCGGACAGTCGCCTCATCGACGACGCTTGCAACTGCCGACGGGTCGTCATCATCATTGCTTTCGATGCTGGCCCGGTTTCTCCGCAGGCACCCAGGAGGTACATCCGCCTACCTCGACGGCCCGCCAAGCAGTTCCGGTCATCGCCCTGTGCACAATGCGTCACAGGTTCTGCAGAGTGGGTGCGTGACGAAGTCTTCCTCAACCCCTCCATATGCAGATCTCGATCCCTGGCACAGGCATTGCCGGACTCGGGCGGGATCATCCAGAACAAGGGCGAGGTCGAGCGCTGGTACACGGTCCGGGAGACACTGCGATTCTCTGCCACCGCCCCGAGGGAACAAGCCGTAACCTTCTATCGAGGGACGCATTGCCTCGGCGCCTCGTCCGCGTCCCAGCAGGAATCCGAGACGGATCGTCCTCCTTGCTGCCTCGACCGTGCGGTACTTGAAACGCTCCAGCACACTCACGCTTCACGCTGGACTATCACATGCGTCTGTCACGCTGGCCTGGCACCACCCGCCTTTGCCTGGGGCGTAACGCGGTTCATAGGTTGAAGGGCCTTGGAGACCCTCGTCTCCCCGTCGAAAGGAGGGCAGATGAGGAAGTTTAAAGCACGTTCAGGGGGTGTGGGAGCCGCATCGCCAGGGGCGCGGGAGCGGGTGAGGAGGTCGCGGACACCGCTCAGACTGACGCGGACCCGAGTGGCCACGTGCCGCCTGGAGCCCTCACGGTTCTCGTTGGTGTGCACCACCCGGAGACGGCAATCACGTGCGGAGGGTCGCAGAGACTGCTCCGTGCATGTGGGCTTCCCCTACGCCTCTGCCGTGGTGCATGCCAGCGCCAACCGCTGTCCGAGCACCCCGAGGCGCGCACCCGACCGCCGTCTCCCTGCCCGGACGCGGTGCCCGGGGGCACGTGGTGGCACCACGGCCAGGCGGCCCACCTGGTCCGTGTCACCTTGCCAGGGGTGCAAGCATCTCATAGGCAGGAGCAGTCCAGGCACGCGTGGTGGGAGAGGCACGGGCCGCCGGACTAGAGGCGTGGACGGATGAGGGAGCCCCACTCTGCCAGCAAGGGTGGGACATACGAGCTTGACCATGGTTTGATGCACGGAGGGACATCTATGCGCGGAAGGATATGGATAGGTCTCGGGATGGCATGCTTCGTCACGTGCCTCCTCGGGTCATGGTGCCTGCCCGCACCAGCAGAGGCGGCGAAGAAACGCATCTTACACTTCGCCTCCAAGGAACCGGAGACGCTTGATCCGCATACGAGTGTGCTTGGCCAAGTGCAAGCGATCGTGCGCTTTGTGTATCGGGGTTTGACACGCTTTGCCATCCAGGATGGGAAAGTGACGACCACAGACGTGGAGCCTGATCTGGCGGAAAGCTGGACGACGTCCGACGATGGCACGGTGTGGACCTTCAAGTTGCGCAAAGGCGTGCAGTTCCACAAGGGCTTTGGGGAGATGACGGCAGAGGATGTGCAGTTCAGCTTCGAGCGCCAGATCCGGCGCTCGAAAGGCATGCTCTTCGCGCAGAATCTGGAGGTGATCAAGGAGATCACGGTGGTTGACCCCTACACGGTGCAGTTCACGCTGAAGGCGTATGATCCGATATTTTTACTGCGCATGGTGGGCTATCAGCACGGGTACATTGTGAGCAAAAAAGCCGCTGAGCGGTTTGGTGACCAGTTCGGCTGGAATCCTGTTGGGACTGGCCCGTTCTCTTTTGATAAGCACCTGCCCCGAGAAAAGGTCATCCTCAAGGCCCACGAGCAATACTACTTTGGCCGTCCGCAGATCGATGAGGTGCACTGGTTTGACGTACCAGAGGACGCGACCAAGCTGCTTGGCCTGGAGAAGGGCACGTTCGATATCTTACAGCCCGAAGTGGTCACGGCCGACGTCGAAGCCCAGGTCAAAAAAATCGGCGCGGTGCTCGACAAACGTGGCCCTGGCGGCCAAGGACGCATCTACATTAATATGACCAAGCCACCCTTTGATGATATCCGGGTGCGCCAGGCCTATATGTATGCACTTGATCGGCAGGCCATCAAAGACACGCTGTATCCTGGTGCCCTGGGGAATCTGGCGATCAGCCCCCTGCCGCCTGGCTACTTCGGGCATATCCCAGTGGAGCTGCCGGAGTACAATCCTGACCAAGCCAAAAAATTGCTCGCTGAAGCCGGGCATCCCCATGGTTTCACCATCAAGAACTACTTCATCAATAAGTCCTTTTTCTACCCCAAGATGCTGACGCTGGTCCAGGAGCAGCTCAAGAAGGTGGGCATCAACGTTGAAGCCCAACTCGTCGAGGACGCCACCTATCACGACAATATCCGCAAGAACCTCAATCCATTCGTGCTCTATGGTGGCACCCGGCTTCCCGACGGTGACGTGTGGTTTGGGCTGTTCTTCTATTCCAAAGAAATGCCAGACCCAGCCACGGGCAACAAGGGGAGTAATTTCTCGCATTACACGGGGATTGATGACCTCATCGAGCGAGGCCGCCGGGAGCGCGACCAGGAGAAGCGGGCCACGCTGTATCACGAAGCCCAGCAGCGTCTTGTGCGCGATGCGGTGGTGATACCCGTGGTGGATGTGCCATTCTTGCAGCCCCGCAATCCCAAGCGCGTGCAGGCGCCGTTCGATCCCGAGTATGGGGAGTTTGCGGTGCATTACACGTACAACTATCCAGAAATGCTGAAAATTCTGGACTAAAAGCGCGTTGCCAGCGCAGGGAGACGGCGGTGTTTCAGTACGTCATGCGGCGCTTGTTGCTGGCGGTGCCCATGCTCCTCGGGGCGATGAGCATCGTCTTTTTTGCCATGCGTGTTCTGCCAGGTGATCCGTGCATGGCCCTGATGGGGGACCAGGCGACCCGCGATGCGCTCCAGGACTGTGTCCGCGACCTCGGGCTGGAGCGCCCCGTGGTGGTGCAGTATGGTGAATTCTTGTGGAAGTCGGTGCGTCTTGACTTTGGGCAGTCGTTCCGCCAGCACTATCGGGTCACCGACTACATCCTGCGTATGTTCCCCTACACCTTCACTCTCGTCTTGGCCAGCATGGTGATTGCCTTAGCGATAGGCCTGCCGACTGGCATCCTGTCCGCGCTGCAGCGGCGCAACCCGCTCATTGATTACAGCGTCCGCCTCATCGCCCTGCTCGGGCTGTCGATGCCGGTGTTCTGGTTCGGTATTTTGCTGCTCATCGTGTTTTCTCTGCACTGGGACCTCTTTCCGTTGATCGGGGGTGGAGACATAACCACGGTCCTCGACATGCTCACCTCCGGGGAATTGCTGACGTATCCCGAAGACTTCCTGGCTGCAGTGGTGGACGTGCTGCACCATCTGGTCTTACCGGCGTTTACCCTCGGTATTACCCTGGCAGCGACGGTGAGTCGTTTATCACGCTCGGCCATGCTCGAGGTGATTAGCCAGGATTACATCCGCACCGCCCGCGCCAAGGGGTTGTCCGAACGCCTGGTGATCTACAAACATGCGCTGCGCAACATGACCATTCCGCTGTTGACGATTATCGGGGTCTTTATGGCGGTGGCCATGACCGGCACGGTGTTGACCGAAACGGTGTTCACCCGCCCGGGGTTGGGGAAAATGCTGGTGGATGCCATTGGGGCGCGCGATTATCCCCTGGCGCAGGGGGCGATCACGGTCTTCACCATGATGATCATGGGTGTCAATTTGCTCGTCGATATCCTCTACGCGGCGTGTGATCCGCGCCTTGTCTACAGTTAGAGAAGCTGCACGATGGCACCAAAGGGCAAACACGCGTCGTCAGTGCTGACGACGCCCGAGCGCTTTCCCACCGCTGACGCCTGGCGCCAGGGGCGCCGCTGGCGTCGCTGGCGGAAACTGTTCCCGATGCTCTGCGGCATCGTGCTTGTGATCATCATGATCCTCGTCGCCGCCCTGGCCCCGTGGTGTGCGCCTTTCAGCCCCTCCGAGCAATTCTCCGCGTATGTCCTCAAAGGGCCTGGGGCTGGCGGGAAACATCTCCTCGGCACGGATGAGTTCGGCCGCGATCTGCTGAGTCGGATTATCTGGGGTGCCCGGGTCTCCTTGCACGTAGGTCTGGCAGCCGTGGTGGTGGGCTTTGCGCTGGGTGTCCCCTTAGGGATCACAGCGGGATTTCTGGGCGGCAGGGTTGCAATGCTGATCATGCGCCTCACCGATATGCTCATGGCCTTCCCCACATTGCTCCTGGCCCTGATTATTGTGGCAGCCCTGGGGGGCTCGTTGGTGAACGAGATCGTGGCGATTGGCATGGCGCTCACGCCCAACTTTACGCGCCTGGCGCGCGGCCTGGCGCTGACGATCCGCGCAAACGACTACATCATGGCCGCACGCGCGCTGGGCTGTACCCCGGTGCGCATTATGCTGCGCCATATCCTGCCCAACGCCATTTCTACCCTCGTGGTGATTGCCACCCTCGATATCGCGTCGGCCATCCGCACGGAGGCCGGCTTGAGCTTTTTAGGCCTGGGCGTTCCCCCGCCCACCCCGAGCTGGGGCAATATCCTCAGCGAGGGCCGTCAGTACATCAAGTGCTGCACGTGGCTCACGACCTATTCCGGCCTGGCGATTATGCTGGCGGTGCTGGCGTTCAACCTGATGGGAGATGCGCTGCGTGATCTGCTCGATCCGCGCCTCGGGGGAGTGAGGGCGCAGACCGCCCCCTCCTTAGCGCAGGCGAGTTCATCTAGCAAGGCCCTGGCCTCCTGGAGGTCCGCCGTCGCCAACCTTTCTGTGAACCAGCCATCGACGAGCGCGAGAAGCTATCGGGCTTCGGTGCGCTTGCCCTGTTGGTACCAGAGCTGACTCAAGCGCAGCGCCGCACGCAGTTCTGGCATCTTCGCACATTGGCGGCCGGCCGGGAGCAGGGCTTGCTGAAAACAGCTCTGGGCCTGGTGGAGTCCGGCTCAGGGAGCAGCAGCAACAGCTCCCTCTCGAGAGAGAGCGAGAAAGTTTTTCTGAATGTCTCGACTTTCCACCAACCTGGAGCCACCTCCATTCTTGATCGAGCTCATGGTGACGGGTGCCTGCTTCTTCCTCTCCTACAGGAAAGGGAGAAGAGACGGTGGGAAAATCAACTCTTAGAAGCGCGCCCGGAAGCGGACTTCCCCACGCAAGGCGGGATCCGTACCACCACACCGCGCACTCGCCCCATAGACTCCGGCGCCGCCTGGCACATCGCAGTTTACCAGGTGCGCCAGGTCAATGTAGCCTCCTAGATGTCCATTTCGTAAGTCCTGTGCCAGTAGAATGTCATGCCCGCGCAGGCGGGCATCCAGTCCCCATGGCGCTCGGCCCCTGGATTCCCGCTTTCGCGGGAATGACGCGAGGCCATCTGGCCCACACAAGCCGTCGCCATCTTCATCTCGAGCGAATTCGCCCCGTCCATGGTTGACACGCTTATGCTCGTAGCCCCACGTCTGCAAACGAGCATAAATGCTCTATTCATCCGTATAAATAAGTGTACCTGGAACGATGGTGTCTTTGATGAAGGGCTCAATAGTCTTTTGCTGCACATTGGCAAGGAGATGGATCACCACTTGACCACCACGCTGCATCATCTCAAAGACGGGTGGTCGTTCCTTCTCTC
>WNFR01005395.1_pt1 | contig 13067 bp, 17 predicted proteins | sample 5400221 | NCBI WGS metagenome assembly WNFR01 (sample SAMN13153357, study PRJNA577476) | soil metagenome | isolation source: 40 cm soil under Madrone tree | place: USA:California | collected 2016-06-14
TGTCCATCTTTTGCCGTAGCTGCAAAAATTCGGAACGGAAGGTCTGGCAACTAGAAACACCGAGATGATCAGCCCAACGTTTCAGAGATCAATCTGTCTCTGTGGGGGACACGCACGGCAGCAGCGATTTGGGGGATCTTTTTCCTCCAGTCTGTAAGCGCCGCCGACCTGAGATTCTGATTCGAGATCAGCACGATAGAGTACCTGCACGGTGAGTGGAGAGTCAGTGCCAGAACCGTGGTTCGAAGAAGAGCACGCGACGTACCCAGAGTCGTCCGCTTCCTTCAACTTCTGCGGTACGGCGTTCCTCCACCATTCCCACTCGGGTCCGTTCGTCGTCTTCGTCGCGCGTTTTTCGCCTCTCGGCCGGGCGTGAGCCGACTTGATGAGCGTGGAATCGAGATCGAACGCTGCAACGCGCGAAGACGCGCGGGGCGCGAGATGCACGCCGTGGAGACAGCTGCGCGCTGGGCCAAGCGACGGCTTGAGCCACCTAAACGTCTGCATATCTGCTTTCCCGTCATTTTCCCCGCGCTTCTCGAAGATTGGGAATACTGGCCGACCGAGTCAGTGAATACTGGGCCACAGGAGGTGGGCGAACTAAAAGTATTGAACTGAGTCAGGCAGCCGACGCACGTTTTGGTACCTTGGCATCTAGTTGTGGTTGATCCTGATGAGTCCCAGAACTGCACTCTGTATCGTCCCTCTTCCGTTTGACAGGAGAAGATGAGGATGCACCCTTGGGCTTGTCATTGGGAACGGACATAATGTCGACGAGGGCGCGGCGCGTCTGGACACCTGCTTGGTTCGGCGGTCGGCGGCGCGCTCAACAGGAAACAGGGTGAAACTCGATAAAGCGCAGGCAGCACGACACAGAAAACCAAGTCAAGTGTTACAACGTGCGTATGCTACCATCGCACTACACATACGCACATACAGTACACGAGCACTTTATCAAATTCTGTTTGACTACATCGACCGATCCAGTCCTCCACAAAGCAAAGAAACACGATAAAGGCATCAATACAATTGGTGCGTCTTCGAATAAAGAGAAAAAAATAATAAGGTGAAAAACGCGGTTGGGACGACCCCATTCGGGTGGCGTTGGTAAGGATACGGTCGCTGGGGATAGATGTTTCGTGGTCCAAGGGGCCAAACGAGTCGTCCCAATGCCAGTCGAGCGACAAGTGTTCGGGTATGTCTAGATTGCGACGCCGTAGCTGGCACTGACACTTTCGCTGAGGTGTTCGTCCACGGGATTATAGGTAAACCCGCGGAATTGGTCCTGTACGGTCTCCGAGAGCTGTGAGTCCTGCACGACTGAGTCCTGGGCAGTCTCAGACGTGAACTCCTGATCAAAGTTTGCTACATCGAGCGCAGACTCGACCGATGGTTTGAACGGCGGTTGGATCTTCTTCTGCATTAACCTGTCGAAGTTGGTATCAAATCGAATTAATAATGAATGACGACACCAAAATAATCACCTGTTCCAGTCAATGTGACGCGAAAAGAAGGCATGTCGCTTGATTTCTTCCCCTCCATTAGCACCGAGACGTCGCGCTGGGTCTCGCTGCAACAGTGCGCCAATCACGCTCTGCGCTTCTCCGGACATATCCCCTGGGAAATGTAGAGGGTCGGACAGGATGCGCTGATACATCACGTTCACGTTCTCGTCGTAGAATGGCGGAAGACCAGTCTGACAAGAGTAAATTAATAAGGTCGAAGCTGGAGAGACTTCAACCCACCATCATCTCATATATCAGTACACCAAGAGTCCACCAATCAACGGTCTTGGTGTAGCCTTGTGATTCAAGCAATTCCGGGGCGATGTACTCGGGCGTCCCACAGAAGGCTAGAAAAGCGCCAGGTGAGAATAATATGAAAATAAGCAGATAGCCTGCCGACGCACTATTCGTCCGGTCTGTTTCTGACATATTCAGCTTGCAAAGGCCGAAATCACAGAGAGCGATGTGGCCAGTGTAATCTAGGAGGATATTCTCTGGCTTCAAGTCCCGATAGACAACGTTGAACACGTGAAGGTGTTCCAGTGCACAAAGTAATTCCGCAGCATAAAATCTGCTACGGCTTTCATCGAACCTTCCTTCGCGTTGTAAATGATAAAACAGCTCGCCACCGTTTACTATCAAGGAGGTGCAAATGAAGCCTGGGGTGGCGTTGAAAGTACGAGTAACGCACCAAATGACATTACCAGATAAAGCTTGTCCGGATTCTGGAAAGAGAACTTGAGGGGAACGATGAACGGATTGTTGACCAAGGCCAAAACTGTCCTCTCTGCAAGTATATGTGTGATCTCACCAGGACGACTTGCGATGTTGGCTTTGCGAATAGTCTTGAGCGCGTAGATGCGTTGTGTATCTTTCTTGCGGACCTGCATGACCTTTCCGAAGGATCCCTTCCCAATAACTTTAAGCAAATCGAACGCATCTATCGTCAGGGTCTCATGCCGAGCAGGCTTGTATGCAATGGTGAGGTGGAAGGATCCGGAGCCCGATGTCGCGGAGTACCACTGATCGGAGACGTGCTGGAAGCTCGTCGTCAGGAAAGGAAATGCTCGTGCGAGTACTATGAAAGGGCGACGTACATGGGCATCCAGTACGGGAGTCAGGTCCAGACGGCCTATGAGAAGGTCGTTACCCATGTTGTCTTGTCCAGGCAAGCTTTGGGCTGTGCGAAGGTAGGCAGAAAGCGAAAGGTTAGACGTCCGCGAGACGTCGCTGCGGGCGGGGGGATGGGTCAGGTCAGTCAGACGTTGCCCTGAGCAATGATTCCGACTCGACTGACAAGTCGGCGCGGTAGTTCCAGACAGGGTTGGTGAGATCGCCACCAAGGGCGTCGACTAAAATTTCGTTCTTGTCGAATTCCAGGACGATATAAGGAAGCCACCAATAGCGTCTGCGTTGCATGCTCTCACGATTTGAGGATGACGTGCGGGGTGGAGGGCCAGCATCGAGGGCCTTCTGAATGACATCGGGGACGCGGACGCCGGGTGAGAGCACTAGACCACGACCTAGAGAAAAGTCAGTCCGCGATGGTCAGCAGTCGCAGAAAAGGATAAGAATGATACCTGAGAAGATGCGGATTGTGAGAGTGCCAGATCTGAAGCTAGGCTGGTGGACAATTTGAGAGGGCATGGGGGTGGTCGAACGAGAAGGGATGGGGATGGGAGTGATTGAGCGAGAGGGGGAGGCGGTAAGATCCTTGTTCTCTATGACAATCGAGTCAGAGTCGGAATAGCGGTGGATATGCTATGAGATTGACCCACTCTTTGATGCACCGAGTTTCCAGGACATGATTGATGGACCAGAGGTAGAGGCAGAGGAGGAGTTGCGAGGAGGAGTTGCGAGCGGAAGAATTAAATAAATTAATCAAAATCGATTGCCAAGCCCGAACGGGTAAACACGGAACTCCGGATCCGATCGGCCCGATCTCAATCGAGCTCAGATCCCCAATCGCAAGAAGAACGCTACGATATCACGCTACGATATCAATTCTCACTTATTACTTACGGCCCTCATTTACGTCCTCTGCCTTTCCCACTTCCCCGTGCCCCCCACGCCCGCGAGGCCGGCCGCGCCAAGGCTCGCCTCGACCTCGACCTCGACCTCGACCCCTGTTGCCACCAATTTCACCTCCCTGCGGCCGCTGCCTCCTCCGTCGATTTGGTTGCGGTGGGGGCGACGGCGGTCGCGTGCGCGGGTCAAAGCGTAACAGCGCATCCAGATTTCCTCCCAAACGAAGTCGCAATACCACCCGCTGGCAATCTTCCCGAAAACGTACAAGAACTAAAGGCCTGATCCCTCCAGCAAGGTTCTATGATTCAAAGCAGCAAGTCAGCAAGAGGTAACTCCACCATCTCTACGAAAGGAAAAGGCCTGACCTTCGCTCGGATAAAGGGATCTGCTACGCAAAGCATGTCGGATTGCCATTGGGACGGCTCACTTCTATCGTCTTCCTCACCGAGCACATATCCAGAGTCATCTTCTGTCTCTGCGGGTTCGTCCTCCTCGACCACAGAATGTGACTCATTTGACTCATCCTCTGTGTCTTCTTCGTCCTGAGCCACGACAAGGGTCCCTTTCTCACGAGAATTTGCGCCTAAGGATGCCTCCTTTTCCAAAGTTTTTCCATCTGACTCTTTCTCGAGAAATGTTCTGGAAGATGCCCGAAAGCCGCTAAATGGTCCATCCCTGAGATTTTCTGCCTCCTTCCTGTCACATGGAAATTGGCGAGGAACCACTCCGCCCCGGCGGATGCACGTTAGATGGTTGCAGTAATCGTGCTCATGGCCCCAATATCTGGCGATTTCTGTCAAAAGATTGCGAGATGATCGGGAAAACCAATCTGCCGCACTGGAACCAGTCCTGCAAGACTTGTTCTACCTCAACCGTTTTGGGTGGCGTCCAATTTTGTACTTCCTTCCACCGAGCATTACATTGCACCCTTTCTTGTGTCCTTGTCCGCAGCCAGAATGTCCTATCTTCCGTAAATTGTGTCCCCTCTTGCAGATTTGGCAACAGTCCCCTTGCCTAAGAGAAGTAAGCATTGTGAACTGCCGAGTTATACGGTGAACAGGGCTTCGCAGCGCACCTGCAAAACCCCAATTGTCATTATCGCCAACGTATAGCTACTGAACGTAACTGGCTTCCCGGGAGCCCCCGCTGGACTGTTGTAACCCAGTGGACGCGCCCACCGTTTGATAGCAAGGAGCAGGGGCCGAAGTACAGGTAAGGTGTCACAATAATGCCGGATGAGAGTGGTATTGATGAAACCCAATTGATCGTTGATATTCAGGTCGCACTGAATGTCGGTATTGGGATCTTTAAACTTAACTTTCGGAGCAAGTTAGAGGTTAGAGGTTTCAACAGCTCCTGTCAAGGCGCATACCGATTGGGACAGTGGCATTGGTGACTTTTTGGAGAATCTTGAAGCCTGACTTCCAGAGGGCAGTGCTCACCTCGCTAGAGTAGCTATAAGCTGAAATTATTTTGCGTCATTATTCTCGGCGTACCTAATTTTGTAAATGCCTGTGCGTGCAACGGGGCTCGTTGAGAAAGTAAAGCACACAGTACGAATGAAGAGCGTACGCGGTAACGAACTTAGATCAACGTCGGGTGCAAACCCTGACATCCTATCCGGGTCCTGAAACATCTTGACTTGTACTTATGACACGATGACCGAGAGGGAGGCTTACAATGACAACCAGGTCGAGGTCGCTCGTCTGCCCGTCGACGCCATACTGTGTACTCCCGAACACCTCGATACGATACTCGGAACCAAAATTACTTTGAACGGCGCTTGTTATCTTTGCTAATGTTCGTTGGCGCTTCTCGCGTACCATCTGTCCTGGGACAGTCGTCTAAAAGAAGAGTTAAGTCCGAGGAATAACCCTTCTTGCTCTGCGCTGAGTTAAGCATGAGACACACATGATACAGCCTCAGTAACTCATTCCTCAAGCGTGGGTCCGAAAGATATTGTCGACATTCCATGTGAAACCCGATGGCTAAACCGGCAGCTCTAGGCAGGAACGGCGACGGTGAAGGACTACGGCTTTGGTGTTCTGCGAGTATTTCTGGCTTATAGTAGGGGCCGAACACGGTATAAAGCGGGCGACCACTCCGCAGCAGCGATGCACAGGTTTCTGAAAGCATGGAAAGGTAGTGAAGTGTACTTCGATGCACGTTGAATGCATGGTTCTGAACAAACTTGTCAACCTTGAGGGGCAACCCCCCACAAAATAGCTAACATACGTAGGTCAATGCAAACGGATCAGGAACGATGAACTGGTGGCGTGACCATGGTAAATGTGTCGCATCGAAATTTCTCAACGCGTTGCCAAACCTCGCATCCATAAATTTCGGGTTGTCAATGCGAAATATGGGCCACTTCTCGTCCTCGGTGTGTATTTGGTGAAACTTCTGGGATAAAACCCACCTTCAGTACCCTTTGTCAGTCCACTGACGAACAGAGTACTCAGTGCGAGGCTTCCAAACCTAAAAAACTGTAGGAAAAATGGCGAAAAGTCGCTGGGAGGGTACGACGACGGGAATAGCGCATAAGAAACGCCGAGCAGAACAGGTCGGTGCGGTCCTTCCCCAGTATCAAATGGCATCCAGATACTCGTTACATAGTGCGGGGCAGCCTTTACCTGCTCAGCCGTGACAGTCGTCGAGCATCCTGCATTCTCGAGTCTGGATACCTCTTCTTCCTGAACGTAGGTTAGACGTAGCAATTCAAGAACATGTACGTGAGCTCAACCTGAAAAAACCTGATCAAGAGAAGGCACAGAGTCTCTGGGCCTATTTCTTTAATGCCCCAGGATTGCATCCAGACGTAGATAAGGCTTGTCATCAGACGAAGGTGTGGGTTCCTCCGACTGTACAAGTGCAAGAGATTCTTCTTGTGTTGTATTGTGGGACTAGGCAGAGATAATCGAAACGGTTCCGGCGTGATCCCCTCGAGGATGGCTGGGTAAACTATTTCAGTCTTAGGAGTTCTCTTGTAGCGCGCCCATCGAAACGCGCTGTCATCTAGAATGGGTGGGGGGTCCCACCGCTTCCAGCTCTTTGGAAAAATATCACGTCGCGGAACTTCGGGTGACTGAATAACACCGTCGAACCCGTGATCTTGTAAGAATGAGGCTACACGGCTGTCACATGTGAGGGGGAGCGCATCATTCAAGCATTTCAATCAAGTCACCTTGGATGATAGACGTCAGGTAGGCTGTTGGATTCAGCACTAGGAGGAAGTCCGGCAGGATGAGCCTTGTCCTGGCGAGGCAGGAGTGTTACCACAACATGTCCGGTGTCGAAATATTTGGGGGCAAATTGTTATTACACGCCCAGAGTGAAGAGGGGAAACCTTAACGCACAACAATCATCAGGTCCAGAGGAGCGATATCCAAGTCCTCCGCGTAGTGAAGCAGACTAATATCCTCGACGTCAAAGTCATGTCCAGCATAAGACTGAATCAGTTCACGGAGTCTTTCGTGAAGTTGGGAACGCGCTTGTAGTTTCTCCTGGGAAGGGCCAAGAGCCTGCTGGACTGAGCTTAAAAGGAGTGCATCAGGCCAACAGTGCTCACACTGATTAGAGACTGGCCGTCGTAAAATATTTGGGGATGAATCTTTGACATGCGAATTTCAAGCTCTGAGAGATTCAGCTCAACTCGATCCAATCCTTAAACTGACGTTCCAGGACCTAACCTTGCCATAGGGTTCGTGTTTATTCTACTTTTTCGTTTTCTTCTTCTTCCGCGCACGTACAGTGTCGGCTAGCTCTATATTATCTCTAGTGCGCTTTTTTTGTTGCTCGTCTGACGACCTCAACGCCTCCTCCATAAGGGCGGGTGTATGTATCGTTTCCAACCGCCTCTCACTCGATTGCTCGCACTCTACAACATCCTTGCGCTCCAGAGGCTCCGCAGCTGACGTGCCCGGTACAATTACTCTCGGCTCCGAAAATACAGCACGATAAGTCTTGCGAGTCTCTGTAGAGTCTACATGTAGACAGAAAACAGCCAAAGAGAAGACGTGACCCACGTGCACGTAGAACGAGAGATTTCGGCGTAGTAGTCGCAGCATCATGGGCCATATCTTGGGCTAGGCCAAGGAACGTTACTCTTGCATCCCAGATCAGTGGAAATAGAAAGACAAGCTATACTGCCACCTACAGGTTTCCAACGTCCCTAGGAGCACGCAATTCGGCGATGTCCGCACCACCACCAGTCACAATGAGTCCCTTCCCTTTAGTGACACGGACGACCTCACGTGCAGCTGCCCACCAGTTGCGCTTCGCAGTGTTGTCGAGCGCGCTTGCGTAGGGGATTTCAAAGACAGCACCATTACGCAAAGCGGCGCGCACCATGGTGTGCTTCATGCGAAATGGAAGGCGGGGGACATCGAGAGGAACCGAGATGATGTGAGCCGAGAGTGGTGATGGCTGTGTGTGTGTCAGGCATGCAAGCGAAAACGTAGTTTCTGTCGTTGGCGCAAGTGCAATGATGTCGTAGGGAGTGAAGATACTTGAATGAGCGTTCGTCTGCCAAGAGCGGTCGGTCAGTAGTAGCGCATGATCGTAACTGGGCAAGATCAAACACACGAGCCCGAAACCTTTCTCACTACCCTCATCAAGAATAATCGTAAGTCGCTTTAGATATATGATTCCTGGCCGCTTCTTCACAAGGCGGAGTAGCGGGTCGAGCGCATTGACAAAAGTTTTTGGCTCAACCTTTGTTTTTATGCATTGATTAAAGGCAAATACGGAGTAACCAACTAGCCTCCCAATCAGTACATTCCGTTCCTGCATATGAAAGCCAGAGAATGCGCACGATGGACGAGGAGGTCAATGCGCGCCTCGATGGCCTCAAGCTGAGCCTGGGTAAATAACGTCGGCTGAGAGTGTTGGACTTGTTTCCCCTTTCCCTTATTTAATTGAGCCTTGACTGGGCCTGAAGTCGAGGTGTGTGGAACCAGGAAGTTCAAGTCGAAATACATGGCGATTACTAAATTGACGGTTCGATCGCATGTGTGACACACGTGACGACAACTCACGACATGTGTGACAGGCACGGGTTCAGGCCAAGTAACAGTGCAATACACCTACCGCAATGCTGCTACCAACTTGAACGACTCTGAACCAACGACTCTGACTGACAATAATGTCACTACCCAAGCTTACATCACTATCCACACAAACACTCTCACTTCTATTAGAGCGTCAAAGATTACAGTCTCTCTCCCCGGTTGGCGCGACGAGCGAGACGGCAAGCTCCCTACACATTCCGCAGATTACGCGCAATCTTGCCCAGCTACGCTCTGGCATCCTGGAACTTGAATCGACGGGGGACCACCGTGAAGCCGTTTCACTTTTGCGAAATCAGCATGCGCGCATGTGTGATATGGTGGGAACGGATGTAGTCTTTGAGCCTCTTCCGGAGCCGACCGCCAGCGGCTCGGGGACACAAAAGGACGAGGAAGTGAAGGGGTCGTGGACTATTCCAGGTGCGGAGATGCCGAAAAAAGCGTGGCCCACGGTCGGAGAATACGATTTCACGCCATATTCGGACGACCCCGAGGCAGGGAGCGACCCCGCATTTCTACTACAGGAGCAACGACGCTTGATGGATAGTACGTGTCATATTGGTCTGATTGCGAGCGTTCTCAACGGAAATATGTGGGAGAACAGACCAGGATATACATTTAGATTCCCTCTCACGCTCGATCACTCGCCAGCGCGACCTGTCATTGCAGATCAATGATGAGCTGGAAGTGCACACAGGGTTATTGGAAGAGCTGGATCATGATTTGGATAACACTGGGAATCGGTTGAGCAGAACCGGTCGACAACTCGGGCGGGTTGCCAAAGGCGCGAAAGAACATGGTGAGCGAAGACGTTACGAAATATTGGTTTTACACGGACAGCTGATGAAAAAGCAGGATCAGGACTTACGATTGCGTTGCTGATACTTGTCTTGTTAATTTTGATTATAGTTTTCAAGACATGATCGTGATGGATGATGAGTAATGGACGATGATTGAATTGAATACGTACGCGGGATTACATACCAGTGCTCTAAATTATAAGTACTTCAAGTTCATCCTCAATTCCATCCCATCATCCCATCATGACGAGCAGCAAAGTCGTTCAACTTGGAGGCACCGCCTCTAATGTAACTGTCGGAAAGATCGGTGTTAGTACGCAGTACACCTTCATGTCATCCCTCATTGGTTGACCCCCAATTTCCTTTTGACCTTCAGCACGGTCTGATGATGATGACGTGCGCCCACATTTTCAATTTCGTGTCACGTCTCTTTCAAATCCAACCCCTCTGTACATAGTTGGCGTGATCCACCAATATCTGATGAAGACGCGTTCGCATCGTTGAGGGCTGGCATGGATAGCCTCCCTCCTGGCGCAAAGATGTTCCTCAATAGTGGTGCGTACGCGTGTATTCACATTCATCCCAATAATATTACCCCCACGACATACAGGCGAGTTCTATGGCATCAATCCCCCAAGTGCTAATCTCGAGCTTCTCGCGCGTTTCTTCGAACGATACCCAGCATATGCTGACAAGGCATTCCTTTCCGTCAAGGTGCGCATTTCTTATTCTTGGCGCATTCATCTGATTGAATTTGGATGCGGGGCGCAGTGCGGCATGTCGTTTAATCCATATGGAGATCTGTGCGTGCACCCCCCCCCTCACTCCCACCTGTCTAAAGGGAAACGCCTTAATTTCCAGAGAAGCAGCACTTGAACGAAAAGTCAATTTCATCCTCTCCAAGCTCCGTGGAACAAAGAAACTTGACTTGTTCGAGCCTGCACGTGTCATCCACGGTGTTCCCCTCGAACAGAGCACGCGCGTCATAGCCAAATTTATCGCAAAAGGCAAATTTGACCACATTGGTCTCTCTGAAGTCCGTGCTGAACACGTCCGTCAGGCACACATGGTAAGCGTACTATCCTTTGTGTTTTGAATCATTCCCTCACTCATCCTTATCGTGCCTTCCAGGGGCATCCTATCGCCGCTGTGGAGATTGAGGTTAGTCCTTGGAGCTACACCCAAGAGACCAAGGATGGTTTGCAAACAGCTCGCTATTCCCTCAATCATTGACCTCACCTATACGTCACAGTCATTTCCACCTGCGAAGAACTCGGCATAGCCGTCATCGCGTATTCGTCCGTACTTTGTTGACGCACGTTGTTCCGGATATTCACCACTCTGTTCTAGGCCTCTGGGACACGGTTTCTTGACCGGAAAATGGAAGTCGTACAATGACCTTGAGCGTCCGTGCTTTTATTACTTCCCCGAGTGGGAATGGCTAACATCCATTTAGCTGATAACATGCTACGTCAGTTTAGCCGCTTCCAAAAAGATGTGAGGCGCATTGTCTTTATCTCTTCTCTTTTGGCCCTTTCGTGTACTAATCCGCCATCTAGAACTTCAATCATAACCTTGCCCTTGTTTCGGCGCTCGAGGCAATCGCTGCTAAGAAGGGCATTTCCGCGGCCCAGCTATGTATCGCATGGGTAGCATCACTTGGACCAAAGGTCGTACCCATCCCGGGCAGTTCGTATGTGTCTATCGTGTGCTGTCCCAGTTCCCTCAGCGCGCTCATCTCATATATAGTAGCATCAGGCGCACGATCGAGAATTGTGCGGCGGGTAATATCGAGCTAGCACCTGAAGACCTCGCAGACATCAAGCACGTCATAGCCATCAACTCTGTCCGTGGTACCAGATATTAAGGGATGTTGATCGAGGTCGTGTATCATGTAGCTCGCAGACTGGTATATAGTAGTGATACCTTTTCTACAAATTAACGAGTGCCTTGGGTTACAGAACCCTATATAGCACTGTGCTACTGTAAGTTCCACTACGTAACTATCTGCACTATGATCGGTAGCGATACCTTTTATATAGATCCGAGGTAAAGATAGTAGATGTTTGCTAAATCGGCTAAATCTCAGTTTTCCAACGTCTCATTCAAGATCCTCTGACACCCTTGCGGACTACATGCGGCGCTAGTTCTTGTGATTGCACGACAGCTTTGAACACCCTTCGCCACGATATGGGATCGCCCTGTGAGCCCCGTCGTCGATATTTATGCTATGGGCGTAGATAACAGGGGAGGAATCACCTCATCGCGCTGCATGATACAAAAGCTCCGAACGCTCCCATCCGCCGTAGCGAAAGGTTCTACTATCGCCCAGCCTTTGAACGGAACTCGACGGGCGTCTAACGCGCCGATGCGGCAACGCAACTCGCCATTCGGCCCATCGACCGCTCGCACGGCGCGGACATATAGCCCCTGTAGAGCCTTTTCGATAGCGGCAATCAGTTCATTCGGCATTATGGACGTCCAGAAGCGCGTGAGGTGTGGCGTGTAGCGCGTTCCGCCCTGCGTTTGCGACTGAGAGGGGTAAGAAGGGACAACAAAACCATAGACCACATTGGCGAGTAAATAAACGAACGAAGAGCATAAGGGATTGAATGAACTGTGAGCCCCGCGTTGCCGAAAGCATAATTTGGTCGTCGTCCTGTGCTGAGAATGGTGATTCCCTGTATACGTCGGACCATGAGAGAAAGGCCCTTTGCGTTTCTGTACTGGCATGTAAAACGTACGCCTGCATATCGATCTCTACAATATCGAGATCGCCTGTATTGCGGAGAGACTGCGTGAGCTTCTCCGCGAGAGCCACCGGACCTTGGGAAGCTAACTGGCTTTGTCTACGGTCGGATGATAAGCACTAGAACGAGGAACTGAAGAGCCCAATATGTACCTGAGCACCCAAGGGTGTTGGAAAGCGCCTGCCAAGGACATGCGATCCTGTGGATTGACGGTGAGCAAACTCGTGATCAGAGCTAGAGCCAAGGGCGTGTCAGTATCTGCAAGGAAAACGCGTCGACATGCGGACGACGTACAAAAGACAGGCGCAGGGATTCGATCCCACGGAGCGTCGTCGATGAATGCGCCCGAGACATAACGGCTGAACTCGTAGCTGCGCCCTGTTGGTTCATCCCAGGGCGTATCTTCAAAATCGGGTGAGACACCGCCCCCTCGGTGGCGGATGTTTCTTACGCACTTCCGGCAATCATGGTAAAGAGGATGACACCGACCCCCCAGGCATCAATAGGCTCGGCGGCATAGGGCTTGTCCGAATTAAGCTACATGCATCGATCAGAGCTTAGTACAATGACAAGGTCGTCCCGGCAGCCTACTTCAGGGGCGACATATGGTAGGCTTCCGCATCTCTCTGTAAGCGTTCGGGTTCTCCCCGAATCCTTGAGCTTGTATACCGAACAAAGGCCAAAATCCGATATCTTCAGCGTCCCAGCGGCATCAAGGAGAAGGTTTTCGGGTTTAAGATCCCGGTGGCACACGCCTTCTCCATGAATAAAGGTCTGGGAGGCATTCCCGAGTGGAAATCAGCCTACTGTCCTGTTGTGCGCGTTGCTAGTGGTCGTGCAACGTACTAGGCCAGAGAGTAGCTGGAGAAAATAGAAGTGGGCCACTTCGTCGCCCACACCGACGTCGGGAGCTTTTTT
>WNFR01005396.1_pt1 | contig 13066 bp, 12 predicted proteins | sample 5400221 | NCBI WGS metagenome assembly WNFR01 (sample SAMN13153357, study PRJNA577476) | soil metagenome | isolation source: 40 cm soil under Madrone tree | place: USA:California | collected 2016-06-14
AAAGACAAGCCCGACGACGGTCGTGAAGCCGGGGTGCAACAGCTCGAAACTGCCACTTGGCGCCAGTTTGAAGATGCTCGCACTCCCCGGAACGATGGGGAACGGCGCAAGGTTGCCAAAGAAGAAGTTGCTGCCATGGAAGACGAGGCCGGTAGGTCCGACCCAGGTAGAGCTGCTCCCTGATACGTCCACCACCCGGTGTATCGCGCCTGTGGTTGGAGAGACCCGGTCAACCTCCTGATGATTTGGCTCGGTTGCATAGAGGCTGCCGTTCACCGCGATCATGCTGTACCAAGTTCCATCTGGTTCCCAGTCATCAAGAGACGGACCCGAATTTGCAGGCGGATTGGCCTTTAGGAATGCCGATAGATTCGCAACATAATGCCAGGCGTGGTGAATGAGGTCGACTTGAATCACGCCGTTTGGAGTTGCAGGATTTCCATGCGAACAGCCGCCGCCCGCGAGCAGGGCGAAGAGTTTGCCGTCAATGAAGGCAACGTCTGCCGCGCCCACTGTGTCACCTGACGGCAAACTGCTTATACCCGAAGGTAGTCCATCGACCACTGTCGATCTTTGGCCCGCGCCTGAGATTTTTGAAATGCGCGCTGTTCGCCCGCCGAAATAAGGCCCCACCGGTCCGGGAACCTGGTCGCAGTCGAAGCTCGCAGCAGGAGTGGAACCACCACGTCCCGCTTCCGCGACGTAGAGGGCGCCATCGGGGCCGAACTTCAAACCTCTAGGACCATTCAGGCCGGTGGCATATACGGAAACGCTTTGCGCTGCCAGCGGCCCGACCGCAATGAATGTAGGCACGAGCAAAAGCGCCAAGGAGACGAGGGCGAAACGAGCCAATTTCATACTTTCCGCCAGAGATTTCGTGGCCTGACTGGCTAAACTGGGATACAAGCAGGTCGGCCTTTCCGACTGTTTTTCGTCGGGGTCACACGTTGCGGTCGTATGTCAATCCTGTCAATCCCATCGGTATCACATCTATCTCTCAGCTTTCTCACAGACTGGAATCAGCTACTTACAGTGAGCCCACCGATTTTCGCTTTCGGAAGACGAAAATCGAGTAAACTTTCTGCCACCGTTTTGGGGCCACTGTGCCTTCTTCTGCACCCTCGATTGAAGCCGTCCGGTTCGGAGAATTCGAAGCGCACCGGCGCTCTCGGGAACTCCGTCGCAATGGCTCAAGGGTGCGCCTTCCCGATCAATCTTTCGAGGTGTTAGCCATGCTCCTCGATCATCCGGGGGAGGTGGTCACTCGGGAAGATGTGAGAAATAGGCTTTGGCCAGCCGACACTTTTGTGGATTTCGACCACGGTTTGAACAATGCCGTGAATCGCCTGCGTGACGCCCTTGGCGAATCGGCCGAGTCGCCGCGTTTCATCGAAACGTTACCCCGCCGCGGCTATCGATTTATTGGCCAGGTCGAGTGTCTAGAAGCAGAAACTCCCGTTCAGATCCAGAAACAGGGACCCGTGTCGCCCGGACAATATCGCCGACCCATGGTCCTTTTTGTTTCCGTCGGTGTGATTGTCGCGCTGCTAATTATTTCCTTCGTCATCATGCGCGGGTGGAGACGATCACCCGGAACGGTCACGCAGCCTTCGCATCAGATAATGCTGGCCGTGCTGCCTTTCCAGAACCTCAGTGGAGATGCCTCGCAAGATTATTTCAGTGACGGCCTCACCGAAGAAATGATTACCCAAGTCGGAGCTTTAAGCCCCGATAACCTCGGAGTAATTGCCCGCACCACTTCGATGGCCTACAAGCACAGGTCGAAGAGCGTGCGCCAAATTGGCGACGAATTAGGTGTTGACTACGTCTTGGAGAGCAGCGTTCGCCGCGATGGGGACCAGTTACGCATCAGCACTCAGCTCATCCGTACCCGCGACCAGGTCCATTTATGGGCACAAAGCTACGACCGCCACATCAGTCACTCCATTGCATTGCAGGAGGAGGTAGCCAAGGCAGTAGCCGAACAAATCGAGGTAAAACTCAGTCCGGCTTACGGTCACGGCGCTTCGCGCCCACATTCCCTCGATCCTCTGGCTAATGAGGCATATCTGCGTGGACGATACTTTTCTAACCAATTCACAGGAGACGGCTACCGCAAAGCGATTACCTATTTTCAGCAGGCCATTGATCGCGATCCCGGCTTTGCGGAAGCTTATTCGGGGATGGCGGATTCGTACGTCTTCCTGGTTGTCACTGATGTTCTTTCTCCAGAGGATGGCTCATCTAAAGCGCTGGATGCTGCCCACCGCTCCGTTTCTCTAGGCGAGAACGTAGCTGAGTCGCACAATTCACTGGGCAATGTGGTGATGAATTTTCAGTGGAACTGGTCCGGCGCCGAGCCCGAGTTTAAGCGCGCTATTTAGTTGAACCCCAGTTACTCCGCTGAGCACCGAATCTATGCCGCGTTTCTCGCAGCTATGGGACGTCACGCTGAAGCTTGGGAACAGATTGGTCAGGCAATGCGGTCGGATCCGCTCTCCCTGCCCAATAACGCGGAAGTGGTCCGAACTCTTTACTATGCCCGTGACTACGATCAGGCGGTCGAGCAAGCTCAGAAGGCATTGCAACTGGATCCGAATTACCATCGAACCCACTTTTGGCTGGCGCGAGTTTACGATCAGAAACACATGTACAACGCGGCTGTCGTGGAATCAAACAAAGTTCTGAATGCGATGCCGCGCAGCAATGTGGGATTGACAGAGCTGGCGTACAGCTCCGCGATAGCAGGCCGCGAGCGCGAGGCCCGCGAGATTCTGCAGCGTTTAGAGGAACGATCGAAGCACGCTTTTGTCCCCGCCTACGATTTGGCTGTAATTTACCTCGCGCTCGAGGACAAAGACGCCGCTCTGAACTACCTTCAAAAGGCCTACCAGGAACGTGATTGGGCGATGTTTGTGCTTAAAGTCGAGCCGCGCTGGGACCCGCTCCGGAGTGACCCCAGGTTTCAGGCCTTGCTGCGAAAACTAAATTTCCCTCACTAAGTCCGTACTCCGGCCGCTCGCTGCACCCGACAGTTTGACGGGCATGAATGGAAGGGCACGACTTCAAGTCGTGCCAACTGAAGCGATCGAGCAAGGCTTCAGCCGCGGAGGGAGTGAAGCGGGATGCGGCAAGCAGGCAACCAAAGACAAATTGTCAATGACGGAAGATGGAAGGAGTGTTGTCGGGCGCTGGTTTCTTTTGGAATCCGTTTACAAAGTCGGGAGGCGCCTTGCCATGGCGTTTGCCAAGCATCCATTCGAGCCGGTTTAGGAGATCCGACTTGTTTAGTTCGCCCAACACGCGAGCGATAAGATTGCCATCTGCATCGAAGAATGCTGTTGCGGGAATCGCTTCGCCCAGCTGAAGTTGTTGCATCTGATCGGTAGTAGCACCCACCAACAGCGGGAACGGAATCTTGTTCTTCTCCGCAAATGGTTGAATCAGCGGCTGACTCTTCTCGTCATCAACTGAGGCGCCGAGCACCACCACACCTTTGCCTTCAAACTTCTTTTGCATCTCCGCGAGGAGAGGCATTTCGTGCTGGCAGGGAACGCACCATGTCGCCCAGAAATTCAGGACTACGATCTTCCCCTTGTACCTGCTGATATCTTGAGTGTCTCCGTGCGTATCGTGCAACGAGAGTTGCGCAGAGCCCTCTCCACCGAACCCAAGTGTTCCAAACAAGAAAAAGATCGCTACTGCAACCGTGCGTCCACTTCTCATTAGTCCTCCGCCCAAGCGCGCTTAGAACGAGCGCGCGTATCCCACCAGAATGAGGTAATCGGCGAAAGCGGCGTCTCCCGCTTTCCCCTGCATCAAGTCAGGAACACTGCGCTTGCGATTACGCTGCACCGCGACTGGTATGTTCAACGACCAGGTGGTTTTGCCTCGTTCGTATTGCATGCCCGGCTCAACCGATAATGCGTATCCTGGACGGCGGAAACCGAGACTCCCGCCAATTAGATCCCGCACCTTCACGCCTTCGTAACGCATACCGAACTTCGCCGCCATACCTCTGATCCTTGGAACGGGGTACGCAATACCGCCATCAGCCAGGTATTGGTCTGGGATCGACATTGTGGACGTAAGCGGATTGGGTGGAAACTTCACTCCGGCCAGGGATGCATTGGGAATCCCGTTTTGTTCCTGTGGCGTGATCAGGTACGTTCCTGAGCCGTAGAGCACAGCCTTTTTCACGCGCTGGTAAGCCTCGGTCCCGAGCGAAATGCCCCATCCACCGGCACCGAGTTGGATGGATTGGTCGACGAAGACCCGTTGTGTACCGTTGACCGTCTGGACGGTGTCGCGCACATCATCGCTGCCGGTCGGAAATACCGTACCGAACGAAAACGCGATATTGTGACCCTTTTCCGCCGGAGGCCGATGTAACCAAAACTCCGCCGACACCGCGAGGTCACCGATGCCATTGGCGTGGCTCACCTGGTCCGGCGCATTAGGGATGTGCAGGAATACATTGAAGAGTTGGTGGTCGTAAGTGCGCGTGGCATTCATGATAGGCAGGCTTGCCGTCAGGCTCCAGCGCGGATTGATCTTGTATGTCAGCGAAACGTCAAAAAGATTGATGTAATTCACTACCTGCGTATGCTGCGCTTCGCGTTGGGTCTGCTCAGTGGTGCCGACGAAATGGCGGAACGAATGCTGATAGCGGTATCCGGTCGAGATCGACCAATGACGCGCCGAGAGAGGGCCCTTGTCTTCCGAGAGCTTCGGTTTCTCGGCATTCGGATCAGATGTACTGCACAACGCGCCAATCACGGGCGCGCTAGATCTTGCGGCCACTCAACCCTGACCCGAAGCACGTACTGTAATCGTCAGCACTAGGGTGAAAAGTAAGGAGGTAGCACATAGCTTCGACCGTCTCATCGATGTTCAACCCTCCGAATGAGGGTTGATGTTAGGTGTAAGTAGACGTATTCACAATAATGTTTTTGTACTAAGCACTAAACAGAGGCCCGGATATTCCCGTCTTTGCAACTCGCAGCTCGCAAAATCGGCAGGGCACATCTGGAGCCAATGCCTCACCTCTACGGATCACGACGAACGGGTGCGATTAAACATCTTATCGGTGAGGCAAGCCTAAAATCGGTGTATCCACGTGGTTCAACCGAACCGATTTTCCCAGTCGGATTGCGGCGATCCAGTGGTCAAGCAGGAAGCTTCCGCTTTTCCAAGACGTCTTCATGTTTTGCAGGTACTGCAGCACGACCTCCCGCTCCCCCCGATCAAACAGCATCTGTGCCAATAGCATTCGCGGACCGACTCTGCCCATCGTATTTGCGCCTGACGGTGCTGCGGCTTTCAGCAAGTAGGCCTTGGCCTCTTGGATGTCGCCGCCGTGAAGCGCGATGCGCCCCAGCACGTCGTTCGCGTCGTGGATGGCCTCCGGTCCGACTGCTATTCCTTGGATCGTGCGGTCGCCATGCTCCGACGCGAAATCGAGAGCTTGTGTAGCGTATGTCTTGGCGGCCTCGTTGTCCTTGACGTCGAACGCAAGATCCGCCAGCAGGGGCAACAGTAATGTCCGGGCGGCGGGGTCGACCGCTATGTCATTGAAATGTTGGAAGAGGCCGTACACCTTTTTTTCAGCTACCAGCTTCTGGTCCGCTGTCTCGGATGTTTCCACTTCTACGCTCAGTACTTGGAGCAACGGCAACAACCAGTACGGGTTCGCCGGCGCAGCCGAAATTGCGCGAGACGCAAGCTCCTCGGCCATTCCGATGTACTTCGGCCGGGAGATTTGGATCCAGGGCTGCGGCGTTGTCGAGAAGGTTGGTTGCGGCCATGCCAACCGAGATGCGGCCCCTGCCAGCATGGGTGCATCGTTGGAAGCGGTCAAAATATCGTGGGCGTGCTCTGCAAAGGCGCTGTCCGTACCGGAAACCATTGCCGTCGCGTAAAGCCAGCCAAGCACCAGGTCACAGTAGTTGTCATCCTCGCTGTGCGATTTCGCTTGAAGTAGCGTCCGCTCGGAAAATGCGGGATCAATTAACACGGAGAATAACGCCGCATTCAGTAGTACCTGTTTGTTCTGGGCATGCTCAGTGATCGCGCGCTGCCAGGCCGCTTCCGCCTCTCTCGCACCATCCGGATCGTTTAAGGGACCCTTGTTGTTCATCTCGAGTTCAGGCATGTCAAACATGTCGGTCGCCGTAGCCCGGTTCTCGATTACCCACAAGATATGCCGGCGGCGGGCCGCAACGATCTGTGCCTTGCTCATCCGCAATCCCGCACTCGAAGAGTAGTACGCCAGAAGCGACAGTCGCGCCGACCAGTCGTGCGGATCCGACTTTAGCTTCGCCTCCATCGCATTGACCTCAGATGGTGAGAGTAGCTTGCCTTCCTCCACGGCAGTGTGGACTCGAATCTGATCATCCAGTTCCCCCGTCCGACCAGCTGTCATGCTGGCAAGAACCGTTCCGCGGACGACGCCCGACCCACTCCGCTGCAGCGGGGAACTGCTGACCTCGACGTAAACCGGCCCACGAGCGACTTGCTCGGGCGTCACTTGGACTTGGATCGTGACGGGACTTTGCCCAGTCTCGGCGGCAAGCCCGATGCGGCCTGGCAGCCCATGTCCTGCTGCCGCAGTGACGCTTATCAATAGTGGAGTAGTCGGTTCCCACGTGCACACAATGCGAAGAACGCCAATTTCCGGCTTGATGGCGACTTCAGTCTCTGGGAACCCGGGCTTCGACAATCGCAGGGAAAACGGTGTCGCGACTGTTAAGTCACCCGCACCGTTAGGCAAGAGTTTCAACACAGCAGGAGGTGGCGGCCTTTTGCCAGCTGTCTGCGCCTGAACAGCAAAGGCGGTCGCCAGTAGGAAAAATAGAGTCGTCGTTTTTGTGGTTGCCGGGATCATGCGGACGGCAGGTTTGTTCACCAAACCCGGCACTGGTTCGCACTCACCATCGGCTGTCCCGCTTTGCAGCCCCATGCCTTTTGGAACTCGGGCATATTCTGGACAACCCCGTTCACGCGGTACCGTCCCGGGGAATGCGGGTCTGTGTTGACTCTCATGCGCGCCGACTCCGGACGCATCTTCTGGCACCACACACGTCCGAATCCCAGGAAGAAGCGCTGTTCCGGAGTGTAGCCGTCAATCTTTTCGGCAGATTTTCCCGACTTGTCCTGCCCAATAATATTCAGCAATGCCGCCAGCGCGATCCGCGCGCCGCCGTTGTCGGCGGTGTTTTCACCCAGCGTGAGTCTGCCGTTCAGCTTCAGGTCATCAATCGAGACGAAATTGCTGTATTCGTTAGCCACGCAACTGGCGCGCTTTTCAAATTCCTTGCCGTCCTGCTCGGTCCACCAATCGTGCAGATTTCCTTGCGGATCATACTTGCGCCCCTGGTCATCGAAACCGTGGGTAAGTTCGTGTCCGATTACCAGGCCAATTCCGCCGAAGTTGACCGCGTCATCCATTTTCTTATCGAAAAACGGAGGCTGCAGAATTCCGGCAGGGAAGACAATCTCGTTGCGCGGCGGGCTGTAGTAGGCGTTCACCGTCGGCGGAGTCATGCCCCACTCCTTGCGGTCGAGCGGCTTGCCAATCTTCGCGATCTCGCGCCGCGACTCGAATTCGTTGGCGCGAAGAAAGTTCCCCATCAGGTCACCGGGCTTGACGGTCAGCTTCGTGTAGTCACGCCAAACATCCGGATAGCCGATCTTATTTCGGATCGCCACCAGCTTGATCTTTGCCTGCTGCTTGGTTTCATCCGTCATCCACGACAGATTGTGAATGTCGTCGTCCAACGACTTCTCCAGCGCATCCACCATCTTCAACATGCGCTGCTTGCCTTCGGGACCGAAGGTCTGTTCCACATAGCGTTGCCCCAAAGCTTCGCCCAAAGCGGTGTCGGTGGCTTCCACGCAACGTTTCCAGCGCGGCTGAATTTCCTCCTGTCCAGTAAGCGCCTGCTGATATTTGAAGTGCGCCTCCACATAATGCTTCGAGAGCCAAGAGGCCGCCGAGTTCAACATGTGCCACTGCACGTAAGTCTTCAAGGATTCCAGCGACTCGGATTCAATGACGCTGTTCACCTGCTTGAAGAAATCAGGATTCACCACGTTCAGCTCCGAGAAGCTGGGACTATCTATGTCGGTGAAATATCGCGCGAGATAAAAATCTGGGGCCATGGCGACGGCGGCATCGCGCGTCATCTTGTGATCACGGTTTTTCGGATCGCGACGGAGAGTGCGGTCCATGGAAGCCTTGGCCAGCGCAGTCTCGATTCGCAGCACGGTTTGCGCGGCATCTGCTGCCTGCTGTGCCGACTGGCCCGACAGCGTGAACACTGCGGTCACGTAGTCCGTCAGGTGCTTGCGCATCTCCACCATTTTTGCGTCGTCTTTTATGTAGTAGTTACGATCCGGCAAACTGAGGCCGCCCTGGTCCACGTAGGCGATCACCATGTCGGCATTGTGCAGGTCGGAGCTGGAATAAAAATTGAACAGCGGATTCGGCCCAATCAGATGCACGCGCGCCACGGCATCGATCAGCGCTGCTTTGTCTTCCGCGGCAGCAATGCGGTCCAGTTCGGGCTTGAGCGGATCAAGCCCCTTGGCATCCACTGACTTCTCGTCCATGCACGCGCCGTAATAGTCGCCAATCTTCTGATCGATGGCGTTGCGGTTCGCGCCCCCGGCCGCGGCCTTCTCCAGAATTTGGCGGAGAATGACCATGTTGTCCTCATCGAGCTGCGTGAAGCTGACCCATTGCGACTGGTCGGCAGGGATCTCCGTCTTCTTCATCCAATTGCCGCACGCGTACTGGTAAAAGTCCACGCACGGATCGACGCTTTTATCAATGTTGTCGATGCTGAAACCAGTTGCAGCCTGCCGGTCGCCAGAAGTCTGGCTAAAGCAGAGCACGGTGAGCAATAGTAGGGAAGCGAGCAAGATTCCGGCTGGACGCATGAGGACCTCCACTGAAATGAACTGCCGATTCTAAGCCGAATAGGTTTAGACGTTCAAGACCGGTGAGGGTTAGGCAAGAATTCTATGGGACGGGATAAACGCAATGACATCAACCCGCGCCCGTAGCTACAGCGAGCCAGTCATCGGCGGATTTCCACGCGGAAAAATCCCTATTTAACAACGCTTCGAGTTCTTCCACTTCCGGTCGCAAGCGCTCATAAAGCTGGACCAGGGGCGCCGATGGCAATCGCCCAAACGCGGGACCGCCACCCAAGAAAACTCTCAGCAAAGGAGATCGCTTAGCAAGCGCAAGCACACGATCGAGCCGACGGGCCTTAGCCAGTCCGCTACTCCGTTTGCTCCCCGCGTCCAATAATAGCTTCGCGGTTCAGTCATCGTCTCAGACGTGCACGTACCGAATCTGCGACTGAGAGAGCGTGAATTGCGCGATCCCGATGAAGCTTGCGATGGTATCGATATAGGACGGAGGGTTGTGCCGCAAGTCCTCGTAAACCGTCGCCAGGACCTGGTTCGCGCCGAGCGCGGATCGCCACGCTTTGAGGTGCGTGGCGTATTTCGCAGACTCGGTCAATTCAGGATCGCGCACGATTGCTTGCTCGAAGCTCCACGGAATCATTCCGTACGCCCGCTTGAGCCGATAAAGCGAAAAAATGCGTTCAATAGGATTACGGAAGATACAAACAACTTTCGCATGTGGAAGTAATCTCACAATCCGCTCTCGCGCTTTCGTCGAGGCGAAGTAAGTGGGCGCCACCTCGCCAACCGACCGGTTGTCGCTGCGTTTTGGAAAATGAGCAAGGTACCAGTTGGCGCCGCGGTGGAAGTGGATATCGAAGAAACGCGTTTCCTTGGTGGGGCCCGGAAGAAGTGCGTGTTCGCTTAGAACTTCATGCAGCCAACTCGTTCCGGTTCGTGGCGGCCCGAGGACAAAAAAGGAGGGAACAGAGCGAATGGATTCGGCGCAACACGCAGTCCCAATCGGGACGCTCTTAGCGGCCATAGCAGGCCCTTTCTCCAGCGATTTGTTTTGTAAGGGAAGGGGCTATGGCGCACCCAGAGTACTTGCTGCGTGTCTTAAACGTTCTCGCATTCAATCAATCCGACCCTTGGGTTTCCCAAGCCTGCAAGGCAGACGATCCTGCTTTGCTCCCGGACGACTTGGATGGGATCTGGCGAGAGTAGGTTGCAACTGCAGGTTCCAGAGGCTTTGTTAATTTTCCGTGAATATACCTTTAACGCCCGAACTGCAACAACGCGAAGATGTACACCCACAAGATGCCCATGAAGTGCCAGTACCAGGTCGCGATCTCGACCACAATCCGCCTCTGTTCGATGGGACGATGCAGCAAGGAACTGATGCCCGCATACAGCAGAACGATGAGCCCTCCGACGAGGTGAACTGCATGGGCTCCGGTGAGGATGTAAAAGAATGGAGTCGGAGTCCTGGTCGAAATGTGGAAGCCATGCGCCCGCAGGTTTTCCCACGCCATCCACTGTCCGCCAAGGAAGATCATCCCGAGAACTACAGTGATCGCCAGCCACGGGACTCCACGATCCGTATCTATGGCAATTCCAGGCAAGGAACGTATGGGCGCCAGCGCCATTTCGCGAGCGACTGCGCGCCTGGCCATTTCGATGGTGACGCTGCTCAACAGCAAGACGAACGTATTAAAGAGGAGAAGGCGGACAGGAAGGTTTACCTCGACCCACTCGCGAATGTAACTATTGGTGCGGTAGTCGAAGACCGGGGCACCGTGGCGCATAAGGAAAAAGACGGTCGTGACCGTCACGAACAAGATGGAAATCGAAATCAGGCCGAGCAGCAGGCCCAGTCTCGCGCGATAGAGCCGGCGGCCGTAGTCCGGAGAACCATCGCCTGGGCCGTTATCGCCACCGCCGCCGTACCCGGGCGGATGCTCGCCACCGCCGCCCTGTCCGGACTTTGGCCTATCGATCGTTACCGACGGAGGAAACCCTGGCATACATCACTGCCGTATCAAAGACTATTTCTTCGCCACCTTACCCAGCGAGCGCACATACTTGACGACTTGGGCGATCTCGTCGTCGCTTAACTGCTCGCCGAAGGGCGGCATGTTGGCCTCGCCATCGTGAACTACTTTCGTGAGCTCGGCATCAGTTTTCTTCTGAACATCCTTAGAGCGAAGATTGGCGGCTTGCAGTTGTTTGCCCAACGGAGTGTTTCCGGTTCCGTCAGAGCCATGGCAGATCACGCACTTCGATTTGTAGGTTGCCGCACCGCTCCCTTCAGCCTTGACCAAAGTGGACGCGGCAAGCAGCATCACTAAACAAAAAATTGAGTGAACAACCTGAAGTCTTCGCACTCTTTCTCTCCTCCGTAAGTGTGTGGGGCGGGCGCCTCGCCCGCCTGGCTCTCTTTTTATGATACTTGAAAATCCGGCTCCTCTCAGATGCATGCTCGTCCGGTACAATTTTCCTCCAATGACAAGAAAAACCTCTGGCGCCGGACACATGCCCAGGCCGCTCGCTCCGAAAAAAAATTATTGCTTCGCTTGTGGTAAGGACAATCCCGCTGGAATGCGGCTCAAATTCGCTTTGGATACAGATGGAACAGGCTTTGTCTCCCACTTCAGGCTGAGTAAGCGATACACCGGGCCACCCGGGTATTGTCATGGCGGGATCATTGCCACCATCCTCGATGACGCCATGAGCAAGCTCACCAAACTGCGTGGCGTCGTGGCGGTAACTTCACAAATGAAGATCGACTATCTCAAGCCCGTGCCGCTGCACACTCGTCTACTTGTGCAGTCGAGAGCTGTCGCCAAGCGCGGGAGACGCTTGATCCACATGGCGGAAATCGCGAACGAGAACGGCCAAGTGCTCGCCCGCAGCAGAGGCGTATTCGTAATCATCGATCCGGAGCGGCTATTTGCGCGAAAATAGAACAGTTTGCTGCATCCCGACTCACGTAGAGAACCTTGGTCTTCCGCTTTCATCGTTCCAACCCTTGGTCTTCCGCTTTGATCGTTCTTGATCTGCTTTGAAATGGCACGGCTTTCAGCCGTGCCATTCGAAATCCTTAATCCCTGGGCTTTAGCCCTTGGGCGGGGTATGCGACTCGAAGAAGCTCCTAATCCCAACAAACAGCCGCTTGCAAACCACCCGCACCCGGCGCAGAATGCCACGGGCGCTTTGCCATGCCTCAGCCAGCGCAGAACAATAACTCCCAATCTCTACGTGCCTTCGCTCCGGCGCTGGTTCTCTTAGCCATCTCCTTCGTCATCAACTATGTTGACCGCGGCAATGTCTCGATAGCGGGCCCACTGCTGAAGGCCGAGTTCCAGCTGTCTTCCTCCCAACTCGGCATTCTTTTCGCAGCATTCTTCACCAGTTACACAGCAATGCAGTTCGTCATCGGATGGCTGGTTGATCGCTTCAATGTAAACCGCATCCTGGCCGCCGGATTTCTGCTCTGGTCGCTGGCCACGGTGACCACTGGGCTGGTGCGCGGATTTTTCCTGCTCCTGGTGATGCGCCTGATTCTCGGGATCGGCGAAGCGGTCGCCCTTCCCGCAGGTTCGAAGATCCTTGCACAACATCTTCCTGAACATCACCGCGGCTTCGCTAGTGGAACCCTGATGTCGGCATTGCGGTGCGGAAATGCAGTAGGCACTTTCGGCGCCGGCTTTCTCATGGCGAAGTATGGCTGGCGGCCGGTTTTCATCGGCATCGGATTGATTAGCTTGCTATGGCTGCCCGCCTGGGCGAGATGGCAGCCTCGCGATAGCGGAATCCATCCTCATTCTGTGGCTGCAGGCCCTGGCTTCGCAGCGATATTCGGGCAGCAATCGTTTTGGGGTACCGCCATCGGGCATTTCGCCTGCAACTACCTCTTTTATTTCATGATCACCTGGCTCCCCAGCTATCTTGTGCTCGAGCGTCACTTGTCGATGACGACCATGACCAAGATCGCCGGCATTTACTACTCAGTGGACGCGGTTTCGGCGATCGCCGGGGGCTGGCTCCAGGATTTCTACATTCGCAAGGGATACATAACGAATCTGGTACGCAAGTCAGCCATGGCAATCGGATTTTCCATCGCGGCGGTCGCTATCGCCATGTG
>WNFR01007021.1_pt1 | contig 13065 bp, 11 predicted proteins | sample 5400221 | NCBI WGS metagenome assembly WNFR01 (sample SAMN13153357, study PRJNA577476) | soil metagenome | isolation source: 40 cm soil under Madrone tree | place: USA:California | collected 2016-06-14
CGTGCCGGATCCCCGCCGGTTCCCTTGATGGCCGTCGTGATCCGCTCGATCGCCTGAGCTTCCGCCTCCGCGACCTTGAGGCGGGCGTTGGCCTCCGCCTCGGCTGCGAGGATCCTCGCCTGCTTTTGGCCCTCGGCCTGATTGATCTCCGACTGCCGGATGCCTTCCGACTGGAGGGTGCGCGACTGCTTCTCCGCCTCGGCGGTGAGGATCGCGGCGCGCCGGTCCCGCTCGGCGCGCATCTGCTTTTCCATCGCGTCCCGGATGTCGCGGGGCGGGTTGATGTCCTTGAGCTCCACCCGGCTCACCTTCGCGCCCCACTTGTGCGTCGCCTCGTCCAGGATCTCGCGCAGCTTGGCGTTGATCGTATCGCGCGAGGAGAGCACGTGGTCCAGCTCCATCTCGCCGATGACGTTCCGCAGGGTGGTCTGCGTCAGCTTCTCGATCGCGTCCGGCAGGTTGGCAATCTCGTAGGTCGCGCGGACCGGATCGGTGATCTGGGAGTAGATGAGCGCGTCGATCTCCACGACGACGTTGTCTTTCGTGATCACGTTCTGGCGCGGGAACACGTACACCGTCTCGCGCAGGTCGATCTTCTCTGTACGGAAATGGCGCGCGAACGACTCGCCCGCCGGCGTGACGATCACCTGGTGCCAGTCGATCGCCCGCGGCTTGTCGATGATCGGGATGATGAGGTTCACGCCCGACGCCAGCGTGCGGTGGTACTTCCCCAGCCGCTCGATGATCATCGTCTGCGCCTGCTGGACGACGCGGACACCCTTGGCGACGATCGAGATCGCCACCAGCGCGATCGCGGCGGGGACGATCAGCGCGCCGATATTGTCCATGCCTAGACCTCCTTGTCCACGTACAGAGTCGCTCCCTCCACCCGGACCACCATCACCCGGGTTCCGGGCTCCAGCGCCGCGTCCATCAGCGACGCCGCGCGCCAATCCTCACCCTCTACCAGGACCCGTCCCTTGCCGGTCGCGGGGTCGATGCGCTCCGACACGATCCCTACCCGGCCCGCGAGCGCATCCACGTTCGTCCGGATCTCGGTTCCACGCCGGTGCAGGTGCCGGAGCAGGAACGGACGGATACCGACCAGGGACAGGAGGGTTCCCGCGGCGAAGGTGAGCGCCGGCACGACCGCTCCTGGGAGGACCAGGGAGACGACCCCGGCGGCCAGGCAGCCGACGGCCACCGACAACAGCCAGAAGCCGGGCGCGAGCATCTCGGCCACGAACAACAGCAGGGAGGCGACGAGCCAGACTTGCCATTCGTGCATGGCGGGGAAGTTAGCGTCCGCCGGGGACGGTGGTAATTGCGGGCCCCGGCAGCCCCGGACCTTCGCCTCCGGGGCTGTCGGTTCCTGCAACCTTGCCCGGGCTCCCCCTATCCAACCGCGGTACGGCCTGTGAACAACGTCCCGCCCCGCGCCCGTAGCGCCGTCAGCGCTCCCGTTGGAGGAGGCACACCATGAAGGCTCTCTGGATCGCCGCGCTACTGCCGTGGACCTCCGCATCCCCCACGCACGCCGCCCAGCAGCCCGAGCGGCGCACGCTCGCCGGTGGCCACGTCGCCATCTACAATCTCGCCGGCGTGGTGCGCCTCGAGCGGGGGACTGGCAGCGACGTCGTGGTCGAGCTCACGCGCGGCGGCCCTGCCACGCTGCGCGTGCGGGACGACGGCACGTTCAACGACCAGGAGGACCGGGGGAGAGGGGGGCGCTGGTCCGACGAGGGTCGGCGTGTCCGCATCGCGGGTTCGGGCGGCGGGCTCGAGGCACACGCCGACGTGCGGGTCGCGATCCCGGCGGGGAAACGAGTCGAGCTATACCTGGCGGTGGGGCAGGCGTTCGCTTCCAACGTGGACAGCGACCTGCGTGTGGACGTGGCGGCCGCGAACGTGACCGCCGACCATATGAAGGGATCGCTCCTGGTCGACACCGGCTCCGGGGACGTGCGCCTGAGCGGTGCCGAGGGCGACGTGAGCCTCGATACGGGGTCCGGCAATGTGACAGTGAGCGGGGTGACCGGGCCGGAGGTCAAGCTCGCCACCGGGTCCGGCAACGTCACCGCCGAGCGGGTTGCGACCGACGTGCTGATGATCGACACCGGCTCGGGCGACGTCGCCGCGTCCTTCGTGCGGGCGGGCGACGTAAAGATCGACACGGGCAGCGGTAACGTCCGCCTCGATCTGCTGACCGACCTCCAGGTGCTCGACGTGGACACAGGGTCCGGCGACGTCACGATCAACGTCCCGGCGGACATGGGTGCCGAAGTGGACATCGAAACGGGCAGCGGGGACATCGACCTGCAGAACGTCACGGTCCGGACGACGCGACTGGAGCGGGATCACCTCACCGGGGAAATCGGGGACGGCAAGGGACGGATCAGAATCGAAACGGGCTCAGGGGGAGTCCGCCTCGTCCGGGCCAAGTAGCGTTCAGTCTGCGGGCGCCGCCTCGGGCGTCGGGTGCCCGGCCGCGGCCCGCCCGAGCGACGTCCGGCCCAGGCGCTGCTGCAGCGCGTCGAGGTACGTGTAGATCACGGGCGTCACGTACAGCGTGATGAACTGCGAAAACGCCAGACCGCCGACCACGGCGATGCCGAGCGGGCGGCGCGATTCCGAGCCGACGCCCACGCCGAGCGCGATGGGGAGGGTGCCCATCAGCGCCGCCATGGTCGTCATCATGATGGGCCGGAACCGGATGGCGCACGCCTGCAGGATGGCGTCGTGGGCGGACTTGCCCTCAGTGCGCTGCGTCTCGATCGCAAAATCGATCATCATGATGCCGTTCTTCTTCACGAGCCCCACCAGCATGATGACGCCCACGAACGCGTACACGCTCAGCTCCACCCGGAAGATCAGGAGCGTCAGTAGCGCGCCGAACCCGGCGAAGGGTAGCGCCGAGAGAATCGTGAGCGGGTGGATGAAGCTCTCGTACAGAATGCCGAGCACCATGTAAATCACGAGCACCGCGAGGATGAGCAGCGCCAGGAGGCCCGCCTGGCTCGACTGGAATGCCTGTGCCGTGCCGGCGAAGCTCGTCGTGATGCTGGCGGGCAGGACCTGTCCGGCGATGCGTTGGACTTCGGCGACGGCGGTGCCGATCGCGACCCCCTCGCGCAGATCGAACGAGATCGTGACCGCCGGGAGCTGCCCCGCATGATTTACCGTCAGCGGACCCGCGGTCGAGCTCAGGGTGGCGAGCGACGACAGCGGCACGAGGGGGCCGCTCTGCGAGCGGATGTACAGGAGGCTCAGCGCCGACAGGTCGCGCTGGAATTCCGGGAGCAGCTCCATCACGACCCAGTACTGGTTGGTGGACGTATAAATCGTGGAGACCTGACGCGAGCCGTACGCGTTGTACAACGCCTCCTCGATCTGCTGGGCGGTGACGCCGAGCGCCGCAGCCCGGTCACGGTTGATGCTCACCGTGGCCTGCGGATTCGAGATCTGCAGATCGCTCGTGACATTGATCAGGTTCGGCAGCTTCTGGAGCGCCGTCAGGAGCCGCGTCGAATAGTCGTACAACGCGGGGTCGGGGCTCTGGAGCGTGAACTGGTACAGGCTCTTGGTGCGCCGGCCGCCGATCTGGATCGGCGGCGGGTTCTGGAGGAACACCTGGATGCCCGGGATGCCGGCGAGCTTGCGGTTGAAATAGCGGATCAGCTGGTCCACACTCATGTCGCGCTGGGAGCGGGGCTTGAGCTGCATGAACACCCGCCCCTGGTTGATCTGGCCGCCTCCCAGGAAGGACATCACGGCGTCCACATTGGGGTCCCGTTGCAGTACGGCCATCACCTGCTGCTGATGGTGGACCAGGTCGTCGAATGACGTACCCTGCACGGTCTCCGTGGTCCCGAAGATCTGCGAGTTGTCCTCGCTGGGCAGGAACCCCTTTGGCACCACCATGAACAACACCACCGTCGCGACGAGGATCGCGGCGGAGAAGGCGAGCGCCGCGGGCCGGCGCTGCATCACCCAGTCGAGACTGCGCTCATACGACCCTAACACCCGCTCATACACCCGCTCCGAGGCCTCGTAGAACCGCCCATGTTGCGTCTCGCTCGGCGGCTTCAAGAACCGGCTGCACAGCATCGGCGTCAGCGTGAGCGACACCACGCCGGACACGAGGATCGAGGCGCCGATGGTCACGGCGAACTCGTGGAACAGCCGCCCGATGATTCCACCCATGAACAGCACCGGAATGAACACCGCCGCGAGCGACAGGGTCATCGAGAGGATCGTGAACCCCACCTCACGCGCCCCGGTGAACGCCGCTTCGAGCGGCGGCGTGCCCTTCTCCATGTGGCGCACGATGTTCTCCAGCATCACGATGGCGTCGTCCACCACGAACCCGACCGACAGCGTGAGCGCCATCATCGAGAGGTTGTCGAGGCTGTAGTCGAGCGCGTACATGACGGCGAACGTGCCCACGAGCGAGAACGGCAGCGCCAGGCTGGGGATGATGGTCGCCGAGAGGTTGCGGAGGAACAGGAAGATGACCAGGACGACGAGCCCCAACGTCAAGAACAGCGTGAACTGCACGTCAGCGAGCGAGGCGCGAATCGACTCCGACCGATCGGACCGGAGCTGCAGGTCCACGGACGCGGGGAGCAGCTGCCTGAGGCTCGCCATGACGGTCCGCACCCGCCCGGCGACGTCCACGGTGTTCGCGCCCGGCTGCCGCTGAATGGCCAGCACGATCGCGCGGCTGCCGTTGTACCAGGCGGCGCTCTTGTTGTCCTGCACGTCGTCGAGGACCCGTCCCAGGTCCTGCAGGCGCACAGGCGCGCCGTTGCGGTAGGTCACGATGAGCGGCCCGAACTCGGCCGCGCTCCGCAGCTGGCCGTTCGCTTGCACGGTGTAGGCCCGGTGCGGACCCCACAGGATGCCGGTCGGCAGGTTGACGTTCCCGGCGGCGACGCCGTCCGCGACCTCGTCGATCCCGATGGCGCGGGTCGCCATCGCCTTGGGGTCGAGCTGGATCCGCACGGCGTACTTGGCGGCGCCGTACACGTTGACCTGCGCCACGCCGTCGACCATGGACAGGCGCTGCGCGATGAACGTCTCGGCATACTCGTCGAGCTCGGGCAGCGACAGCGTGCCCGAGCTGAGCGCGTAGTAAATGATCGGCTGGTCGGCCGGGTTCACCTTCTGGTACGAGGGTGGCACGATGCCGGTGGGGAGCTGACGCAGCGTCTTGGAGATCGCCGCCTGGACGTCCTGGGCGGCGGCGTCGATGTTGCGGTCCAGGGTGAACTGGAGCGTGATGTTGGTGCTGCCGAGGCTGGACGAGGAGGTCATCTGGTCCACCCCGGCGATCGTCGAGAACTGCTTTTCGAGCGGCGTCGCCACGGCGGACGCCATGGTCTCCGGGCTCGCGCCCGGGAGGCTTGCGTTCACTTGAATGGTGGGGAAATCGACGTTCGGGAGATTGCTCACCGCCAGCAGCCGGTACGACATCAAGCCGAACATCAGGATGCCCAGCATGACGAGCGTCGTCATGACGGGCCGCCGGATGAACAACCCCGAGATGCTCATTTGTCTCCCTCCATGGGGCGCGCCGGGTCGGCCGAGCCCTTCACCTCGACGGGCGCGCCGTTCACCAGCCGAACCTGGCCGTCGGTCACCACCTCTTCTCCCGGGCGCACGCCCTGGGCGATCACCGCGTACGCGCCTGCCGGGCGTTCCACGGTGACGGGCTGCGAGCGCGCGGTGCCGTCCTGGTTCAGCACGAAGACATAGGTACCCTGCTGGCCCGTCATCACCGCCTGCGCCGGCACGACCAGCGCTTTGTCGTCGATATACAGCTGCAGCCGCACGCTCAGAAACTCGCCCGGCCATAGGGCACTGTCCCGGTTCGGGAATTCCCCCTTGAGCAGCACCGTGCCGGTGCTCGTGTCCACGCTGTTGTCCACGAACGTCAGCACGCCCTCGCTGAACACGGTGTCGGCCTGCGACGGGCTGACGAACACCGGCAGCTGGTGCTGGCGGTAGCGCTGGATATCGCCGAGGTGTTTCTGCGGCACGGCGAAGCGCACGAGGATCGGCCGGATCTGGTTGATCACCACCAGCGGATCCGCCGCGTTGGCCCGCACCAGGTTGCCCTCCCGCACCAGCAGCCGGCCGGTGCGTCCCGCGATCGGCGCGCGGATCGCCGCCCACTCGAGGTTGAGCTGTGCGTTTGCGACCGCGGCGGAGTCCGCGCGGACAGCGGCCTGGAGCGCCTCGGCGGCGGCTCGTTTCGCTTCGTAATCCGACTTGGTCACGTAGTCCTGCGTTACGAGCTCCGCGTACCGCTCCGCATCGCCCAGGGCACTCCGCGCCTGCGCCTGGTCGCGGGCGAGCATCCCTTGGGCCTGTTCGAGCATGGCCTGGAACGGGCGCGGGTCGATCTGGAACAGCAGCTGTCCGGCCGCCACGTCGTCGCCCTCGCGGAACGCCACGCGCGTCAGGATCCCCGTCACCTGCGCCTGGACCGACGCGGTCTGGCGCGGCTCGACCGTGCCCGTCCCGAGCAGCTCATAGGGCACGGAGCGCTGCTCGGCGCGGGCGACCGTGACCGGCACGCGGAACGAGCCGCCGCCGCCCTGTTTCGAACAGCCGAGGGCGAGCATCAACGAGAGGGCCGCGACGGCGGTGATGAGCTTCATTTATTTGGGCGTTCCGGTCGTATCGGTTTGCAGTTGGAGTGGGCTCGATCCGTCGAGCCCGAGGATTCCCACGTCGTGCGCGAGCTGAGCGAGCGCCGTATTCCAGGAGAGCCGTGCCTGGATCGCCAGCGCCCGAGCGGACGCGAGCGCGGCCTGCGCGGTGAGCAGGTCGAGCAGGCTCCCGGCCCCCGCCTTGTAGCGCCCCAGCGCCACCTGCTCGGATTCCGTCGCGCTGGCGAGCAAGTCTCGGCTGGTCCGGACCTGCTGCGTGGCGGTGCGGAGCCCGTAGTAGGCGTTGAACACCTCGTAAACCACCTGCTGCTCGAATCCCTGCGCGCGCCGGGCGGCCGCTTCGGCCGCGGCGGACGCCGACTTCACGTTGTAAATCTGCGACCAGCCGGAGAACAGCGGGACCGCGAGCGTCAGGGTCGCGGTGTAGCTGTTGCCCGATGTGGCGCTGCCCGCCGGGGGGTTGATGAAAAACGTCTCGCCCGCGTTGCCGCCGAGCGCGAGCGACGGGAGCGCCTGCGAGCGGACCACGCTCACCCTGGCGCGGGCCTGCTCGGCCTGCGCGCGCTGGGCCGCGAGGTCGGGTCGCTGGCGCAGTGCCTGCGTAATCAGGGTGTCCACGCCTTCGATGACGCCGAGCGGCAGCGTGGTGTCCGGCACCACCTCGATGTCATACGGGACATTGGCCGGCAGGCCCATGGACAGCGCCAGGGCGCCCCGCGTGGTCTGGAGCTGCCCCTGCGTCGCCTGGAGCGCCAGCAGGGCCTGGGAGAGCGCGGTCCTCGCCTGCAGCACGTCGGCGATGGTGGCAAGACCCACCCGATGCCGCTGCTCCGCGGCCCCGAGATTCGTCTGCGCCTCTGTGAGCGTCGTTTGCTGCGCGTCGACCAGCGCCTTGGTGCCCAGGTACAGGAAATACGCCTGCTCCACCGACAGCACTACACTCTGCAGAGTCGCGTTGTGCGTCCAGTCCGCTGCGAGGAGCGCCGCGCGCGCCTGCCCGACCGACCCCGAGCGGCCGCCGAAGTCGAGCAGCAGCCACGAGAGCGTGAGCGCCGGTCCGTAGAACTGCTGCTTCACCGCCTGCTGCCCCGCTGCCGGCACCGTGCGGCGGATCGTGGTCGCCGTGCCGTTGAGCGCGATCGTGGGATAGTATTGCCCCTTTGCCGCGCCATACGTGGCGGCCGCGGCACGAGCGTCCGCCCAGGCGGCGCTCGTGGCCGTATTGTTCCGCAGCGCGATGTCGATGACGTCCGTCAGCTTGAGCTGTGCGATCCGCCCGGCGAGGTCCGGCGGCAGCTCCGGCGGCGGCGCCCCAGGCGCGGCGGCCGGCTGCCGCGAGGGGGGCGTCCAGAGCACGTTGGGGGCGGGCGCCGTGCCCGCGACGCCGCGCACGCCCGGCGTCCCACAGCCGAGCAGCAGCGCCGACGCGGCGAGGCCCAGGATGACGGGCCGCAACGTCTGAGAGGCCGCGACCTTGGGGGCCGTGACGCCTGGCGGACGAGTCGCGAACCGAGCGAGCATTGTACTCTACTCTGCACGAAAAAGGGTTTGGGCGGGGCCGCGGTTCCAATTATACGCATACCCGGTACCGCTCGTGGACCATACCCCGCGGGGAGGGGAGGCACCATGTCGGAGGGGTCCCGCGTGCGGCTCGATCAGTGGTTGTGGGCCGCGCGCTTCTTCAAGACCCGCGCGCTCGCGGCCGCGGCCATCGGCGGCGGCAAGGTCGCAGTGGGCGGCGCGCGGGCGAAGCGCGCGAAGCTGCTCGCCGTGGGCGACCGGCTGCGGATCCGCCGTGGTCCGTTCGAGTACCGTGTGGTGGTGCGGGCCCTCTCGGAGCACCGCGGCCCTCCGGCGGCGGCGGCGGCGCTCTACGTGGAGGACGCCGAGGGGAAGCGGCTGCGCGAGCATCTCGCCGAGCAGCTCCGCGTGGCCCCGTCACTCCGGTACGAGGGGAAGGGCCGGCCCACCAAGCGGGAGCGCCGGGAGATCGAGAAACTGAGGGGTGAGTGACTAGCGACGATTGAGAGCTTTCAGCAGCTGAATCTGCCCCGTGTGATACAAATCGTGCGAGGCGATGCCGTACACGTGCTGCGCGTTCGTCCAGGTGGACCGCCACCCCCTCGCGTTCAGCCGTGCCACCGGGAAGCGGGCGATGGCCGCCCGGAGCAGCCGGTGCTGCTCCTTGAGCAGCGCGACGTCGCGCCGCCACGCGGCCGCCTCGGGCTTCGCCGGGAGCGCCGGCCAGTTGCTCCCGGTGCGAGGGAATTCGAGTTCGAGATCGCGCGTGAGCCGGCGTCGCACGATGTACTTCCAGTAGGCGGTGTGCAGCACGATTTCCCAGATGTTGTGACGGCGACGTGTGGGCCGCCACAACGCCTCGCGCGGCGAGAGTCCCCGGATCGCTCCCCACAGGGCCGTGCCGTGCCAGGCTCTGCGATCGAACGCCTGGTCGAAGACGTCCAGCAGCAGAGCGAGGCGCCGATCGGTGCTCACCGTGGCCTTCGCGCCAGCCAGCGCGGCACCGTCGCGCCCGTGAAGAGGATCGCGAAGAGCGCGGTCCGGACGATCGCGCCGCTGCGCCGTTCGCCGCCCGTCACGTGAGCCGCCGAGACGTTTCCAGCGTGTCGAGGATCATGATCTTTTGCCAGATCTTGCTCGACAGCCCGGTGGTCAGCGTCTCCACGTCATTCACGGCATCGAGCACCACGGGATCCTGGGAATCCTGCACGTACAGCGCGGCCACCTTGCTCGTCAGCGAGAGGAGCTCGGAGCAGTAGTCCAGGTACCGTGACAGATCGAAGCGCGTCATGGTGCGTCGCGGCGACGACGCGGTGGTGACGCCTTCCCCGAGGAATTGATCCGGGTCTTTGGTCAGCTGGTGCATGTCGACGATGTGGGCGATGCTGCGCAGCTCGTGGAGCGCGGCCAGTGCGCGGCGGCGCTTGATGCGCGTCTCGACGTTCGCGAGGAACAGGACAGCGAGGCCGAGGAACACGACGTTCTGAATGGCTTGGGACGACTGCAGGAAGCCGGCGAACTCCTCCCAGCGGAGCCCGAGCCGCAGGTGGAGCAGTGCCTCCACCGCGACGAACACAATGATCGCGATCAGCGCCCAGGTGGCGGCGCGCAGGGGCACGTTGGGCCGGCGCAGCTCCATGGCGCGCGCCAGGGACTCGCTCGCGGCGCTGAGCAAATCTCCCGACACGCGCTCGAGCCCCGAGCCGGGGAACCGCTCCGCGATGCGCTGGCGCAGGCGCTCCAGCGTGTCCACGATGCGGGTTCCATCGAGGCGGCGGTACATCTTCCCTACGGGAGGTATTCCGCCGGGATCGGATGCGCCGGGTCCTCGTCGAACCAGATCGCCGACGCGACCCACCACCGCTTCCCGTCCCCGAAGAGCTGCAGCGCGTTGATGCCGCGCCCTTCGACCGGTCCGTCCGCCGTGCGCCGCTCTTCGTACGTGCTGAACACCTGCACGATGTTCCCGTACGCCCGCGTGACGCGGTGCACCTCGCGCTCGTAGAACCCGTCGTGCACCATGCTCGAATCGGAACTGTCGACGAACGCCTGGTGATCCATTACGCGGGCGTAGGGCCCTTGTTTCCCGGCCCCCGTAGCGACGAACCGGAGATCGGGGATGTAGAGCGAGCGGTCGCGCGACCACTGCCGCGGCTGGCCGACGGGACCGGTGATCACGTCGTAGTACGCCTTGACGACTCCGTCCACCGTGGCCACGTCCGCGGCGCGGGGCGCGACGGTCGGCACGTCCACGTGCCGGCGCCCCGGCGTTTGAGCGCCCAGCGCGACGGGAACGAGCAGCGCGATCGGCAGCAAGCGAGTCGGGTGGCGTCGGGACATGCGGTCTCCGGGTCGGATGGGGAAGGTGTTCCTAACCTACTGGAGACTGATCGCCACGCCCAGTCCGATCGCGCCGGCGCCCAGGGCCAGCAGCGTGAGGAGCAGCGGCAGGGCGAACCGGAGCCAGTCTTCGTAGCGGACCTGCGCGGCGGCGAGGATCGCCATGAGCGCCCCGTTGGTGGGTGTGAACAGCTCGCACAATCCGCCTCCGTATTGATACGCGAGCACCGTGACCTGGCGCGACAGCCCGAGCAAGTCCGCGAGAGGCACGAGGATCGGCAGCGTCAGCACGGCGTGACCGCTGGGACTCGGCACCGGGACGTGTACCAGGCCGTGCACGATCATCATCCCGAGCGCGGCGAGCGCGAGCGGCAGGTGGGCGACCGGCGTGAACAGCCCGTGCACGATCGTGTCCACGATGCGCCCGTCCTCGAGGGTAACGAAGATCGCCCGGGCGAAACCGATGAGCAGCGCGGCGTAGGCCATGGACCGGAATCCGGTGACGAGCGCGTTGGCCGTGCCACCGACGCGCAGCCCGCCCACCAGCCCGGCGACCACGCCCATCACGAAGAAGAGCGCCGCCATCTCGTTGAAGCCCCAGCCGAGCCGGCGGACGCCGAATACGAGCGCGGCGAACGCGACCAGCACCAGGGTGAGGACGGCGCCGCGGCGGGCGTCGAGCGTGCTTGCGCCGGGGCCGGGCTCCGTGGCCGGCGCCGCACGGGTGCGGCCGGCGTAGCGCACCGTGCCCCAGGTCCAAATCCCCAGAGCCGCCGCCAGGAAAGCGATCCGATAGAGCGATCCCGAGAGCAACGGCAGCTGCGCCAGCTGCTGCGCGATTCCCACCTGGAACGGGTTGATCGGGCTGAAGGCGGCGCCCACCGCGGCGGTCCCCAGACTCATCGCGACGGCAACCACCGGCCGGTACCCCAGGCGACGTGCCAGCAGGAGCATCACCGGCACGAGCGCGATGATCTCTTCCTTCATGTTGTCGAGCACGCCGCCCAGCGCGAACGCGAGCGACACGGCGGGGACGACGAGCGCATCGGAGTGCCCGAACCGCCGCACCAGCCAGTCCACGCCCTGTCGCAGCGCCCCGGTCTCGTCTACCACCGTAAAGGCCCCGCCGATCAGGAACACGAAGAAAATCACCGGCGCCGCGTCGACCATGCCGCGCGGGATGGCGACGAGCGCCTGAAACGGCCCCACGGGGCGCCCCGGGACGGTGTGATAGCTGCCCGCGACCACGACCCGGCGGCCGGTAGTGGGATCGTCCCGGCGGTCGTACTGACCGGGCGGCAGCACGTGACTGGCCGCGGCGGCGAGCAGCACACAGCCGCACAGCAGCGTCAGGGGGTGGGGGAACCGCACGCGGGAAAATGTGGCGGCCAACCCGTTTCGCGCCAGCCGTGTCTAACGGTGTCGAGTCGCTCACTCTCGTCCGGAGGCACCCGTGCTACCGCGCCCACTTTTTCTTGTCCCCGTGCTCCTCGCCCTCTCCATCTCGGTCCTCCAGGCCCAAAGTGCCGCGGACGCGCGTTGGATCGCGCAATGCCGAGACTACTCACGCGACTGGCAGGTGCAGCACTGCGAGACCCGCGTCATCACGCTCGCCAAGGGAGGCACCATCACGGTCGATCCCGGTGAGAACGGCGGGGTGACAGTCGAAGGCTGGAGCCGCGACAGCATCGAGGTGCATGCACGCATCCAGACGCAGGGGGCCAGCGACGAGGACGCTGCAGCGCTCGCGCGCGACATCAAGGTCGTGACCTCCGGCGCCCGGATCGGCGCCGAGGGGCCGCCGTCCGGCCGCCGGCGGTCGTGGTCGGTGAGTTTTGTCATTTATGCGCCGCGCCGCTCCGACCTGAGGCTCGACACTCAGAACGGGCCGATCGGCGTCCGGGACGTGACCGGCCGGATGGCGCTCACCGCCTACAACGGTCCGGTGTCGCTCGACGGCGTGGCGGGCGACGTCCGCGCTCGCACCACCAACGGGCCGATCGACATCGAGCTCACCGGCGAGCGCTGGGAGGGGGTGGGGCTCGATGCCGAGACGACGAACGGGCCCGTGAACCTCGCGATTCCCGAGAGCTATTCGGCCCGGCTCGAGTTCGGCACCGTGAACGGTCCCATGAGCGTCGGGTTTCCGGTCACCGTGACGATCCAGGGAAGGGTGGGGCGCCGCATCACAACGACCCTCGGCGCGGGCGGGGCTCCGGTGCGTGCGGTCACCACGAACGGGCCGGTGGAGATCCGTCGCAACTAGTTCCGGGCAAGCCGGCGGATGTGGTCGGACTGGTAGACGTGTGCCCCGCGCGGCGCGTCCCGGGCGACGTGCACCATGGCGCGCGCGAGGGCTTCCGCCTTGATCGGTCGGTACCGGGACAGCGGTCCCACCAAGGCCCAGGCGACGAGCAGGCCGAGCAGCCGGGCGACGCGCTCGGCGGGGCGGCCGTGGGCCCGGGCCCCGACCACCAGCGACGGCCGGAAGATCTGGATACTCTCGAATTGCAGCCGGCGCAGCGCT
>WNFR01008748.1_pt1 | contig 13065 bp, 14 predicted proteins | sample 5400221 | NCBI WGS metagenome assembly WNFR01 (sample SAMN13153357, study PRJNA577476) | soil metagenome | isolation source: 40 cm soil under Madrone tree | place: USA:California | collected 2016-06-14
CAGGGAGGCGGAGCGATCGTTCCGTGTAAAGTCAACGCAGTAATTAAATCCCCTGGCTGCAACGGAGAAAAACAACGCGAGGTCGCGGACATTGCGCCGCGCGATCAAAATGCGATCGACGTTTGAGATGGCTGGCAGAAGGTCGGCACATTCGTTCGAAACAACGAGCGTGAGTTGTGCTTCTGGGAAGCTTTCGCGCAGAGCTGCGATGGCAGGAGTAGTCAAAATCAGGTCGCCGATTCGCTTGAGTTGCAGGAGAAGAATTTTCACAGGCTTCTGGCTGTAGCGGCGCTCTGTGAGCGCCGGAAGGCTCGGCAGTTACAGACCGCCGCTACAGTGAAATCATCGCACCATTCGCATCGCGGTTTCGTACGCGTTCAGTAATCGTGTTCGAAAATGGTCCCAGGTGAAATTCTCAACCACGCGACGTCTCGCTGCCGTTCCCATTTGTTCAATGATTTCCGGATGCCCATACAAATGCTCGAGCGCTGCTGCAATCGCGTTCACATCTCCCGGCTTCACAAGGATTCCTTCGATGCCACTGCGCACCACATCGCCTGCCTCGCGCGTCGTGATTTGAGGTAACGCGCACGCCGCCGCCTCATATGTAACCTTGGCGCTCCCCTCCCATTGCGACGGAAAAACGTGAACCGTGCCCTGGCTGAGATAATTCTCCGGATCCCGCACAAATCCCACAACACGGATGTTATCACGCCAGAATTCCTTCAGATACGGCTTCGCCTCCTCGTGCACAAAACCAACGAGCCACAGCTCGGCATTAGTCAGATTCAGGCGGTGCCATGCTTCCAGCACATGTTGAATTCCCTTGCGCCTAATCAATGCTCCGGCAAAAACTGCGCGAAATCTTTGTGGCCGTTTTCCGGGCTTGAAGCGTTCGACATCCACCCCTCTGGGCAAATAAAAAAGCTTTTCCTCTGGGAATCCCCGGACGCGAAAGGTGTGAGCGGCCTTCTCGGATAAAACGAGCAGGAGATCAGCAAGATCGTACTCTTGTATGAAACGCTTTCTTCGAAGCAACAATCTGTTTTTCCACCTCTGAAAGCTCGAAATGTTCGCTGTGGGTTCGGCAATTTTCGGCCGCCCCACTTTCTCTTTGCCGCCGTCACGATGCCAGGTTGGGATCTCAAGGACCGAGGGGATGCGACGTCGTTTTGCTACTTTCAGGGAGCGCAAACAGTCCCCCGACCAACTATGAAACAGATCGTAGCGGCCGGTCTCCAGATGCCGGGACGCGATCCAGTCTAGGTATTTTTTCTTCGCGCCGTAGTAATACGGCCGATCGAGAAACGAAATGAGACGGACTGGATGCCAGCGTAGAGAACGGATCAGGGAGGCGGGAATTTCCTTCTGCCGATTATCGTAAGCGATTGCTTTGCCAAGGAACCCGCCGCGGTACGACGCGCGCAGGGTCTCAAATGCATCGGTATCCAGGCCGGAGCCGCCGATTCGGGCGAAAATCGAATAAAGCAGGTGCCTTGGCAGGCTGCGCTCCACAGGTGCGACGGGCCGCGACAGTGCAGGAGCGTTTAAAGTTTCACCCGGCATCGGGTTAGAAGTATTCTGGCGAACGTGCAGCAAGTAAAGTGTCCTTCTCCGGTCGGAACAGAACAGGTCTCTCTATTCCGCTAAACATGAAGGAAAGACTCAGGATCGCCTTTGCCCGGCGCGGCTATTCTCCGAGCGGTGGTGCCGAAGGATATCTAAAACGACTCGCGCGTGGAGTAACCGAAGCCGGACACGACGTGCAACTTATTGCTACGAATGAATGGCCGGAGGATCAATGGCGATTTGGATCGGTCACCCGCCTGCGCGCAGAATCAGTCTTGGGGTTCGCGGACGAGCTGGAAGAAATCCGGCCGCAGCTCCATTATGATGCCTTGTTCAGCCTTGAGCGCGTCTGGAGTTGCGACGTATATCGCGCCGGCGACGGGGTCCATCGCGCCTGGCTGGTGCGCAGAAGGAACTTTGAGCTTCCCCTGAAGCAATTTGTTCGCGCACTTAACCGGAAGCATCGCGATCTGTTGCAGCTGGAGGAATCGCTGCTTGCGGATCGCAAAGCCGCGCGCGTGATCGTTGCTTCACAAATGGTGAAGAATGAGATCGTCGATCTTTATGCCTATCCCGCAGGCAACATCGACATGATTCGCAATGGCGTTCCACTCGACAAATTCCGCTTCGATCCGGAGGTTCGCCAAAAAGCGCGTGAGGATTTGAAATTGAAGCCGGATCAAATTGCACTCCTATTTGCAGGCTCTGGCTGGGACCGCAAGGGGTTGCTCTTTGCGATCCAAGCTATGGCGCTCTGCAAAAACAAAAAACTGCGTCTGCTCGTTGCCGGCCGCGGAAATGAAACGCTCTACAAAACGGCGCGGCTGCGCTTTTGGCGCGAAGAACCGGTGCGGTTTCTCGGCGAAGTTGCTGAGGTTGCGCGTCTTTACGCGGCTGCGGACATCTTCATTTTGCCGACAATTTATGATCCATTTTCCAATGCATGTTTGGAAGCACTCGCCTGCGGATCTCCGGTAATCACAACGCGGGCCAACGGCTTTAGCGAAATCATCGAAGACAGCGTCCACGGATCAATTGTCGATAACGCAGGCAATCTGGTTGCTTTGCGGGACGCAATTCGGTTCTGGTCCGATCCATCGCACCGCGCAGCAGCTCGTTCGGGGAACGTCGAGCGTGCGTCACAGTTCGACATTTCAAAGAACGTTGAGCAAACCCTCAAGGTTTTGATGGCCCTCGCGTTGTAGCCTCCGCTATTCTCAGCGGATTGACCTAAAATATATCATCCGGCCAGCGCAGCATCCGCGTCTGGAAAAATCTGAAATACCTGATCGAGCCGCGAGATTTCGAAAATCGAGCGCACGGTTTCCTGTAATCCCGCGAGCAGAAATTTGCCTCCGTAGCCTTCCACTTTCTGCATCGCTCCGATCAACGCCGCCAAACCAGCGCTGTCGATGTAAGTCACGCCGGAGAGATCGACCACCAAACGTTGCGGTTTTTTCTCGATCATGCTGTTGAGTGACGCCGTAACAGAAGGAGAAACGTGAAGATCGATTTCGCCTTTGAGCGGCACGACATTGGAACGGTCTCGTTCTGGCGGGCCAGCCGCGGAAGCATTTTTGTTCATTTCACCCTCCAATCGTCAACGGATCACCATCCGAGCGTATCGATAATGGTTTCCACATCTGAGAGATCATCAATCAGGAAATCCGGCTGATATCTTGCGAGGTCATCACGGGTCCACCTGCCGGTCGCCACCGCAACAGTGCGTGCGCCAAGCGCCTTGCCGCAGGCAATATCGCGCGGAGTATCGCCAATGACGTCGATCTCGGATGCGGCGAATTCCCGCCGATGCTTCTCTTTTGCACGGGCGCGAGCGAAGCGCCCGAGCTCGTTGCGGTCATGATGATCATCAGCAAAAGCGCCAAATTCAAAAAAGTGCCAGACACCATAATGCTCAAGTTTGAGCCGCGCTCCGCGGGAGACATTTCCTGTGAGAAGCGCGAGCACCACATGCGGCCGTGACTTTAGCTTTTCGAGCAATTTGAGCACTCCGGGAAGCAGTTTGCCTTTCCGGCGCGGTAGTTCCAGTGAAAGAAAATGCACGTAGCTATCAAGGAACGCGCTTACGTTCTCGTTGGTCGGAGGGATTTTATGTTTGTTCAGGATGCTGACAACAATTCCGGAATCCGTCATGCCAGCAATCTCGATGTCGTGCAGATCATCATCGATACCGAAACGCTCTTTGAAGGCGCATTTGAGTGCTCGAACGCCCGCGCCGCCCGAATGGATCAATGTGCCGTCGATATCAAAAAGCAGGAGGCGCTTTGCGATTGCGGATTGTCGGCCGCGCATAGGAGATTGAGTTTGCATTTCTCTGGCGGCGCTCTGTCTGCCAGGCCGTTGTAAAGTGATCTGATTTTGCGGGCTCCGCATTTTCAAAATCGACAGTTTGGACTCGGAAACGTGTTGGGGTAAAGACCGCCGCTACAGATTACAAAGCCGGAGCGTGCATCATCAGCACCGCAATCATGCTTCCGAGAAAGACGAGAAGCACAATTGCCAGGCCGATAAAAATTCCATTGCGAACGGGGTCGGCCTCCTCTCTTTGATCCCGGACCCGCGACACGTTGCTAAACCCGGCAGACGCTCCGTTTAAGTCGGCGTTAGCAGCTTCTGAAATAGGGACCTTTGGCATACCAAGTTGTCATGCCGAGCGAACTCGACATATCTCCCCTTGTCAATATTTAGAGGTTCCTCGACCCGCTCGGAATGACAATAGCGTCGCCGATTGACCCGATAGCGGCGCACTCGCATAGTGCCGCTTCTCATGGCGATTGAGTTCACGCGCAACTTCTGCATCATCGCACACATCGATCACGGCAAAACGACGTTGTCGGACCGGTTGCTTGAGAGCACGGGCACGATCCACGAGCGCGAAAAGCAGGACCAGCTCCTTGATTCAATGGACCTGGAACGTGAGCGAGGGATCACGATTAAAGCGCATCCGGTGGCGATGCGTTACACGAGCAAATCCGGTCAAAGTTATCGGCTGAACCTGCTCGATACTCCGGGGCATGTCGATTTCGCCTATGAAGTATCGCGAAGCCTCGCCGCATGCGAAGGCGCCCTATTAGTCGTGGACGCGGCGCAAGGAGTGGAAGCGCAAACCGTGGCGAACGTTCACCTGGCTCACAAACAGGGGCTCACAATTGTTCCGATTATCAACAAGATCGATCTGCCGAATGCCGACGTCGCCTCAGTGAAACGCCAGTTGGAAGAAATTCTTGCCATCCCTGCGGAGGAATCGATTGAGGCGAGTGCCAAGATGGGAAGTGGCATCGAGGAAATTCTCGAGGCCATCGTGACGCGAATTCCGGCACCGGAACCGCCGGCAGACGAAACATTGCGTGCGCTGGTTTTTGATTCTGTGTTCGATGCTTACCGCGGCGTGGTTGGCTACGTTCGCGTCGTTTCGGGAACGATGGAAGCGAATCGCGCGATTATGTTGATGAGCAACAACGCGCGCTACGAGATCAAGGAAGTGGGCGTGTTTACGCCCAAGATGCGCGTACAGGAAAAGCTGAATCCCGGCGACGTCGGCTATTTCATTGCAAACATTAAATCGACCGCTGACATAAAGATCGGCGACACCATCACTGACCAACGGCATCCTGCGCGCGTACCGCTTCTCAGCTTTCAGGAAATTCATCCCATGGTCTTCAGTGGCATCTATCCGATTAACACCGGTGACTTCGAACATTTGAAAACCGCAATCGGAAAGCTGCGCCTGAACGATTCCGCCTTTGTCTATCAGCCGGAAAGCTCTGTTGCTCTGGGCTTTGGATTTCGTTGCGGCTTCCTCGGGCTACTTCACATGGAGATCATCCAGGAACGGCTCCGGCGCGAATACAACATGGACATCATCGCCACCAGTCCCAGCGTGGTGTACGAAGTGCTGACCACACGCGAAGAGAAACTCTTGATCGATAACCCCGCTCACCTGCCCAACCCAAGCATGATCCGCGAGATCCGGGAACCGATTGTTAAGGCATACGTGCTCTGTCCAAATGAAAACATTGGTGACATACTGCAACTGATTCTGGAGAAACGCGGCCAGATGGAACGCACCGAGTCGCTCGATACGCGCCGGGTGATGTTGCATTGCGAATTGCCGCTCAACGAAATTCTCGTCGATTTTAACGACAAGATTAAAAGCATCACGCGCGGTTATGGTTCGATGGATTATGAGCATGCGGGGTATCGGGTCGCGAAGTTGGTGAAACTGGACCTGCTCGTGAACGGCGAACCAGTGGATGCTTTTTCGACAATCGTACACAAAGACCGCGCCGAGGCGCGCGGACGCCAGCTTGCAGCCAAATTGAAGGAAGTGATCCCGCGGCAGCTTTACCAGGTCGCGATTCAAGCGGCCATTGGCGGGAAAATTATTGCGCGCGAGAGTGTTTCGGCGTTACGGAAAAATGTGACCGCGAAATGCTACGGCGGCGATATCACTCGGAAACGAAAATTATTGGAGAAACAAAAAGAAGGAAAAAAACGGATGAAGAGTATCGGGAAAATCAACATTCCTCAGGAAGCGTTCATTGAGGTGCTAAAGGCTCAGTGACTCTTGCGATGAGACATTGCTCGACTGCGTTTCGCTCCGTTCGGAATGACTATGGGCTGGGGGTTCGGTCATTCGCGCTTCGTCATTGTTTCGTCATTCGACATTCGAGCTTCATCATTTTGAATCATGTTCACATCGCGTCAGGTTAAACACAGCAGATTGCTCCTGCGGCATGCCCGGAAGTACCTGCGTTACAAGGATGACCGGCTCAGTACGTCGGACCGCGAAGAGATCCTCGCTGGTATGAAGAACCTCCGCGAAGCGTTACGTGATAAAGACCGCGAGAGAATTCACAGCGCGGCCGATACGCTTGATAAGACGCTGCACAGGTTGACGCCTGTGACCTGGGAATCGCATTGGCGGGAGAATTGCGAGGTGATTTTGGTGGCAATTGTTGTGGCGGTAGGCATTCGGTCCTATTTCTTGCAGCCATTTAAAATTCCCACCGGCTCGATGCAACCCACATTAAATGGGATCATCGGTCACCCCAGCAGCGATCCGGCTCCAAATATTCTGCGACAGATCGGCGAGTTCATTGCGATGGGTCGTAATTACATCAACGTGGTCTCACGCGAGGATGACCAGGTTTCTGAAATTGTGCCAAAAAAGATCCTCTTCTTCTTTACCTTTTCGCGACTGATCTGCCAGCGGCAGAACTTTCTGGTGTATGCGTCGCCCGACACGCTCAGTCATGATTTTAACGTTTTTCCGGGTCGCGTTTATCATCGCGGTGAAATCATTGCGAGGGGCGCAATTGACACAGGCGATCAGGTTTTCGTGGACAAGTTTAGCTACAACTTTGTTAAGCCCCATCGCGGCGACGTTTTCGTTTTCCGCACTGATAATATCCCGGCAATCCGCCCGGACCCGGAAACGGGGCCGCCCTTTTATATCAAACGGCTGGCTGGATTACCTGGCGATACTCTGCGGATCGATCCCCCGTTTCTTTATGTGAATGGCAAGAAAGCTGAAGGTTTCGGGTTCGAGCGCGTCATGTCAGCGAAACCTCCGTACCGCGGTTATGCTTCGGGTAAAGACCATCTGTCGCAGCCAGATCGAACGTACACGGTGCCGAAGGATGGCTATTTTGCCTTGGGCGACAACAGCTATAACAGCTTCGACGGCCGTTACTGGGGACCGGTTCCTCAGCAAAACCTGGTCGGGCGCGGCTTGTTGGTCTATTGGCCGTTTTACCCACACTGGGGTTTAATTCGCTAAGACCAATTCAAAAGATAAGGACAAACCGCCGGGACATCTGCTTGTGCTCGACGTGGGGGACGGTCGCGCGCTATCAAAACATTGATTGCTGATATGTGGCAAAGTGTACCGCGCTTCTACCCGCTATTGGGACTCTTCGGCGGCTACGCGCTGGTGATGTTTTTCAATCCAGTGCGGCGTGCGCTGGCGGATGGTTTTCGTTGTATCGGGCGCTACAAGCGCATCTGGATCACGTTTTCCCTGCTGGGGTTTGGCTATTTCGTTTTTCAGTTCGTCACGTTCACGCCCGTTCGAAACTGGTCTGATCTGGATCTGGCCCAGATCGCCTCATTACCTCAATGGTATTGGCCGCGATTTGCAGAGATTTGGACGGAAACGCCGTTGCCCGCGCTGGAAGGGGTGGCAGGAATTTTCGACAATGCCACCACCACCTACCCTCTTTCAGTCGTAGCCGCCGTGTTCATGCTCGTCAACTGGCGCGGGCTGCATGGAGCGCTGGTTCGCGCGTTGCGAAAAAGGTACGGTTTCTGGAGTTATCTTGTTTACTTAATTCTCTTGCTGAGCGCACTCGCGTCGCTCTTGAAACCGATTGTATTCTGGCGATTACCGGAGTGGAGCGGTCTGGTCCCGGCTGCCGGCCTCCTGCGAATCTCGGCCACTGTGGATGCGGCGGCATTCATTTTCGAATACCTGCTGGGAGTCTATATCCAAGTGTATCTCATTACTGTGTGTCTGGCCTGGATCAAAGGCGTTAGTTTTGAAGAAGGAGAACTATTCCGCTTCGCCATGCGCCGCTTTAGTTATGTGTTGGAATGGGCGGGCATTGTCGTCGCAGTCAGCACGTTGATTGTCCGGGTACCCCTCGTCCTTGCCTACTTCACGAATATTCCCGGCGTCCTCGACTACCTGCCGATTGCGCGGGTGCTGATGAGCGGTTTGATCATTGCCTTTTGCTCGGTCCAAATCTCGCTGGCGCTTCACAATGAAACATTGATCGAAGCGATGCGCGCCCACGCCCAGTTCGTCCGTCAAAATGCAGACCGCCTCGCCTGGTTTTTGATCATTTGCGGGCTGCATTTTTTTGCGATCATGATCTGCGACGCCGTCATACGCAGCGCAATTGCCGATCGTCTGGGCGCACTGTTTCTGTGGAAATTCAGTTTTGCTTTTCTCCGCGGAATGATTGCCGGATGGCTTCTGGCTTCGTGGGTCTGTCTATTTCGCCAATGCGAAAACCGCCGCATTAATCAGGAGAAATGGATTCAGTACTAAAAAGCTGGCTTGCAAGAGGACGGATGTGAATGCCGCGACCATTACGCGCCAGAGCAAATCGAATTTGGCACTGGCGTTCATTTCTTTGGGCCGCGAACGCAAACGCGACATCATTATTTTCTACGCATTTTGCCGAGTGATCGATGATATTGCCGATTCCGCGGAGTTAACGCTGGCAGAGAAAGAACTGCGTTTGGCTAAATGGCGCCAGATGCTCCAGGCGCCCGCTCCAGACGAACCGCTCCTTGCTCAGGACGTAAGACTTTTAATTGAGAAATATTCGCTGCCGGTCGGAATGTTCGAGGAAATTATTGCCGGAGTAGAAATGGACTTGAGCATTCGGCGCTATGCCACTTTTGAAGAGCTCCGGGTCTATTGCTATCGGGTCGCCAGTGCAGTTGGACTGGTAAGCATCGAGATCTTTGGCTATCGAAATGCAGGCTGCAAACAATATGCAATCGAGCTTGGGTTGGCGTTACAAATGACCAACATTATCCGCGATGTGGGAAAAGATTTGCAGGATAGCCGCATTTATCTCCCGCAGGAAGACCTGGCGCGGTTCAATTACTCCGAAACAGAGCTGCAAGACCGCCAATATAACGAACGTTTTCTCCGCCTGATGGGATTCGAAGCGGCGCGTGCACGGGAGTTTTTCTCCCATGCGGCCGCCGCGCTCCCGCCTGAAGACCGCAGAGCAATGGCGCCCGCCGAAATTATGGCCTCAATCTACCGCGGTCTGCTTCGCCAAATGGAGCTGGACAAGTTTCGCGTTTTCGACAAAGAATATCAGTTAAGCAAGCTGGAGAAAGCAGGCCGGATCGCGAAGCAACTCGTCAAATCTTTTTTGAATTTGCCGCCGCGAACATCCGTCTGAGTTTCCTGCTGCGAAATCTTAGGAAAGACAAATCTATGAAAATGAAATCTCTGAAAATTCTGTCGGCGATCACGATTGCGTTGTTTGTGCTCGGCACAACGCTTTACGCGCAAGGCACGGACTCGCGCATAGGCAGTATAGGGCGTGAACGGGTTGACCATGGGGCGACCCCAGCTACGGCGATCACCAAAGCAGAGGCTGAAAAAAAGTATCCGCCGCAGGGAGGGAGTTACCCCACCGGTCAGCGAGATCCTCATGATCCGTCGGGAGTTGTTGTAAGCCCCTACCCGCCGCATGAAAAGTACGACTGCTCGAAGGTCGCACACGGCGGGTTGGTTGTTGATGCTAAGGTAAACAAGGTCTTTGTAAGGCCCTAAGCCGCTAAAAACTTCAGACTGCGGAAGAGTCCCCGAGAGCGGATCGTGCGGATTTGCTTCGCAACAACTCTGTACGCGCGCAGTTTAATTAGTTCGTTGGCAAATCTATGAAGACGAATGCTGTTGTAATTGTTTCAGTAATTTCACTGAGTTCTCTTTTTCTAGGTTCCTGTGACACGCCGGTCGGCCAAGGGGCCGCATGGGGCGCTGCCACCGGCGCGATCATCGGCGGTGCGGCGACTGGCAATGTGCGCGCCGCATCAATTGGCGCAGCGGCAGGAGCCGCCGCTGGCGCTTTAACCGGCAAGATTGTCCAGGAGAATCAAGCCGCGCGTTACGTCGCGACGTTGATACCGGCCAGCTTTTTCGCAAACCATAGCCGACTGCCAGCGTTAGATCAGCGCGCCTGTGCTTGAAGCGCATCGACGAGCGCTCGCACTTCGTCGGTCATTTTCAATAACTCCGGCCAGGGACGGTGATAGTTTTCGCCCGGTAATTTTCGCGTGGCATCAAATCCCATGTGCGAACCGATGTTCTGTTTACTCGGTGCGTGGTCCAGCGAGTCGCTTGGATTTTTGATGATGGTTGTGTCCCGCCCTGGATCTGTGTTCGCGCACAAGCGGAAAAGCACCTCGCTTGTGTTGTGCACGTCGCAATCTTCATCCACGGCGATGATGTATTTGCTAAACATCATTTGGCCCATGCCCCAGAGACCGTGCATCACCTTAAACGCTTGATAAGGGTACTGTTTGCGAATGCTGACAAAGACTAGATTGTGAAAAACGCCTTCGGGCGGCAGCGTCATATCCACGAGTTCGGGGAAATTCATTTTGAACACCGGCAGCAAAATCCGCACGCAAGCGTCGCCGATGTAGTAATCCTCCATAGGCGGCTTGCCGACGATTGTTGTTGGATAAATCGCATCCCGCCGGTGCGTGATCGCCGTCAAATGGAAAACGGGATAATCTTCGATCGCGGTATAAAAGCCGGTGTGATCGCCAAACGGTCCCTCAGGCCGCATTTCACCCGGCTGCACATAACCTTCGAGAACGAAATCGACGTCTGCGGGCACTTCGAGGTCAATGGTTTTGCAGCGAACAAGTTCGATTGATTTCTTTCGCAGGAAGCCGGCAAAGAACAGTTCGTCCAATCCGTCCGGCAACGGTGCAGTTGCCGCGAATGTGTAAACAGGGTCGCCACCGAGTGTGACTGCGACTGGCATGCGTTCACCGCGTTCGTAGTAACGTCTGCCGTGGCGCGCGCCTACCTTATGAAGTTGCCAATGCATTGCGGTCGTGGCCTCGTCATAGACTTGCATCCGGTAAATGCCGATGTTGCGCGCGCCAGTCTCAGGGTCGCGCGTGTGCACATTTGGCAGGGTAATGAAACGCCCGCCGTCTTTTGGCCAACATTTGAGAATCGGAAGATCCCGCAAAGAAAAAGCTTCTCCATTGCCAAGCTTGTGCACGACTTCCTGGCACGGTGCTTCGCGGACAGATTTTGGACGCGCATGCAGCAGATGGATTCCCTGCTTCAACAAGCTCCAGCCTTCACGCAGGTCGGTTGGCGGCTTTGCTTTGAGGATAAGTTGAATCTCCTGTGCGATATCTGCGACGTCTGCGACTTGTAGTGCAAGGGCCATCCGTCGACGCGATCCCATCGTGTTGATTGCAACCGGGAATTCTGATTTTTGTCCCTCGACAACTGGATGCTCAAACAAAAGAGCTTTTCCGCCACCGGGCGATTTCATCTCGCGGTCTGCCCACTCGGCGATAAGCAGATCCGTATCCACCGGGATTGCGACACGTTTCAGTTCGCCCTCTTTTTCAAGTGCGTTGAGGAATTCCCGAAATGAGCGATAAGCCATTGATGAAACGCACCGGAATAGTGACTCCTCCGGCGGCGAAATGCGACAGAATTTTGGTCGGCTCTAGTGCGAAGCCAGGTAACGGAAGGCTACAACCCTGCCGTTGGCGAAAGTGACGACCTTGCCTGGGTAAGGGATAGTTGGTGGGATGTCCGAATAATAAAATGGATCGTACAAAGGAGCCCCGAGATATGGGTCCCACGGCCCGTAGCCTGGACAATAGGGGTACGTCACGTAGTAAATGTAAGCCCAGGTCTCCGTCGGACCGCCGCCCATGTTGCCCACAACTTTTCGATCGGGCGAACCCCACGCAAGCCACACGGCCGTTCGTGACATGCCAATACGAACTTGCCCCTGGCCAACCAGCGCTTGGTCTCTGTGCGACAGACTCTGGTAAAGGTCTGGATGCTCCGAAATTCGCGTTTGCGGTGTTGAACAACTGGTGACAATAAGCGCGCCCGTCGTAAGGGCGAGTGTCGATGCCGCAACGAAAAATCGACGCTTCATTGCTATGAGGAAACCATACCCGCCACGGAGTTGGCAAGCCAAACTCGGCGTTACAGCGGCGGTGGCGACGGCAGGTAACGGAAGAACACAACTCTGCCGTTTGAGAAGGTGACCCCTTTGGACGGGTACGGAAACTTTGGCGGGATGTATGACCAATCAAATGGGCCATAATAATAGGGCCCGCCGTAGCTGGGAGGCGTATTGTAACGTATATAGACCCACGTTTCAGTGGGACGACCACGCACATTGCCGGGCAGCTTTTGATCAGGTGTACCCCATGCGAGCCATACCGCGTCCGTGGTCATACCTGGGCGAATCTGCCCTTGGCTGACCAATGCCTGGTCGGTCGCCGAGAGACGCTGGTAGATTTCGGGATGTTGGGAAATGCGCGCTTCTGTCGTTGCACAACTACTCAAAATCAGGGTCCCAGCGGCCATCCCAAATGTCAGCGCGACGGACAAGACTCGACGCTGCATAGCGTGACGATCATACGTCTCAACTACATTCAGTCAATTGATGCGCTTGGTTGATTCATGACCGCGTTCTTTGTAACGTGTCGGCGGATGCAAGATCGTCACGGCCATCGGATTTCTTATCTGCGCGTATCGATCACAGACCGCTGCAATGAGCGTTGCAGCTATTGCATGCCGCAGGAATTGCAGGAATGGTTGCCGCGCGAGGAAATTCTAAGCTTCGAGGAAACGCTGCGGCTGATTCGGATCGCCGCGGAGCTGGGTGTTTCAAAGGTGAGGGTTACCGGTGGCGAGCCGCTGACGCGCCGGGATGTGCTCAATTT
>WNFR01032682.1_pt1 | contig 13064 bp, 16 predicted proteins | sample 5400221 | NCBI WGS metagenome assembly WNFR01 (sample SAMN13153357, study PRJNA577476) | soil metagenome | isolation source: 40 cm soil under Madrone tree | place: USA:California | collected 2016-06-14
AGATCGCCAAGTGGTGGATGCCCGACGACGTGGTGTTCGTCTCCGAGCTGCCGCACACCGCCACCGGAAAGCTCTCGAAGCTGACGCTGCGCCAGCAGATGAAAGACTACAAGCTTGGTACGGGCTGAGACCGCCGGCGGCGTTGCGCGCATCGCGCTCGACCGGCCGGAAAAGAAGAACGCCTTTACCGCGCAGATGTATCGGCAGCTGGCCGACGCGCTCGCGGCCGCGGATGCCGCGGCCGATGTGCGTGCCGTGCTGCTGCACGGCACGCGCGATTGCTTCAGCGCGGGCAATGACCTCGCCGACTTCCTGAAGCCGCGGGCGCCCGGCGAAGAGCCCGCCACCGCAGGCCTGTTCCGCGCCTTGCCGGGGATGAAAAAGCCGGTCGTGGCCGCCGTGGCCGGACCCGCGATCGGCATCGGCTGCACGCTGCTGCTGCATTGCGACCTTGTCTATGCGGCGCCGAACGCGCGCTTCCAGTTGCCGTTCGTGGCGCTCGGCATCGTGCCGGAGTTCGGCTCGACGCTGCTCCTGCCGCGGCTGGCGGGTTACCAGCGTGCGGCGGAGCTCTTCCTGCTGGGCGAGCCCTTCAGCGCCGACCAGGCGCGCGAAGCGGGCATCGTGAACGCCGTCGTGCCGGCGGCCGAGGTCCTGGAGCTCGCCGAGCGCAAGGCGCGCGCGCTCGCCGCGCTGCCGCCCGAATCGATCCGGCTCACCAAGGCACTTCTCAAGGCGACGCAGCGCGGCGCGCTGGAGGCACGCATCGCCGAGGAGAGCCGCATCTTCGCCGAGCGGCTCGACTCGCCGGAAGCCAGGGCGGCAATGAACGCGTTTCTGGAGAAGCGCAAGGGGTGAGGGTGCTGGCGCTGTCCCTCATCCTGTCGCTGCCAGCGCACGCGGATCTCTACCGCTGGGTCGATCCAGCCACCGGCTCGGTCAAGTTCTCGACCCTGCCGCCGGCCGATCCGCGACTGCAGGCGGAGATCGTGCCCTACCGCGGCCCGCCAAAGCGGGTCGAGCGCCTGCGCGCGCGATGAGCACCATCCGCGAGCTCGAGTCGCGCGTCGGCGAGGAAGTCGGCGTCTCGCCATGGGTCGAGATCACCCAGGAGCGTATCGACACCTTCGCGCGCGCCATTGAAGACTTCCAGTGGATCCACGTCGATCGGGCGCGGGCGAAGAATTCGCCGTTCGGCGGCACGATTGCCCATGGCTTTCTGACGCTGTCGCTCCTTTCGCACCTCTCCGAGTCCACCTTCTCCTTCAGCGACCGCAGGATGGGCGTCAACTACGGCCTGAACCGCGTGCGCTTCACCTCGCCCGTGCCGGCCGGCTCGCGCCTGCGCGCGCGCTTCACGCTGGCGAAGTTCGAGCGCATCGAGGCGAACGGCGTACAGGTGACCTGGAACGTGACCATCGAGCGCCAAGGCGCGCCCAAGCCCGCGCTCGTCGCCGAATGGATCGGCCGTCATTACTACTAAAAGGGGTCAGAGAAACACTGGTAACCGGAAAATTGCTCTGAGCCCTTTTCTGGAGACGTTATGACACAACGATGGAAGCAGCGTCCGCCTGGATCGAACTGGGGGCAATTCGGCCCCGAGGATCAACGCGGCCGCATGAACCTGGTGACGCGCGAGAAGGTGCTGCAGGGCGTCGCCGAAGTGAAGGAGGGAATCAGCTTCTGCCTGTCGCTGCCGCTCGACTACCCGGGCGGCACGGTGCTCAATCCGCGGCGTAATCCGCCGCGCATTGCGGCCACGATGCGAGACGCGGGCAAGAACAAGGGGCGGCAGAACTTCTGCTATCCGCTCGGCGCGGACAACCCCGACCTGACGGACGTCATCTGCGACGACGTCGTGCTCATGACGCTGCAGTATTCGACGCAGTGGGACTCCTTTGCGCACATCGGCAGCCGCTTCGACGCGAACGGCGACGGCGAACCGGAGATCGTAGCCTTGGGCGCGCTACGAGGGCACGCAGGCGAAGGCGCTCGGCATCCAGCACCTCGCGGAGCACGGCGCGCAGGGGCGCGGCGTGCTCGTCGACCTGCATCATCACTTCGGCCGGGAGCGGCACGCGGTGACGTACGACGAGCTGATGCGCGTCCTCGATAAGGACAAGGTGCAGGTCGAGCGAGGCGACATGCTGTGCTTCTACACCGGCTTCGCCGACGTGATCCTGGAGCTGCGCAAGCAGCCCGATCCGAAGCTCTTGCATGGCACCTGCAGCGGCCTCGAAGGGCGCGACGATCGCCTGCTGCAATGGGTAAGCGACAGCGGCGTCGCCTGCCTCATCGCCGACAACTTCGCCGTCGAGCTGATTCCCATCAGCATCACCAAGCCGCGCCCGCATGCGGCGATGCCGCTGCACGAGCACTGTATCTTCAAGAACGGCATCCACCTGGGTGAGCTGTTCTATCTGACCGAGCTCGCGCGCTGGCTGCGCGCGCGGGGCCGCAACCGCTTCCTGCTGACCGCGCCGCCGCTGCGCCTGCCCGGCGCGGTCGGCTCGCCCGCGACACCGATCGCTACCGTCTGAGCACGTACGACTACATCGTCGTCGGCGCGGGCTCGGCCGGGTGCGTGCTCGCCAACCGCCTCACCGAGGATCCACGCACCAGCGTGCTCCTCATCGAGGCAGGGCCGCGCGACACGCATTTCTGGATCCACGTGCCGCTCGGCTACGGCAAGCTCTTCGCGCGCACCGACGTCAACTGGGCGTACCAATCCGAGCCCGAGGCGCTGCTCGGCGGCCGGCGCATCTTCACGCCGCGCGGCAAGGTGCTGGGCGGCTCTTCCTCGATCAACGGCTTGGTCTATATCCGCGGCCAGCCCGAGGACTACGACGGCTGGGGCATTGGCGGCTGGCGTTTCGCCGATCTCCTGCCGTACTTCAAGAAGGCGGAGAACCAGGCGCGCGGCGCGGATGAATGGCACGGCGTCGGCGGCCCGCTCGAAGTCGGCGACCTCGAGCGCCACGAGCTCTGCGACGCCTTTATCGAATCAGCGGCGGCGCGCGGCATCCCGCGCAATCCGGACTTCAACGGCGCGTCGCAGGAAGGCACGGGCTACTACCAGGCTACAACCTGCCGCGGGCGCCGCTGCAGCACGGCGACCGGCTACCTGCGGCCGGCCGAGAAGCGCCCGAACCTGCGCGTGCTCGTCAACACGCTCGCGACCGGCATCACGTTCGACGGCCGCCGGGCGAGCGGCGTGCGCACCGCAAGCGAAACCTACGGTGCGCGCCGCGAGGTGATCCTCGCGGGCGGCGCCTTCAATTCGCCGCAGCTCCTGCAGCTCTCGGGCATCGGCCCGGCCGCGCTCCTGCAGCGCCTCGGCATTCCGGTCATTGCCGACCTGCCCGTCGGCGAAGGTTTGCAGGATCACTTTTACGCGCGCACGTTCTGGCGCTGCTGCAGGCCGCTTACGCTGAACGACGACATGGCGTCCTGGCTCGGCCGGGTGCGCATCGGCGCCCAATATCTCTTGCGCCGCCAAGGGCCGCTTACCATTGCCGCCGGCTATGCCGCCGCCTTCGTGCGCACGCGGCCGCAACTCAAGCGGCCGGATGTGCAGATCTACTTCATCAATTTCTCCACCGCGAAGCGTGGCGGCGTGCTGCATCCATTTTCCGGCTTCACCTGCTCGGTGTCGCAGCTCCAGGTCGAGTCGCGCGGCAGCGTGGCGATCCGCACGCCGGATCCAGCAGAGCCGCCGGCGATTCGCTACAACTATCTCGCGACTGAGAACGACCGGCGCGTCATGGTCGACGGCGTCAAGCTCGTGCGCCGGATCGTCAATACGCCGCCGCTCTCCGAGCACGTCACCGCCGAAGAATTGCCGGGCGCCAAGGTGCAGAGCGACGACGAGCTGCTCGCTTTCGTGCGCGAATACGGCGAGACGGTATTCCACCCGACCTCCACGTGCAGCATGGGAGCCGTGCTCGACCAGCGCTTGCGTGTGAAAGGCATCGGCGCCTTGCGCGTGATCGATGCCTCGGTGATGCCCGCAGTGCCGTCGGGGAATATCAACGCGGCAGTCATCGCGGTCGCCGAGAAAGGTGCCGACCTGCTGCAGCAGGACGCGTCCCTATAATCGGCCGATGTGGGAAGCGCTCGCGCTGCTGCTGGTGATCGCGCTCGGCACGCTGCTCTGGGCCGATAGCCTCAAGGCGCGCGAGCGCGCGGTGCGCGCCGGGCGCTCGGCCTGCGAGCGCTACCAGCTCCAGTTTCTCGACGACACCGTGTCCTTCGCCCGCATGCGCTTTGCGCGTGATGACGAGGGCCAGCTCAAGATAAAGCGCACCTATACGTTCGAGTTCTCGGACACCGGGAACAATCGCCGCCATGGCGCGATCGTCATGCTGGGGGGCGACGTGGCCGATATGCATATAGAGCCCTACCGGATGCAATGAGCGAAAAGTGGCTCACGGGCCGGGTGATCGAAAACCGGCACTGGACCGACACGCTGTTTTCCTTGCGCTTCTCGTGCTCTCGGAACTGCCAGATGCCGAGACGCTGTGGCTCGTTGCAACGGGCAGCGGCCTGGCGCCGTTTCTGTCCATCCTGCGCACGGAGACGCCGTGGCGGCGCTTCAGGAACGTGGTGCTCGTGCACGCGGTGCGATATGCCAGTGAGCTCGCCTATAAGGAGCTGATAGGCGCCACGCCGGCGCGCTATGTCAGCTTCGTCAGCCGGGAGCCGGCGCCCGGGTCGCTCGCAGGGCGCATACCGGCAGCGATTGCCGACGGCAGGCTCGAAAGCGCGGCGGGGCTGCCGCTCACGCCGCAGAGCTCGCACGTCATGCTGTGCGGCAATCCGCAGATGCTGCGCGATGCGACGGCGGCGCTCGCTGCACGCGGCATGCGCAAGCATCGGCGGCGCGCGAGCGGCCATATCACGGTGGAAAGTTTTTGGTAAGGGCGCTTTGCGCAGTTCTTGTTCTTGTGCTGCTCGCGGGTTGCAGCGCGGTGCGGCTCGTCTATGACAACGCAGAAATTTACCTTCGCTGGCGCGCCGCGCATTACCTCGATCCCGACGAAGCGCAGGCCGAGGAGCTCGACGAGCGCATCGCGGCGTACCTGGCGTGGCATCGCACGAACTCGCTCGCGAAATATGCACAGATTGCAGACGAAGCACGGCGGCGTCTCGAGCGGCATCTGCAACCCGACGATCTCGTTTGGGGGTACGATGTTGTCGTCGCGCAGCTGCGAGAAGACGTGCGCGCGGCAGCGGAAAACATGGCACCGCTGCTCGATCGGCTGACGCCGCAGCAGATCGCGCATTTCGAGCGGCGCCTGGCAGAAGACAACCGCAGGTTCGCAAGGGAAAACCTGCGCGGCAGGGAGCGCGAGCGCCGCAAGCGCCGCACCGAGCGCAACGTCGAGCGACTGGAGGACTGGTTGGGGAGGCTGTCCCGAGCGCAGCTTGAGCGCGTGGCGCAATATTCAGAGCGGGCGCCCCTGCTCGATGAACTGCGCGACCGCGACCACAAGCGCCTGCAGGCAGAGTTGCTCGCCATCCTGCGCGCGAAGGAGGCAAAGAAGCGCCTGCCTGACTTCGCCACCAACTGGGAGCAGGGCCGCGACCCGGCCTATGCCGCTGCCATCGAGGCGGCGCGCAAGGAGTACGGCGCCATGATCCTCGACATCGACCGCAGCCTGGCGCCTGAGCAGCGCGCGCGCGCCGCACACGACCTCGTTCGGTACGCGCAGGAGTTCCGCGCGCTCGCCGGGGCCGCCCGATGAGCGAGCCGGCGGCGCGCCGCGACGTGCCGCAGGCCGCGGCGGCGCTGCGCCCCGAGCCCGCGCTGCCCGCGGTCGCCGGCCGCTCGCGCCACGGGCAGCTCGAATACGAGGCACTGCTCGCCAACGCCTCGATCGGCATCGCGTTCACGCGCGAGCGGTGCTTCTTTCTGACCAATCAGAAGTTCGCCGAGATGTTCGGCTACGGAGCCGACGAGCTCATCGGCCAGCCGGGCGAAGTGGTGTACCCGAGCCACGACAGCTATGCGGCGCTCGGCGCGATCGCCGTGCCGATCCTCTCCGCCGGTGAGCAACTCGACGTCGAATGGGAGATGCGCCGCAAGGACGGCTCGACCTTCCTCGCCCGCATGATCGCCAAGGCGATCGATTCCGCCGACACGCAGGGCGGCACGGTGTGGATCGTCGAGGACATCACCCGCCAGCACGAAGCCGAGGAGCGCATCGAGCGCGCGCTCGCCGAGCAGGAGCTGATTCTCGACAACGCGACCGTCGGCATCGCCTTCGTCAGGAACCGCGTCATCCAGCGCTGCAACCGCTATCTCGAGGAGATGGTGGGCGCCGGCCCGGGCGAGCTGGTTGGCCAGAGCTCCGAGATCCTGTTCGCCGATCGCGAGGACTGGGAGCGCGCCGGTGCGCTTGCCTATCTCACCACCGCGCCGGGCGCCACGCACGATACCGAATGGCGCTTCAAGCGCCGCGACGGCAAGACCTACCGCTGCCGCACGCGCGGCCGGCGCATCGACGTCGGCGATGAGGTGCAGGAATGGATCTGGAGCTTCGAGGACGTCACCGCAGAGCGCGAGGCCGACCAGCGCGTGCAGCGTGCGCTCGCCGAGCAGGAGCTGATCCTCGACAACGCCACGGTCGGCATCTCGTTCGTGAAGAATCGCGCCTACCAGCGCTGCAATCCGCGCTTCGAGCAGATGTTCGGCTACGGGCCGGGCGAGCTGATCGGCCAGAGCATGCATGCGATCTACTGCTCCGGCGAGGAGTTCGAGCGCGATGCCGCCTGGTACGAGGAGATGCGCGCGGGCCGCTCGGTGACCGCCGAGCGCGAGTACCGCCGCAAGGACGGCAGCCGCTTCTGGTGCAAACTCGTCGGCAAGGCGATCGATCCGGCGAATCCGCGCGCGGGGTCGATCTGGATCTACGACGACATCAGTGCCGAGCATGCCGTGCGCGAATCACTGGAAGCGTCGCGCGACGCGCTCGAGCGCGCGGTCGCCGAGCGCACCACCGAGCTCGAGGAAGCAAAGGCGCGCGCGCAGCACCTCGCTGACCATGACGCGCTCACCAGCCTTCCCAACCGCCGGCTGCTGGAAGACCGGCTGCGCCAGGCGCTCGCGCTCAGCCAGCGCAATCGCAAGCAGACGGCGGTCATGTTCATCGACCTCGACCGCTTCAAGCCGATCAACGACTCGCTCGGCCATGCGGTCGGCGACGTGCTGCTGAAGGAGGTCTCGCAGCGCCTCGTCAGGCAGCTGCGCGAGGGCGACACCATCTGCCGCATCGGCGGCGACGAATTCGTCGTCGTGCTGCCGGAGGTGAAGCGCGCCTCCGATGCCGCGCAGGTGGCGCAGAAGGTGATCGAGCAGGTGTCCGCGCTGGTGCTGATCGATGAGCGCGAGCTCGCCGTCAGCTGCTCGGTGGGCATCGCCGTCTTCCCGGACGACGGGCGCGACGCCGAGACGCTGATCCGCAACGCCGACGCGGCGATGTACCACGCGAAGGAGCTCGGCCGGTCCAACTACCAGTTCTTCACCGAGCAGATGAACCAGGCCGCCTCGCGGCGCCTCGCGCTGGAGACGGATCTGCGCCGCGCGCTTGGGCGCGACGAGCTGCGCGTGCACTACCAGCGCATCGTCAATGCGCACACCGGGAAAGTCACCGGCCACGAGGCGCTCGTGCGCTGGCAGCATCCGGAGCGCGGGCTCGTGCCGCCGGCGGAATTCATCCAGATCGCCGAAGAGAGCGGCCTCATCCTCAGGATCGGCGAATGGGTGCTGCGCGAAGCCTGCCGCTGGGCCACTTTCATCGGCGTCGAGCGCGCTCTGCAGGTCTCGGTCAACCTCTCCCCGCGCCAGTTCAACGACCCGAAGCTCGCCCAGCACGTGGCGCAGGCGCTGAAGGAAACGGGCCTGCCGCCGCGTTTGCTGGAGCTCGAGATCACCGAGTCGCTCGCCATGCAGCACACCGATATCACGCTCTCTACCCTCAAGCGCCTGAAGAAGCTCGGCGTGTCGATCGCGATCGACGACTTCGGCACCGGCTACTCGAGCCTCGCGTACCTGCGCCGCTTCCCGGTGGACAAGGTCAAGATCGACCGCATGTTCGTCGCCGATGCCCCGGTCGACCGCGAGCAGGGCGCCATCATCTCGGCGATCGTGGCGCTGGCGCACGCGCTCGACATCGAGGTGATCGGGGAGGGCGTGGAGAACGGGTTCACGTCCAGCGCCTTGCGGAACCAGGCGAGCGCATCGTCGTAGCGCTCAAGGCGCGTATAGATCAGCCCGAGGCCCGAGAGCGCGCCGAAATGGCGCGGATTGCGCTTCAGCACCTCGCCGCAATCGGCGATCGACTTGCGGTCTTCGCCTGCCAGGTAATACACGGTCGCGCGCTTGTTCCAGCCTTCGGCGAACCTGGGCTTGCGGCGCACGATTTCGCTGAACGTGGCGATGGCCGCCTTGTAGTCCTGTGCATCGATCTCCTGGACGCCGCGCGCCATGAGCGCATCGATCGCGGCATCGCCCGAGCGGCTCCACAGCGCCCACAAGCCCTGCTCGGCATAGTCGCGCACGAGCGCGTTGTCGTCGCGCAGGAGCACGTCGAGCCGCGCGGCGTCGGCCATGCTGCCGCGGTCGGCAAGCCAGACGATCGCTTCCAGGCGCGCCGTGGTTTCGCTGCTCGCGAGCTGCGCAAGCGCTTGTTGCCGCGACCTCGGCGGCTCGGAGAACGCAGCGGATGCGCAGACGAGCAAGATGACGGCAAGGAACAGAATGTTGCGGCGCGAAGAGGCTGGCATCATGTACGCGATCAACCGTTACACGCCGAACATCATACTGTTACAGACGCCCGTTATGTTTGGGGCACCCTATGCAGCGAGAGGACACGCCGGTGAAGACGACAGGACGCAAGCTTCTCGGATACGCATGCGCATCGCTTGCAGCCGCCGCTGCATCCGGCGCTGAACCCCCGAACGTACCTCCGCAGCTCGCCGTCCCGAGCGGCCAGGTGCTGTTGCTCAAAGCGCTCGCTAGCGGCGTGCAGAACTACGTCTGCAGCGAAGGCAAGTCAGGCCTCGAGTGGACGTTCAAGGGTCCGCAGGCCGAGCTCACCGACGAAGCCGGCCGCGCGATCGGCAAACACTACGCCGGGCCGACTTGGGAGGCGTCAGACGGCAGCAAGGTCGTGGGACGCCTGGTCTCCTCTGCAGACTCGGAATCGCGCGATGCTATTCCCCAGCTGCTGCTCGCTTCCAGCCAAAACAGCGGGAGCGGCGTATTCGCCAACGTGAAGAGCATCCAGCGACTCAATACCACCGGCGGGCTGGCGCCAAAAGAGGCGTGCCAGCGAGACCAGCTTGGACGGCTCGTGCAATCTCCCTATAAGGCGGTGTACTACTTCTACGGCGATGCGCGATAGCCGGAATGCGCACCTTGTCGCTGCTGTTAGCGCAGGCGCAGGGAGTACGATTGGGCCATTGGAAAGAGAGAGCCTCATGAAAGTGAAACCGCTCGCAGCCATCTTCGCGCTTGCCATCGCCAACGCCGTCTACGCGGCGGATTCGTCGCCATCGGCCTCGCGCGCCGATCCGGTCATGGAACGCTACAACGCCGCGGCCGAGCGCCAGGACTGGAAGTCGGCGGCGGCCACGATGAACGAGGCGCTCAGCGCCAATCAGGGCAACGCCGACTATCACAACCTTTACGCCTATGCGCTGCGCCGGAGCGGCACGAGCGACATGGACGTCGTCTTCAAGCATTACAACGAGGCCCTGCGCCTCGATCCCAAGCACCGCGGCGCGCACGAGTACATCGGCGAGGCGTACCTCCTGGTCGGCAATGTCGCCAAGGCGAAGGAGCACCTGAGCGCGCTCGACAAGATCTGCTTCTTCGGCTGCAGCGAGTACACCGATCTCAAGAAGGCGATCGCCGACGCCGAGACGAAGACGGTCAAGCAGTAGCCGCTAGCGGCCGAGCCGCGCCACGGCCTTGGCGTAGTACGCCGTTTCGATCTTCGTTCTGAGGAGCGCGAGCTTCTTCAACGCGCGCGGTGCGATCTCGCGCAGGTCGTCGAGCTCGCGGCGCGCGATTGCTTCCTCGATCCTGCGCTCAGCCAGAGAGAACAGCGCCATCACTGCGTGGATCATAACCGCCGGCGAGCCCGCCGGCATCGTCGATCATGATGCCGTGCGCATGTCCGGCGAGCTCGTTCCACTCGCCCCAGCGATCGAGGCGGTGCCCGCGGCGCGCGAGCTCCTCGAGCGTCGCGCGCGGAAAGCGCGACTCGATGTGCAGCGTATCGCGCGGCTCGCCGAGCGCGAAGCGCCCCGAGAGCCAGCGCGGCGCCGCCACCGCCTCCTGGATGTCGCGGCCGTAATCGATCATCGCGACGTACGTTTGCAGATGGATCTGCGGCTGGCCGTCGGCGCCCATGCAGCCGAGCGCCGCCCACAGCTTGTTTTCCTTGAACGCCAGCGACGCGATGAGCGTATGCATCGGCACTTTGCCCGGCTCCAGGCGATTCGGATGCGCCGGGTCGAGCGAGAAGTACGCGCTGCGGTTTTGCAGCACGATGCCGGTGGCCGGATCGGTGATGCAGGCGCCGAATACACCATAGAGACTGAAGATCACCGACGCCGCGTTGCCGTCGCCGTCGACGGAGGCGATGTACACGGTGTCGCCGGCCAGGCGGCTTTCCGGCACCTGGTCCCAGGCGAGCGCGCGCGCTGGGTCGATGAGCTTGCGGCGCTCGTGCGCATAGCTCTTGGAGATCAGCCGCGCCACTGGCACATCGGCTCGCCGTGGATCGGCGAGCCAGCGATCGCGATCGTGATAAACGAGCTGCTTCGCCTGCACGAGCAGGTGCACGTGGTCGGGGCCCTGGTCGGGGCCGAGCTCCAGCGGCTCGAGCAGGTTCAGCATCTCGAGCACCGTGAAGCCCTGCGTCGGCGCGGGCGTCTCGTAAATCGTCACCCCGTGGTAAGTGCCGGAGATCGGCTCGTCCCAATAGGCGCGCTGCGCGGCGAAGTCGGCGCTGCGGAAGAAACCACCCTGCTCAGCCGAGAAGCGCGACAGGGCGGCAGCCACTTCCCCTTCGTAGAAGCCGGCACGGCCTTGCGCGGCGATCCCTTCGAGCGTGTGCGCGAGCGCCGGATTGTTGAGCTTCGGACCGCCGCGGAGGAAAACGGCGGCGGAGCCCGCGTCCACGGCGAGCTCGGATTCGGTCTCCGAGATCCAGCGCGCAAGGCGCTCGCTGACCGTATAGCCGTCGCGCGCATAGTGGACGGCGGCCTCCAGGCAGCGCTCGAGCGGTAACCGGCCGTAGCGCGCGTGCGCCTCGCAGAAGCTCGCCACCGCGCCCGGCGTGGTGAGCGTGGCCGGCACGATGCCGCGGAAGGGGATCTCGCGCTCGCCGTGGAAGCGCTCGAGGGTTGCCGAGGCCGCGGCACGGCCCCCGCCGTCGAGACAGGCGACGCGCGCTTCGGTTGCGTCGTAGATCAGCCAGAAGGCATCGCCGCCGATGCCGCACATGTGCGGATAGACGACACCGAGGACCGTAGCGGCAGCGATAGCCGCATCGACGGCGGAGCCGCCCGCGCGCAGCGCCTCGGCGCCCGCAGCAGAGGCGAGCGCGTGCGGGCAGGTCACCAGGCCACGCTTCGCCGCTATCTCAGTTTTCTCCTCGCGAGCGCGGTACCGGCGACCAGTGCCTGCAGCTTGCGCACGGCAATGTCGCGATCCATCGGCGCCATGCCGCAGTTGGTGCACGGATAGAGGCGCCTCGCCGGTACGTACTTCGCCGCCGCGGCGATGGTGGCGGCGACCTCCTGGGGCGTTTCCACGGTGTCAGTGGCGACGTCGATCACGCCGACCAGCACATCCTTGCCCTTCAGCAGCTGCAGCAGCTCGCTCGGTACCTTCGAATGGATGCACTCGAGCGACACCTGGTCGATCTTGCTCTTGGCGAGGGCGGGAAAAATCTCCTCGTACTGGCGCCACTCCCCGCCGAGCGTGCGTTTCCAGTCGATGTTCGCCTGGATGCCATAGCCGTAGCAGATGTGCACGCACGTCGTGCATTTGAGGCCCCGCGCCGCACGCTCGAGAGCGGCGATGCCCCATTTCTTCACGTCGTCCATGTAGACGTTGAAGGCCGGCTCGTCGAACTGGATCACATCGACGCCGTCCTTCACGAGCGCGCGCGCCTCCTGGTTGAGGAGCTCGGCGAACGCCATGGCGAGCTTCACCTTGTCGCCATAGCGCTCATCCGCGATCGTGTCGACGATCGTCATCGGCCCGGGCAGCGTGAGCTTGAGCTTTCTCCGGGTGTGCGCACGCGCGAGCGCAGCTTCCGCCTGGTGCACGCGCCCTTTGAGCCGCAGCGGCGCGGTCACCACCGGCACCATGGCGTCGTAGCGGTTGTTGCGGATGCCCATCTTCACTTTGCGGCTGAAGTCGATGCCCTCGACGAACTCGAGGAAGCCGTGCACGAAGTGCTGGCGTGACTGTTCGCCGTCGGTGACGATGTCGACGCCGGCGTCCTCCTGGCTTTTCAGCCAGAGGAGCGTGGCGTCGCGTTTTGCCTGGACGAGCTCCGCGCCGGCAAGACGCCACGCCGGCCAGAGCTTCTGCGGCTCGGCGAGCCAGGCGGGCTTGGGCAGGCTGCCGGCGATGGTCGTTTTCAACATGGGCCTATTATCGGCAGCGAGAAGGGCGTCGCCCGGCGGCGTCGGCTGCCATTTCGCTCCCTATCGTTCATAATGCGACAGGTTCAAGGGAGGAATCCTGACAATGGTGTTTAGCAGCACGGTGGGGGCGCTTGCGGCTTTTTTCGTCGGCATCTTCGATCCGCGCGTGGCCAACAAGGCGGGCCCGGACTGGCTCTCGCTCGGCGGCCGTGACGACGTCATCCGCAGCCTCTACTTCAAGCCGAACGGCGCCTTCCGCCGCTACGGCTGCGTTGCACTGATGCTCACCCTTGCCGCCGGCACCGCGGCGCTCTTTTGGCTCGGCGGGCGCCTCTAATCGTCACGCATACCGGCGGCTGCCACTGCGGCCGCGTGCGCTTCGAAGTCAGCGC